>Ga0233437_1000182_pt1 | contig 153868 bp, 149 predicted proteins | sample SI_122_August201_FD_182714 | JGI IMG/M metagenome (GOLD analysis project Ga0233437, IMG submission 182714) | Seawater microbial communities from Saanich Inlet, British Columbia, Canada - SI_122_August2016_200_MG | ecosystem: Environmental > Aquatic > Marine > Inlet | place: Canada: British... | reverse complement strand
TTTTACCAGGGTGGTCATATATTGTAGAATTGCTGGTGTAAAGGTATTAACATATCCGGAAATTCCGTCTTGTTTTGATTCCTCTTCTCTAATATCACCCCCTTTAATACGCATATATTCCTCAAATTCATATTCTATTATATTAGCACTTATTACACCTGTTAAAAGAAGAGTTTCCCCTTCGTCATTTCGATCGTTGACATTGTCTTGTGTAACCCGTTGTTTTACTTCATCTATAAGCAATAATTCAACAGCTTTAAATCGTAATTCTGTTTCCGTAGCACCAGTTTCTTCAAATTGTTCAAATGTTTCTTCTGGGGTTAAAGTGAGATCTTGTGAATAAGAACTTATTGTTCCTAACATAAGTAAACCAAATAACAATATTATTATTCTCGTTGTTAATTTTTTCATTTTTATTTTGCTCCTATTTTCTAAACTTACTGCATATATTATAGTAGTTAGCATATTATTTTACAAGGTACTTTAGTACTACAAACAACTCCTCGTTCCTTATAAGGAACGAGGGGTAAATTGATTTCTAAATTTTTGTTTTCATTCTAGATTGCGGATCAAGTCCGCAATGACAGGCAGGAAAAACTGAGATTGCCACGAAATTTTTTCTAGATTGCCACAAAATTGCTTTGCAATTTTTCGCAATGACAAAAATAAATCCCTCCCCCGCTTCGCAGGTACTCCCTTTTAAAAATGTAAGAAACATAGCAAATTATTTTTTCTTGCTTACTTGTTGTTGTAAATATTTCTTAAAATCTGGTACATCAGAACATCTTGAAATTGCTTCTTGGTAAGTTATTACATTATCTAAATAAAGTTCTACCAAGTTTTGGTTCAAACTATACATACCAATTTCACTACCAGTTTGTATCACACTTGCAATTTGCTCTATTTTACCTTCTCTTATAAGACTTCTTATTGCAGAGTTTGTTATTAAAACTTCACTGGCAAGTATTCTACCTGTGCCGTCAGCTTTTTCTAATAAATGTTGCGAAATTATGCCTTGTAATACGAAAGATAACTGTACCCGCACCTGCTCTTGCTGATTTGGTGGGAACACATCCACAATTCTGTTAATTGTTTGCGAAGCATCACTAGTATGAAGTGTTGCTAAAACTAAATGCCCTGTTTCCGCTGCATTTAATGCATGTTGAATTGTTTCCAAATCTCTAAGCTCACCCACTAAAATAACATCTGGATCTTGTCTTAAAATATGTCTTAATGCATTTGAAAAAGAATCAGTATCATTACCAACTTCTCGTTGGTTTATGATGCTTTTTTTATGTGTATGCACAAATTCAATAGGATCTTCCACAGTTACGATATGATAGCTTTTATTCTCGTTAAGATAGTTTATCATACTAGCAAGAGTAGTACTTTTACCACAACCAGTTGGACCAATAACTAAAACTAAACCACGGTTTAAAGTCATTAAATTATATGCAACTTTTGGAAGGTTAAGTTCCTCAAAAGTTTTAAATTCATAAGGAATAGATCTTATTGCAGCACCCATTGCTCCCCGTTGTCTGTAAATATTAATTCTAAGTCGTCCTATACCTTTCATAGAGAACCCGAAATCCAATTCATTATATTGTTCAAATCTTTGTTTTTGATCTTCAGTCATAATGGAGTAAGCTAGGTTTTGAGTTTCGTCCTTTGTTAGAGGTTCGTAAGGGGTTGCATAAAGTTTACCATTTACACGAAGTATCGGTGGCACACCTGTTGTAAGATGTAAATCCGATGCGTCCTTGGATTTCATTATTTTGAAGAGTTCTTCCATTGTTACCATTTTCTCTATCCCTCCACTAAAAATTAAAAATTTATATGCCTGCTAATAAATCCATAGTAGCATTATTTAAAGCACTTGTTATAGTCTTATCCTTATAATCTACCTCAAATATATACACTATCGGCTCTTTTCTTGGCTTTGTTAGACGATATTGCACCACATAAGTATTTTCATACAAATGTTCTACTAGCCAATTTTCCACATAACCTTGTTTGATGTTTTCTGTAAAAATTTGTTTAAACCATTCACCCACTGTGCCTCTTTTTGTATCTAAGTAATAAGAGGATACCACCTCTTTAATTTCTTCAGACACATTTGCATTAGCAACTGGTTCTGCGACTATTTTTGTTTCTTCCATAACTATTACTTTAGCTTTAGGTTGAACAGGTGGTTTTTTAGAAAAATATTGACTATACACATATATGCCAAGTATAAGCAAAATACTTGCTGATAGTGGCATAACTATATAAGAAAAAAAGTTTTTGCTATGTTTTTCTTTTGCAAGTTTGAAAGTTGTTGGATGTTTTATTCTTGTAGATTTTTTTGCTAAATTTTTATCTTTTAAGTTTGCAGAAATTGTTTCTTTATTGTATTTTTTTTCCATATTTTTTTCTATATGTTGAAAGTTTTCTGCAACTAATTTATCTTCTGTGTTTTCAATATTTTCTGTATTTTTGGTTTTTGTTGATTGGGAATCTTCCAATTTATGCCTTAACGAATGTTCTAAGCGTTCTGTTATTTCTTCTTCGCTAATATTTTCTAGCGATTTAAAATCTGGATAATCTATGGCCATTTTCCATTTTTCTTCTGTACCTACTTTATCCTCTGGACAAACTAATGTTGTAGGCAAAAAGTCTGACTTTGATAAAAGTTCCTCTGCCTTGAAAGGACCAATAATATCTGTGTTGCTGAAAATATAATATTTCATTTCTTTTCCCTATTTTGATATAGAAATTGCATTTTGCAATCTCTTTAACACTTCGTCTTTTCCAAAGCATTCTAGCATTTTGAAAAGAGCAGGACCATTACTCCTACCACTAACAGCACCTCTTAATGGCTGAAACACTTGTCCCATTTTGAAATTATTATCTGCTATAAAACTTTTTGTTTTTGTTTCTAATTCTTTTTCAGAAAAAGTTTCAAACCCAGAATATATTTCGTATATTTTTTGCAAAATATCTTTTGTTCCCTCTTTCACTAATACTTTGTTTGAAACTTTTTCTTCAAATTTTAATGGTGTAAAAAAGAAGCTTATAAGTTCTGGTATTTCTTTTAAAGTTTTATATTTTTCTTGCTCTAGGACTATTATTGTTTCCAATTTTTCGCTAGAAAAATTGGAAATATCTAGCCCCGCTTCCTCGATAAAAGGCATAGCAAGTTCTTTTAACTCTTTAGTGAATAAATTTCTTATATATTCGCCATTCATCCAATCTAGTTTAACATCGTCAAACACTGCTGGGCTTTTTTGACAACCTTTAATATCAAATTTCTTTTCCAATTCACCTTCTGCAAAAATTTGTTGACTATCTTCTGTAGCCCAACCAAGTAAAGCTAAATAATTTTTTAAAGCTTGTGGTAAATAGCCCTTATTTTTATATTCCACAACACTTGTAGCACCGTGCCGTTTGGAAAGTTTCGTACCATCTGCACCATGTATCATAGATAGATGTCCCATTATTGGTCTTTCAAAACCAAGAGCATCGTATATATTAAGTTGTGAAGGGGTGTTAGAAATATGGTCATCGCCTCTTATAATATGTGTCATTTTCATAAGTGCATCATCTATAACAACAGCGAAGTTATAAGTTGGATAACCGCTGGCTTTTTGGATCACAAGGTCTGTCAAAGTTTTATTTTCAAATTTTACTATACCTCTTACAAGATCTTCAAATTCCACAAAACCGTCTTCTGGCATTTTGAAACGAACCGTTGGTTTTCTACCTTCAGCTTCAAATTTCTTTTTATCGTCGTCTGATAAATTTCTACATTTACCACCATATTTCGGTGGTCGTTTTTCTTTCATTGCGAGTTTTCGTGCTTCATCTAACTCTTCTGGTGTGCAATAACAATGATATGCTTTGCCATCTGCTAAAAGTTTATCAATATATTTTTTATATATTCCTTTATCTGCTTGCTCCGATTGATAGAAAGGACCCTCGTCCCAAGTTAATCCTAGCCATTTCATACCTTCGAAAATGGCTTTGGTAGATTCTGCGGTAGAACGAGTTTCATCGGTATCTTCAATTCGTAAAATGAATGTCCCGCCCATACTTTTTGCAAAAAGATAGTTGAATAATGCAGTTCTTACACCACCTATATGTAGATGTCCTGTGGGTGATGGAGCAAATCTTACTCTTACGATTTGTTTGTTTTGTGTCATATAAAAATGTTAACCCTTCTTTATGTTAAAATATATTATATATTTTAGTATATATTTTGGAAAATCTAAAGGAGTTTAAAAATGGCAATAAAAATACTCATAACAGGCGGAACTTTTGATAAAGAGTATAATGAGATTAATGGAGAACTTTTTTTCAAGAAAACTCATATAAAAGAAATGCTAGAACTTGGTAGATGTAAGCTCAACATTAAACAGCAAGTTATAATGTTGAAGGATAGTTTGCATATGAACACAAAAGACAGACAGCAAATACTTTCTGCTTGTAAAAGTTCTAAAGAAAAACAGATTGTAATAACTCACGGCACAGATACTATGCCAGAAACTGCTAAATTTTTAGGTAAAAATTTAGCATCACTAAAAAACAAAACAATAATTTTAACAGGTGCTATGATACCTTATAAATTTGGTAGTTCTGACGGATTATTTAATTTAGGTAGTGCATTAAGTTTTGCACAAAGTATGCCAGCAAATATTTATATTGCAATTAACGGTAAAATTTTTAACTGGGATAATGTTAAAAAGAACAAAAAAGCAGGTAGGTTTGAAACTTTAAAAAGAAAATAAATAAAATAATTGTCATCCTGAACTTGTTTCAGGATCTTATAAAAAGATGCTGAACTAAATTCAGCATGACAAAAAACACATAATAAAAATGATAAAAAAAATGTCCCAATTTTTCCTCTTTTTACTAGTAATAGTATTATTTTCTGCTTTTTTAAAAGCAGAAAATAATACCCCCCGCCTTACAAACCCTATAAATATAAAAACACTTACTTCAGAGGAAAAATTGGGACAAATATTAATGTATCCAATAGATATAGACAATACACATAAATATAAAGATGCTATCAAAAAAGGCATTATAGGAAATGTAATAATTTTATGGGGTAGTTATAGTTTTGAAGATACTAAAAACCTTATAAAAAAACTTCAAGGGTGGGCTAGTGAAAGCCCAAGAAAAATTCCACTTTTAATAGCAATAAATTATGAAGGCAGTACCGTTTTCACACCTGTAACACTTGGACTTTTACAGCTTCCTACAAATATGCAAATTGCAGCATCTAACGATACGCAAAACACAGCCCGTTTATTTTACCTAGCCGGTAAAGAAATGAAACGAGCTGGTTTTAATATAAATTTTGCACCTGTTGTTGATGTTAATACAAACTCAAACAATCCGGTCATTGGGCTTAGAAGTTTTGGTAGTTATTATAAAAATGTAGCAAAAATGTCTTCAGCAGTTATTAATGGTTTACAAGCATCTGGCGTTATTGCAGTAGCTAAACATTTCCCCGGTCACGGCAATACTAGTAAAGATTCCCATTACTCGCTTCCATACACCAACCTCTCGAAAGAAGAGTTGCAAAAACATTTATATCCGTTCAAAAAGGCAATACAATCGCAAGTTGGTGGCATTATGAGTGCCCATGTCGTTTACCCAAATTTAGATCCAAAGTACCCAGCAACATTTTCCAAAAAAATACTCACCAACTTGCTAAAAAAAGAAATGAACTTTAAAGGCATAGTAATTTCAGATAGTCTTGATATGAAAGGTGCTACAAAAGGTCAAGGACATATAGAGGCTTCCACATTATCGTTACAAGCGGGTGCGGATATGCTTATTGTTGGTAAATACAATCCAGAAAAAACTTTCAAAAAATTAAAGAAACTTATTGGTACAGAAATTTCTGCAAAAAGATTGCATCAAGCAAGTAAAAAAATTATTGAAGCTAAAAACGAAATTTTTTATCATCAATGGGACAAACTTAATGGCTATGAAATTAATAAAGCTTATGATAAAGTCGCACAAAATATAACAAACAAAGCCATAACATTAATTAAAGATGAGCAAAACATATTACCACTAGCTAAAAACGGGGATACCGAGGATAAACTCAAAGTTTGCAGTGTGTTTTTTGTGCCAAGCAGGTTTAGTGAATTTTTAACAAATTTCAAAAAACCGTTTTTAGCTAGTGGTATTGAACTTGATTATTATAATGCTTTCGTTCGTCCAAATTATAAAGATTATAACAGGGCAAGAAAGTGCGTTAAAAATGCAGATGTTACTGTAATTGGTAGCTTTCAAATGAATGCAAAGCCAATAAGTAGTCAAGTAAAATATATAAATAAATTGATTGATTTGGGTAAGCCGGTTATTTTGGTTAGTTTGATGAGCCCTTATGATATTTTGCATTATCCAAATGCCAAAACGGTAATGGCTATTTATGGAATAACAAAATATTCTTCTAAATCTTTATCTGAAGTTTTATTAAACGGAAAAGCTTTAGGCAAATTCCCAGTGGAAATTAATTAACAAAAATAAACGGATGAAATACCCCTCGTTCCTTATAAGGAACGAGGGGTATTTTTTATAAATCTAAGTTTCGAAGAAACGACTAATGAGAATCGCGAAGCGAAAAAAGGTGTGTCCTAGGACACTATTTTACCTATTCTTTTTTGTGCTTTTTTTACATATGGACTTAAAGAATAACTGTCCACCACTTTTTGATAATAAACTAAAGCACTATCAAAATCTTTCAACTTTTCATAATTTTGTGCAATTTCATATGTAAGTTTTGGATTATTATAATAAGATGGATATGTTTCTACTACTTTTATTAAATACTGCGTGCTTTGATGTAAATTTTTTAAATGAGTCTCCGAAAAGTTCGCAGCAGTTACTAAAAACTTTACACCTTTTTCGTCATCAGTTGAAAATGCTTCAAAACCATCGTCCAAAATATTAATAGCTTCTGAGTATAGCTTCTTAATTTTATAGATATTAAATTTTTGCTGATAAGAAAATAATGCTTCTTCATTATTCTTATATTTTTCTATAATCTCGTCATAAACTTTAAGTGCAACATCATAATCTTTAGCATCTTGTGCTACCATTGCCATGTGTTTGTAAGCGGTAGGAAGTTCCACCGAATTTGGATATTCATCTATAACACGACGATAGTATACAAAGGCCTGATCTTTATCTTTATAATCTGCTGCATAAACATCGCCAAGTAATCGTAGCGAGGCCGCTTTGTAAATGCTGTCAGGATAAAACGGTAATATTTTTTCGTACTGCATTACAGCAGATTTATAATTTCTATTTTCACGATGCAAGTCACCAAATAAAAGTTCTAGTTTATCGTTTCTTTCATAAGTTGGATATGTTGCTAAGAAATTTTCTATTTCTATTTTAAGTGGGTTATATAAATCTTTCGGTGCGACTTTTGATAAAGTTTCTAACAAATAAAAATGACTTTTTGTTTTATCTTCCAAATGTTTTGGCGTTTTGGATATATACATAAGGTCTGTCGCTAATTTTTTATTTAGTTTATGTGAACATTGCTCTAAATAGGTTTTAACCTCGAGCGCGTACGGTGAAGTTGTATAAAAATATCTATGATTAATTAAGTTCATACAGGCAAAATCGTATTTTTTAAGCTTCATATAAATATCTGCTTTAATTATAAGTGCAACTTCTTTTTTTGCACTTTGTGGATAAACTTTTTCCCAAGTGCTCATACTATTTAATATATCCTGCGAGTTTTGTTTGTCTGATGTTTGAACTTTTCTTTTATAAAATTCCAAAAACTCCAAATCTGTTACTGGTTGTTGTTCTGATATTAATTGTATCTCCAATTCTACTTCTTGTTTTGGTTCTACTTTATTTTCTTCTTGCGAAAAAGAAAGTACGCTTACATTTATAAGTAATATTGCTGTTAAAATTTTTATAAATTTCATAGTAATTCTCCTAAAACCTAATTTGAAATTATTTTAGCATTTTTACAAAATATTATGTAGAATATGAGGGTTGAATTTATAAAAATTTTAAAAAATGTGTGGAGGCAAAATGAACTACTTAGTATATTTATTAGGTGTAATATTCTTTCTGGGTATCGGCTGGCTTATCAGTAATAACCGAAAAGCCATTAACTGGAGCACAATAGCTTGGGGAATGGGACTACAAATACTATTTGCAGTCTTAGTATTAAAAACATCCGCTGGACAACATGTTTTTGATTGGTTAAACGATGTAGTTATCAAATTATTATCCTATCAATATGAAGGCGGTAAAATGATATTTGGTGCATTGGCAATTCCAAATGGTGAACCTGGACATATGGGCTTTTTCTTTGCATTCCAAATTTTACCAACAATAATTTTCTTCTCTGCATTAACTGCACTTTTATACTATCTTGGCATTTTGCAAAAAGTGGTGTACGGTTTTGCATGGGTAATGAAAAAAACCCTCAAAATTTCTGGTGCGGAAAGTTTGTCTGCATCTGCGAATATATTTATAGGTCAAACTGAAGCACCTTTATTAATCAAACCCTATGTTAAAGATATGACCCAAAGTGAACTTATGTGTGTTATGACAGGTGGTATGGCTACGGTAGCCGGCGGTGTTTTAGCAGCGTATATTGGTTTACTCAAAGGATATTTTCCAGATATTGCGGGACATTTACTCGCCGCATCTATAATGGCAGCGCCGGCGGGTGTTGTTATGGCAAAATTAATTATCCCAGAAACACAAGTGCCAAAAACTGCGGGTACGTTAAAAATGAAATACAAAGACCCTAATCATAATGTACTTGAAGCAATTGCAACAGGTACCACAATGGGTTTAACACTTGCGTTAAATGTTGGTGCAATGTTGATAGCATTTATGGCATTAATCGCACTTGCTAACGGACTTGTTGGCGGAATGTTTAGCTTAGTTGGTATACAAGGGATGAGTCTATCTGTAATATTTGGTTATGCATTTGCACCTATCGCTTGGTTGCTTGGTGTACCGTCTGCAGAAATTTTAGATGCAGGTAGATTGCTTGGTGAAAAAACTGTATTAAACGAATTTGTAGCATATTTGAATTTTGCTGAAATTATGAAAGATCCTGGTGCAATGTCTGCCAAAACTGGTTTGATATTAAGTTATGCATTATGTGGTTTTGCTAACTTCTTGAGTATCGGTATACAAATAGCGGGTATCGGCGGAATAGCGCCAAGTAGAAGAAAGGATATCGCAGCACTTGGTTTACGAGCAATGATAGCAGGTTTTATGGCGAATAATTTAAGAACCGCCATCGCCGCACTCTTAATATTTATGTAAGCTATTAAATAAATTCAATTAAAAAACCCACTCGTTTGAGTGGGTTTTTTATTAATTATTACCCTTAAATCTTAACCAAATCTATTCTCACCTTCTGTTCCCCTTGGTATTAAAAATATTAAAAGAATAAGTGAACCAAAAGGAATAAGATTTATCAATATCCACCCAGCTGAACGATCTGTATCGTGCAATCTTCTTACTGTTGCTGATAAAAGAGGTATTATAATAAACAGTGAATATACTAAAGAAATAGTTCCAAATCCTCTTGTTAACTCGTCTCCAAAAACAGATACATCTATAAGTCGTAAAGAGATAGTAATTATAGTATGAATTAAAATAAACATCCAATAATCTTTTCTTGCAGTTCGTCCTTTAAAAGTAGCGAACTTTTTTGTTATACATTCAATAAAATATTTCATATTATTCTCCTTATTTAAGATTTACAAACAATATTCTTATTAAAACACGGGTTATCTTTCCACTTGCGATATGCAGCCCCCGCACTTCTTAATGAAGGATGCACTACTTCTTTTACTTTACAATAATCATTGTTAGCTATTGCACAAAAACCCCATTCTGATAGATTTGGGTTTAAAAGTAAAGCAGGGTGTGTATTTGCATAAGATTTTTTTAACAACCTATCCAAAAATTCCGTAGAAACATTATGGTTATTTGCAAGATCCATCTGTAAATTAAGTGCTTTATACTGGCTTGATGTTTTTAAAGATTTTGCAAAAGCATATTCCATAACTTCTGTATTTTTTGTATGTTTTAGAAATCCTGTATTTGCAGACAACATAAGAAATCCTAAGAAAAGTACAACTGTTATTACTATTATATTTAATTTCCCTATTAAAGAGTCCTCTAAGGGTTCTTCTTTATCTTTAGAAATAGTTGTAACAGCAAAAACTATAGTTAATACAACAAGTGCTGGTAAAAGGAAAAATGTCCCATACATCCCAGCAAACATTAATGCTAGAACAGGAATAAATAATATAGAAGCAGTCCAAACAAGTATAGAAAAATCTCTTCTCATTTTTTTTGTTGGTTTTCTTCTAAGTATCATAAGTTGAATTATGGGAAACAAAAAAAGAAAAATAAATGCAAGACCAAAATGAGATAATACTGAGGTTAAATCAAAGGTTAGCATTTCTAAATAATATGCAATCATAAAAACTCCTTTTTGGGGTTAATTCTCTAACAATTTAATATTATCACAAATAATATAGCATTACAAGTATAAATGTGTAAAATTTTATAAGATAAATATATGGAATTAATAATAGACATATTCACACACATAGACGTCTACCTAAATTTGTGGGCAGGACAAATGGGACTTTGGTTCTATGTCCTGCTCTTTCTTATTATTTTTTGCGAAACTGGTTTAGTTGTTACCCCCTTCCTCCCGGGCGATAGTTTATTATTTGCACTTGGTGCTTTGGCGGCGAGAGTTGGTTCGCCAATAGATTTATTTGTAGTTATCCCCCTTTTAATTATCGCTGCAATTTTGGGAAATAAAGTAAATTATTTAATTGGAAGATGGGTAGGACCAAAAGTTTTCGCACAGAAAAAAAGTATTTGGTTTAACAAAAAATATTTAGAAAAAACTCACAATTTCTACGAAACTTATGGTGGCAAAACAATTATTTTAAGCAGGTTTATTCCAATCTTTAGAACTTTTGCCCCGTTTGTCGCAGGTATCGGTAAAATGACATACCTAAAATTCAACACATACAATATTGTAGGTGCTGTTTTATGGGTAGGTTTATTGACTGGACTTGGCTATTACTTTTCCGAAACGCCTTTGGTTAAAGATAGGTTTCATCTTGTAATATTGATGGTAATAATAATATCAATATTACCACCAATAATTGAATATATAAGACATAAATATTTCAAGAAATAAAGACAAGATGAAAAACTCGCCTACCTTATTTTTTATTTTCTACTAATTCCACTGCCACATTACTTGAATCTAATTTATGTGAAGCAGGCGAAAGAAGTCCCAAAAATGGAGCTAACCAAATAAACCCACCTATAAGATCTAATATTCCTGTTGTACTCCATCGTGTATCTATATTGTAATAAGCAGGATAATAACCATCTTTTCTAGCCATAACCTGAACATTTTTATTTTTCTTAACTCTAGTATTAACAGTTCCCACACCAGCCCGTTGCCCATTTATAAAAATTTCTGCATCTTCAACATTAGACATAACCGTTAAATTTTGTTTTGATCCAGAAAAGAGCGAACATCCACTCAATAAAATAATTGATAATAATACACTTATTAATTTTGTCATTATATTTACCATAACTAACTCTCCTTATGTTTTCACTTTTCACCCCTCGTTCACTATAGTGAACGAGGGACACTCATAGTATAGCATATAAGTTTACTATAGTAAACTTCGGTATTAAGTTTTTTTGATACTTTTTAGTTATAGTCTAGGGAGATTGTTATGATAAAACATGAAACAGAATTAAAAAAATTATCTAAAAAAATCAGGAAATTACGGAAAGAAAAGAAATTGACATTAGAAAAACTGGCTTATTATAATGACATAGGAAAGGCGACAGTATCTGTGATAGAAAACTGCAAAAAAAGTCCGAGTTTAAAGACATTGGTAAAGATAGCCAACGGATTAGACTGTAAAGTAAAAGATTTATTTGACGATTAGGAAAAACAAAAACCTCAATAAAAAACTAAATTATTTACAACAAACACCCCTCGTTCACTATAGTGAACGAGGGGTTGTTTACATATAGTTTTTATTTTTAGTTTTTAATAATTGGTTCTTTAATTTTTTTATTTAAAGTATATATTTTTCCATCCCAGAAATTTGTGTTTATATTTTTTTCTAATTCTTCAAAGTCTTTTTTCATTTTAGTTAAAAATCTAGAATTTAACTTGTAGAAATGGCCATCATAATCATATTCCGTAAATTTTATAATATTACTTGATAAATTAATATATCTTTGTAAATGTTCTAAATCAACTACTAAATTTTTTTTAAGGTTGTGTTTTTTTGTTAATTTATAACTTTCTGATATTATTTTTTCGCCATAATTAAAATCAAAAAAACAATGACTAAGATGATTTCTGATTGCTCTTATTCTAGTCAATATATCACTCAAATCCATTAGTAACTGCTTCTCATCTGAATTAAGATCTCCTTGTTTTTTTTGCTCTTCTCTACGCTTTATCATTGCAATATAATTTTGTATTACCTTTTCATCTGAAATATCTGCCATTAATATATCTATATCAGTTGCAATTCTTCTATCTGTATGTATATTAGTTTCAGCTTCTTTTTTTGTAATTGTTGTAGCATACTTATCTATAATTGACATCTTCACATAATCTCTGATATTAGAAATCATAGATTGATAAGAACCATGAGATCGCCCTATTAATTCAAAAAACTTTTTTGCATTTTCTAGTTTTTCCATTTTTTACTTCCGTAAATAATTAATAGCTTGGGTTTTGGTTTTGATTTTGCCACGCCATTGTAGCTTGCAGATTTTTTCTTGAGCCTGTGATATTTGCTTACCCTTTAACCCCAACTTTTTAGCGTCTTCACCATTAAGTAAACATTTTTTTAGTGCAGTAGCAGAAAGCTTTGGATTAAATGCTTTTAAAATTTCTTTTTGACAAGATGTTAGTTCCACAAGCGAAGATTTTTTGTGTTTATGCAATTTATATGCACCGAACATTTCGTTAAAGTATTCCCGTGGAAGCTGTAAATCTCTTAAAAATTCTTCTCCCCCCACTTTAAAGCCACATGCTATAACACAAGCTTTATTATATTCGCATTTAACCTGCATTATTGCTTTTGAAAATTTAAATTCGTGATGCAAAAATTTAGATACTTTATACTTTTCTAATAATTTAAAAATTCTTTTAATTTCTTTTTCTTGCAAAATTTTCAAAAGCTCTGTCGCTACCCGCTTTTTAGATAAATATTGTAAATATCCTTTTTTTACCGCAGATATTAAAAGTTTTTCGGTAGATTTTTCTAGCTTCCAGTTAAACCTGCCCGCAAATCTTAATGCTCGAAAGATTCGGGTAGGGTCATCTTGGAAACTTTTATCATGTAAAATTTTTATTTGTTTTTTATCTATAGATTTGCGGGCAAAAAACGGGTCGCAACTTTCACCAAAGGAGGCGGTCTTTCCGCCAAAGCTAGCTGGTAAAATGCTTAATGCCCATGTGTTGCAACTAAAATCTCTTCTAAATAAATCGTCTGTGATATTAGATGCTGAAACTTTTGGTAATACAGCAGGTTCTTTATAAGTCTCTTTTCTTGCTCTTACAAAATCTAGTTTCATTCCATTTTTAAAATCTGCACGAAATGTGCCAAACTTGTCGAATTTTGTTATGGTAGCGCCAAATTTTGTTTGACAAAATTTGGCTAATTTTAAAGCATCACCTTGCACGGTAATGTCAATATCTTGGGTATCAATTTTTAAGTACCAATCTCGCACGGCTCCGCCAACAACCCAAACTTTTATTTTATTTTTTTGAGCATACTCGCCGATACTTTCTAAAACTATTTTATATTTCTTTGGTATTTTCATATTATTCTAACTACGAGTTATAAATTTAATGATAGCAAAACCGATACCGACAAAACTTTCGCCACCTAGCAAACCAGAACTTATCACTATTGATTTTCTTGCAAATCGTTTTCTATATTTATTTATTAAAAAGCTCCACAATGCACCAATACCTACTGCAAAGTTAAGCGCCATTGGAAGATAAATACCTAGCCCCATCAACATAGATGGCAAACCTGCTAAACCAAGTATAGAACTTACTACAACACCCATTAAGAATGCATCCATATGGATAAGCCCGCCTAACATTTTACTAACTGCAAAACTTTGGGTTGCCACAAAATATGACTCTGGTCCAAGACTATTTGAACCATATGCCTTAATTATTAAAATCACCATAAGCACAGCAACTATACCACCTACAAGTCCACCGATAAGCTCTGCATAAATTTGAGCTTTAGGATTAGTTTTTAAAATTTTACCAGCTTTAAAGTCTTGCATAATATCTCCTGCGATACCACAAGATACGGCAACAACAGATACTAATATAATGCTGTAGAAAAGGTCTATATGGAAAAATATTTTTACTGCAAGTAAAACTAAAATACCAAAAATTTCCATAGGATCTATCCCTGTTTGACCTGTCAAAAATGCAGCCAAATAAGAAGATAACCACACCCCAACAACAACAAATAATAATGCTAATATTGAAATTTGATTAATAATTGCCAACAGTGCAGAAACTGTGAGTATCATTACTAATAAATAACGAAAAGTTTTTGCCTTTTCAAGTGTGAACAAGTTTCTGATACTTCTACTTCTAAAAATATTTTTTATAACAACAGCCAAACCACCACCAACTATAAAACCGATGGCTAGATTATTTTTAAATTCTAATACAGCGTCTATTTCGCCACCTAGGAAACAAATTTTCATGAGCCATGGGATAAGCATAAAATAAGTTATTATCCCCGCACCAAACCACATAAGCCCGTTGAAAGCACCAATAATATAACCCATACCAATTGCCATTGGCGAGAGCCAAATATCGCAAAAAATATTTTTAGAATATAAATTATTGAAATGAATTATTGGTGGCACAATACCAAAGCCATCTCTTAAAACGGTGAAAAGTCCACTAAAAATAAATGCAGCAAGTAAATATATAAAGCCCGCACCTTTCCTGTAAGCAGATCGTAATGTGCTTGCACTAGCTATACCGATAGGGAATGTTAGAGTTTGTTTTTCTATGAAGAACCGTCTTATAAGCATAGTGAAAATTACACCAAGCAAAACGGCGAATAAAATATTGGCAAAAATTATTAGATAAGAAATATTAGTATCTATACCCATTATCCAAATAGCTGGCACGGTGAAAGCTACACCACCTGCTGTAATAGCACCAGCAGAAACCGCTGTTTGAGATACATTGATTTCGTTGATATTAGTTTGTCTTAAAAGTTTTAAAATTACAAAACAGAAGATACCTGCAAAAATAGTAGCCCAAGGTAAAGCACCTAAACGAAGAGCGATATATACAGAACTTGCAGACACTATGATACTACCAAGCACACCTACCAAAATGGCACGCACTGTAAATTGTTCTTTAAAATTTTGAGCGTAAATTATTTTTTCTTCATTCATTGGGTTATGCCTCCCCTAAAAACAGTTTACAAGTTTTTACGAGTATTTTGCGAATTTTTCTAGGCGTTTTGAACCGAAGAGTAGGTGGAAACTACGAGCATAGCGAGTTCCCTACTTAAGGTTCAAAAGAACAAAGAAAAAACGCAAAAGACGAAGTAAAAAAATACCCTGTACAAGATTCGAACTTGTAACCTTCTGTTCCGAAGACAGACGCTCTATCCAGTTGAGCTAACAGGGCATATATATATTTTATTAAATTTCTGCTAAATCTTTCGCGGTTTCTTTTAATCCAACTAAATCTAACTTGCCACTACCAAGTATCGGAAAGTCCTCTACCTGATAAAAATCTCTACGAGAAGGTATCCACAATTTAGGCGTGTCTGATGATAAAAGTTTCTTGTGTATATCATCTAACTCTTGTGTGCTTAGGTCTTTATAAAGCACCACAACCCTTTCGCCTTTTTTATCATCAGACACGCCAGCTACAACAAATTTTCTATCTATATCGTCACAAAGTTTCTGCAAATTATCCTCTATCTTTATATGTGGCACCATCTCGCCACCTATTTTAGAAAACCGTGATAAGCGATCTGTAATAGTTATAAAACCGTCCTCATCTATGCTGGCGATATCACCTGTAATATAATATCCGTTTTTGATAACCTCTTTAGTTTTTTTAGATTCGTTTAAATAGCCCATCATTAGATTTGGTCCTTTGACACATAAAATTCCTTGATTATTTGGTGCTAATCTTTTACCGGTTTCAATATCTATAACTTTTACAGACACACCCGGTAATGGATGTCCAATAGTACCTATCTTTCTACCTTTCTGACGAACTCTTCCCATTTCGATATCTTCTATATTCAAAGATACCACTGGTGCAAGTTCTGTAGTGCCATATCCTTCCATTGGGAGTATTCCATATTTCTTTTCAAAAGCATAAGCAAGATCGTTCTTAAGTTTTTCTGCCCCTGTGGCGACTATCCGTAAACTTTGCAATTGTTCTTTAGGTATTTTTTTAAGATACACACCCAAAAATGTAGGCGTTGCAATAAGCATAGTTGCTTTGTTTTTCTGACAAATCTCCCCCACAACCTTAGCCTCTAATGGATTATTGTGATAGATTACAGAAAAGCCTGTCAAAAGTGGTAACCAAATTGTTGCGGTATAGCCAAAACTATGGAAAAATGGAAGTGTACCTAAAATTTTATCTGTTTTATAAAGTTCAAGTATCTGACCAACGGCTTCTATATTCGCATGTATGTTTTTATGCGATAACATCACACCCTTTGGCTCGCCTGTAGAACCACTTGTGTATATTATTGTAGCTTCATCTTTATTGTTTTTACCCGCCCGCAAAAAATAGGTTTTTCGTAAAAAATAGGTAGGCATAACAGTACATGTTAACGCTATCAAAGCATTAGCTATTTTTTGCGGGCGGGCTATAATATCCTCTAAAAGCACCATATTATTGGCTTGTTTCCAGCCAAGTGCATCTAAAACTTTTTTACTTGTTAAAATAACTTTACAATCTGCTTTTTTGGCACAATAAAGTGCAAGTTCTCTTGGAAAAGTGTAGTTTAAATTAACACCACTTTTACCTAAAGCAGAAACTGCCAAATTAACAACACAACCTGCGATACTTGGCGGTATTAAAATTGCAACTCGTGGACTATCCTTAACAAGTTTCTTTATCATTTTAGAAAGTGCGACAGTTTTTATTAAAAGCATTCCAAAACTTAATTTTTTTCCTTCAGAATCCACCACAGCATTTCTAAACCAATGTTTTTTGGCTGAATTTAAAAAAGCTACACCAAGTGTTTTTCTAGCTTTAATTCTATTTTCAAAAGCGGTGGTAGAAATTTCCTGTACGGCATGTCTTACACTATCCACACTTTCTGTGGATTTTAACGATTTTCCAAACCCAACCGTTACTCTTCTATATAAAAGTCGTAATCGTTTAAATAAAATTTTACCACCTTTATAACTAAATATACTGCCCCATATTCCGTCGATATAAACTGGTATTATAGGTGCGTCAATTCCTTTAGCAATATATTCGTATCCCTTTTTAAAACGAAGCATTTGCCCGTGTCTGGAAATTTGACCTTCAACAAAAATACAAACTATATCTCCATTTTTTAAAGACTTTCTAGCAAGCTCAAAACTTTTTATTATTTTTCTTGGACTATCGTGCCTAGATATTGGTATGCAACCTATAACTTTAAAAAAATATCTTAAAATTTTAATATCGTAAAACCTTTTGTTCATCACAAATCTTATAGGTCTTTGGCAAGCACCTGCAAGCAAAAACCCGTCGATAAAAGATATATGATTAGATACAAATAAAGCACCACCTTTAATTGGTATATTTTCGTGTCCGTCAATTTTTATTCGGTAAACAAAGTTTACAAGTGGATATAAAAAAAATCTTATTAAAAGTTCTGGCAGAACTTTTAGCATCACAAAAAATACACCTATAGTTGCTAACCCGTAAGATATAAATATTGTTGTTGGACTAAATTTTGCGATGTCTGTAAAAAACCATAAAGCTATGCTTGCAAAAAATATTCCGATGAAATTAAATATGTTAGAAGTTGCAATAAATTTACCTTTTTCTTTATTAGGACTTCGTTGTTGAATGTAAGTTTGAAGTGGAAGTATAAAAAAACCACCAAAGATGCCGAGCAAAAATAAATCTAATAAAACACGATGTAAATTTTGGAAGGAAAATGCCAAATCTATAGCCATTAAAATCATACCAATAATACCAAATGGCACAAGTCCAAGTTCTACCTTCCCCCTCGATAATTTACCCGCTACAAAGCTACCAAACCCTATACCAAAACTTAAACATACATTTAAAATTGCAACTTGTAAAACTTGGCTTAAAGTTATATAAAAACCAAACATATTTACGGTTAAAGTTTCAAGGTTCATAGAAATTTTTGCATAAATAAGTAAATTTAAAGTCAGTAAAGCACCAGAAAACCAAAAATATGAACTGGCGAGCATCACTTTGAAAATCCTGTCATAACCAGACACATATTTTATATTTTGGTAGGCCTTTTTTATAAAATTAAATTCAATTTTAATATTTTTATCTGAAGTTTTAGGATTTGCTACCCATAAACTAAAAATCACACCTACAAAAGCTATGACTACAAATACGAAACTTGCAAAATAGAGATTATCCTTAAAGATATCCGCCAACAGTCCAGCTAAAGCAAGACCTGTGATGATACCCACAAAGTTAAACATCGAAAGTATACCATTACCATTAGATAAATCTTTATTTTCCAAAGTATGTGGAAGCATAGAATATTTTACAGGACTAAAAAATGCACTTTGTGTGCCCATAAGAAATAAAACTATGAGCATAATAGGAATGTTCTGAATATAAAAAGCAAAAAAACCAAAACCCATTATTACAACTTCTAGTAATTTGTAAATAACTATTAGACTTCTTTTATGATATTTATCTGCAATGCTACCAGCAGTAGCAGAAAATAATAAGAAAGGAATACTCAAAGCTAAACTTGCCAATCCTATTATTAAACCATGCTGGGCTGGTGAAATATAAAAGATAGCGATAAGCATTATAAATTGTTTTAGGGCATTATCGTTAAGCGAACCTAAACTTTGTGCAAGCACCAGCCCAGCAAATTCTTTACTGGCAAGTTTACTTGGTTTTTTAAGTATTGGTTTAGAGAACCTATCTGTAAAATTACTCATATCTATATGATATTATATTACAATAAATAGAAATTTGCTAAAATATATAAACAATTAGAGCAAAATTTAATTTAAAAAAATATTTTGAGGTTAAGCAAAAAATTTTACGAGCATTTTTTTGCTGGCCGAGGCCTAAGGGAGGGCGGTTTACATTAGCGAATACTGCGAAGCAGTAGCGGTAAATAACCGACCGAAAACGAAGGCCAGCGAAAAAAGGAGAAGTAAAATGGCTGGACATTCACACTGGGCTGGTATTAAGCATAAGAAGGCAATAGTAGATGCAAAACGCGGTAAAATATTTACCAAAATAGTCAGAGAGATAACCATCGCAGCTAAAATGGGTGGTGCGGAATTAGATAATAACCCCCGTCTAAGAAAAGCGATTGATGATGGCAAAAAAGCAAATATGCCAATTGATAATATCAAAAAAGCAGTTTTAAAAGGTACTGGTCAATTACCGGGTGCTGTATATGAAGAAATTACTTATGAAGGATATGGTCCGGGCAAAACAGCCGTTATTGTGGAATGTACCACAGACAATAAAAACAGAACATTTTCTGAAATACGAAATATTTTCACAAAACGAAACGGCACAATAGGCACAACAGGTTGTGTTAGCTATATGTTTAAGAAGAAAGGTTTTATATCCATATTAAAATCTGCAATTGACGAAGATAAACTTATGGAAATCGCCATAGAAGCCGGTGCAGATGACATAAAAACTGACGACGAAAAATATTTTGAAATATTAACCGACCCAGAAAATTTCGACACGGTAAAAGAAGCATTAGAAAAACAAAATATTCCATTAGAAACTGCAGAAATTACAATGCTTGCAGATACCGATGTAAAAATTAAAGATAAAAAAACAGCAGAACAAATTTTCAAGTTTATGGAAGGACTAGAATCTCACGATGATACAAAAAATGTATATTCTAACTTTGATATAGACGAAGAAATAATTAAACAATTAGGTTAAAAACCTAGGAAATCAACATGCAAACCACAAAGGTTTTGGGTATAGACCCTGGGCTAGATAGAACTGGCTGGGCAATAATAGAAGGCAATGCTAACAATTTAAAAATTGTTGAATGTGGTTTGCTATCAACACCAAAAGAAGATACTCTTGCACAAAGAATTGAAGGTATATATACAGGTATATCGCAAATAATAAATCGTCATAACCCAGACGATATAGCAATGGAAGAATTATTTTTTGTTCGCCTTCAAACGACTGTTTATCACACCATACAAGCAAGAGGTGTAATAGTTTTAGCATGTAAAAAAAGTGGTAAAGAAACTTATGCATATAGCCCTAAAAAAATCAAAAGTATTTTGTGTGGCAATGGCAATGCAGACAAAAAACAAATGCAACAAGTAGTTAAAATAATGTTGAAGTTGGATAAGGTACTTTCGCCAGACGATGTAGCGGATGCTGCAGCAATTGCAATAACGCATTTGAAATTATCGCCATTAAAAGCTAGAATGAATGTGCAAAAAGAGTTTTTAGAAAAAGTTAAAAAAGCCAAAGCGGAGATAAAAAAAGTCCAATGAAAAATAAAAAGCAATTAGGACAATTTTTCACAGAAAATACAGATTATATTTTATCTGACTTTGAAAAATACATTATTGGAAAAAACATAACAGACCCTTTTGCAGGGAATAAAGATTTATTAAAATGGGCAATAAAAAATAATTGCAACAATGCCAAAGGGTTTGATATCGATGAAAAATATATCGATAATAAAGTTGTTTTAAAAAATGATTCTCTTCAAAACCCAAAAAAATATGATTTTGTGTTAACAAACCCACCTTATCTTTATCAGAACAAACTGGAAGATAACTCTGTATTAAAAGACTCTAAACATACTGATTTATATCAAATATCGCTAGAAAAAATAATGAATAGTAAAGAAGGTATAGTAATTGTACCTATAAATTTTTTATCTGCAGAAAACTCAAAGTATATACGAGATATTTTTCTAAACAAATTTAATATTATAAAGGTTAATTATTTCACTCAACAAGTCTTTAAAGATACTACTTATAATGTGATGGCTTTTTATTATAAAAAGAAAGAAAAAAATTCTGCAAAAATGCAAATGGATTTACATATTCTCCCAGAGAATAAAAAAATAACTATAAACATTTATGAAAAATATAATTGGCAAATTGGAGGAGAATTTTTAAATAAAATAAACTCTTTTGGGAATAAATTAAAAATTAAAAGATTAGAAGAAGAAGATTTAGGAAAAGGTTCTGTATTAGTAAAGGTAGCACATAATCATTTAAAAAATTTTAGAGAATTTAAAGTAGATGAAAATACATTTTCAAGACTTAAAAAAAATATTGTACTTTTAAAGGCAATAGATACTGGTACAGATAAGGGAAAAATATCATTAGAGGATATTAGAAAATATAATCTGCACGCTTTGGTTGGAATTAAAACATCTAGAAATCAAATATATCTAATTTTCCCAGAAAATATATCAATTAGAGAACAACAAGAATTAATTTCTTTATTTAATGAGGAATTAAATAGAGAAAGAACAAAATATCATTCTTTGTTTATGACAAATTTTAGAGATAATAATAGAAAGAGAATTTCATTCAATTTTGCATATAAAATGATAAACTACATATATTTCTCTAAAATGAAAGGAGAGCAAAATGCTAGAAGACAATCTACATTATTTTAAAAAATCTATAGAAACCCAAGAAAAGAACTTAGACAACAATTATATGTTCTTAGATTGGGATGATAATATTGAAAAGTATAAAGAAACAACTATAAAAATAAAAGAATTATTAACAACTATTAAGGTTTTAAAAGAAAAAAATAAAACAGATAATGATTTATACAAGGATCTATATAGGATGTCCTTAGATAGACTAGGACAAAAATCAGAATTTAATTGTTTTATTAATGCTTGTGATACAACTATGGATAGTTTAAAAAATGACTTTAAGACTTTTAAAAAAGTTGTGAACCTATATCTAGACAATAGAACTATTTCTGATTACTCTCCTAAGGAATGGATACAAGCTTTAATAGATAAAGGAGCTTCAAGAGGTAAGGGTTCTAAAGGAGAAGATAAAGTGCTAAGGTTAGCAGTTCAAAAAGGCTTTAAACATATTTCTTCTTGGGAAGAATTTAATAAAGAAAAAAAAGTTGTTGTAAAGTTTAGTAAGAATAATTTTGATTTAAAATCTATACAAAAAAAACTAGATATAAAGTTAAATTTTAAATCTCAGGGTAAAATGTTAGATATAATCTTAAAACACGACGAAAAAATTATGTTTATAGAAGCAAAACACCTTAAAGAAGGTGGCGGAACACAAGATAAACAAGTCCATGAATTAATCAATATAATACAAACAAGAAATTCTAATAAAAATGTTTTAGTAGGTGCTTTTTTAGATGGTGTTTTATCTAATCATATTTTAGATATGTCTGAGGAATATATTAAGAATCCAAAAAAATTAAATTATGAAAAAAATAAAACAGTTAGACAACAAGTAGATATTATTAAAGCACTAAAAACTAATAAGAATAATTTTTGGTTCAACACCGCAGGGTTCAAAAAATTTATAAAGGACTTTTAATATGATCGCATACCTAAAAGGTGAAGCCATAGAAGTTAATGATGAAAATTTGATTGTGTCCACAGGAAATGTAGGATATATAGTCAATATGGCTCCGTTATCTTTAGCTGGTATAAAAAAAGGTCAGGAAGTGGAACTTTTTATCAACGAAAGTATGTCCCCCTACGACGGTGCAACACTATATGGCTTTGCAAGTAAAGAAGAGCAACAACTTTTTAATATAATAAAATCCAGCGTACCAAAAACAGGACCCAAAAAGGCAATTGAATATTTAAATAAGGCACTTAAAAGTATTGGCGATTTTCATAATGCAATTATTAAGCAAGACCCTCAAATTTTAACAGGTATATTTGGGTTCACTAGCAAAACTGCAGAAAAATTAATAAATAGTTTGAAAGATAAAATGAGCGAATTTTCCACCAGTGCAGAACTTAAAATTAAAATTGCAGATTCTGGTATTTCAATACCCCATATTAACGATGTAACCCAAGCATTAACAACACTTGGCTATTCGGGACATGAAGTAAGGAAAAGTTTAGAGAAAATTGATACCCAAAACTTATCTTCAAAAAGTTCTATACAAGATGTATTGGGCGAATGTTTTAAAATACTAAAGAAATAAATAAGGTAAAATAAAAAAATGAGTGCAAGTAATGAGATTCTAGATTTAAAACCAACCTCTGAAGAAAAAAGCGGGATAGAAAGTGCGCTTCGCCCTACTAGTTTAGACGAATTTGTCGGGCAAGATAAACTTAAAGAAAATTTACGCATTTTTATAGAAGCCGCAAAAAAAAGAGGCGAAGCGCTAGACCATTGTCTATTTTACTCCCCCCCAGGGCTTGGTAAAACTACACTTGCAAATATTTTATCCACAGAAATGGGTGTAAACATCAAAACAACTTCAGGACCAGTACTTGCAAGAGCAGGCGATTTGGCAGCAATGCTAACAACAGAACTTAGTGAAGGCGATATTTTGTTTATCGACGAAATTCATCGTTTAAATCCAGCAGTAGAAGAAGCACTTTATCCAGCAATGGAAGATTTTAATTTCTTTATTAATACAGGAAAAGGTCCAGGATCTACAACATTAAAATTATCTGTACCAAAGTTCACATTAGTAGGTGCTACAACCCGTTCTGGCTTGTTAACAGGACCACTTAGGGATAGATTTGGAATAGTTTTAAATCTTGGCTTTTACGAACAAAAAGAACTTACCGAAATTTTAAAAAGGTCTGCCAACCTATTAAACATAAAAGCAGATGAAAGTGGCTTGATAGAACTTTCAAAAAGATCTCGTGGCACACCAAGAATTGCAAACAGATTATTAAGAAGAGCAAGAGATTTCGCACAAGTTAAAGGTAATGGAATTATAACTGACGAAATTGCAAGAATTTGTATGGACGCATTAGATATCGACGCAGAAGGGTTAGATTCTGTGGATACAAAAATCATAAAAGCATTGGCAGAAAAGTTTAATGGCGGACCTGTCGGGCTTGAAACTTTGGCGATAGCCGTGTCTGAAGAAATCGATACACTTACCGATGTTATAGAACCTTATTTAATTAAAGCTGGCTTCTTAATTCGCACACCACGAGGCAGAACTTTAACAGAAAAAGCATTTAATCACCTTAAGATTAGTGCCAAGGGCACCTCTTCTTTGTTTAAGCCCACTACATAACACTAGTTTTGTTAATGTTTTTTAAAAACCTAAAAAACCAATAACACTATTTTAATGAGATTGCCACGAAATTTAGTAAAAATTTCTCGCAATGACAAAAACAAATAAAAATTTTACGAGAATTTTGAGATGAGAACGAGAAAAAGGCAGGTGTGGAATACCGTGAGTGGGGTTTACCCCCGAGTATTCAAACCTGCCTTTGACAATGTTATCGCTCAAAAGACGAAGTAAAACTTATTTTAGTTTGAGAGCTGTCTGATATATAAACCCACTATTTTCTTTTTCCAAAATAATAGCCAAATATCTGTCGGCTTTGGTTTTGTTTTGCTTTTTTATCAAACACATGCTTTTAACAAGCATCGCAAGAGTGTCTTCTTTATTTTGGTTAATATATTTGTTTGCAATTTTTTCTGCATCGCTATATTTACCCAGAGAATAGTGCCAAAGAGCTTTTGTTAACTCTATATCTCGACGGGAAGAATCTAATTCTAAAGCTTTATCTAATTGCTGAAAAGCTTTGTCATATTGCTTAACTTTCCAATATATTTTGCCAGATAAAAATAAATAATCTGCATCATTTTTGGTATTTGTTAAATTTTCTGCAATAATTTCTTGAGATTCAGTAAAATTATCCAACTTATAATAACAGTAAGCATAATTATAAAAGTAATTTTGATTTGGGTTTTTAACCTCGTCAAAATAAAGACTATAATAACCTATCGCTTTTGAAAAGAAACCCAATTTTTCATAACTTTTACCAAGTCCTAAATGAGCGAGATAATTTTCTTTATCTTTTTTTAAAATTTGATTATAAAGGTCTATCGCTTTGGAATATCCTGAAGAAATATAATATAAATCTGCATTTTCTATCATAAGTTCTAAATCTTTTGGATAAAGTTGTAATCCTTTACTATAAGTTGCAAATGCTCTATCCATTTCGCCGAGAACTTCATAACTTCTACCCATCATTATATAGGTTTTTTTGCTTTTATGAGAGCTCAAACCTTTTGCAAAAGCATCTTCAAATTTTAAAATTGCCTGTTTATATTCTTTATTATCATAAAAAGTTTTACCTGCTGCAAAATCTTCATAACCTTTACTTTTAAAGATAGAAGCATCTGCACTCGCAAAAGCGAATGTTAAAAATAATGTTAAAAGTAGTAAAGTTTTTTTTGTCATATTATTAATCTTTTTTATTGATTACATCTTTAAACGAAAATAAAATCAAATCCTGTTTCACTCTTTTTATATGCGAATATGCAACCTTTACACCAACTTCGCCGACATATAAAATTTTATCTAAATCCAAAGTACCTACTCCGCCAACCTCGTCGTATCTTATTACATAGTTTGCTTGTTTTTGTTCTTCTGTTATCATAAGTGCGCCACGAATATCCAAAGATTGTAATAAATAATCTTGTGTTTTTTTAGGATCAGACAAGGTATAATCTGGTGCGGTTACACTTGCTAAAAGCCAGTCCGCCCCGAGTTCTTTTGCGATAGAAACTGGTAAATATTCCACAATAGCACCGTCGACAAGTTCTCTGTGCCTATATTCTACAGGTTTAAAAACACCAGGTAAGTTCATACTTGCACGAATTGCAGGAAGTAGTGGACCACTCTTAAAAACAACCTTTTCACCAGTGTTAATGTCCATAGCTGCTGTGCCAAATGGGATATTTAAATCTTCAAAATTCTTATCGCCTATTATGCCTTTTAAATAATCTTCAAAACTTTCTGAAGAAAATAATTTGCCACCAAAAAAGTAGCCTAGAAAACCAAAAATATTAAAATCGTCAGATAAATTACCAAGTTCAAACTCTTCTGCTGTTACCCACAAATCATTTAAAGATGTACCAGCACTTATCAAACCACCTACAACCGAACCCATTGATATACCTGTGATAATATCTATCGGAAAATCTTCGCGAATTAAAACTTCCATTAACCCAACATGCGCAAAGCCCCTTATGCCACCTGCAGACAGCACCACAGCCACTTTTGGTCTGTTATCTGGTGGAAGGGCAACTAGCTCTTCCCATAGGAAATTGGTTAAAATTTGCTCGTCGGTAAGCACTCTTTGTTCAGAGTGAAGTGGGCTGATAAAAATGGTTGCAAAAAATGTGAATGCAACTATTATAAGGGTAAGCTTTTTCATAATAATAAATTTGTGGCAGGTATTAATTTATATCCCGCCCTATTGCATGTTCCAACTTTGCTTCTGATAGAACTTGCTTATACATTGCATACAAATAATCTTGATAAACTGAATATTTTGCTTTTGTTACTTGCAAGTAATCGTACTTGTTCATAGTTGTTTTATCTATTCTTTTGTACTTTGAATTTACAGATTTATATAAATTTTCGCGTCTTAAAGTTTCTTGTTTCCAAAATTTTAAATCTTCAAAACTTTGTATAACTTCAAACATAATTTCGTCTATAAGTTTGGCTTCTTTTAAAGAACCTTGTCTTCTTTCTGCCTTTTTTTGTTTAACCTGTGTAGAAATATCGTAAGGAAGCGGTAAGTTAACAAATAAACCACCGTAATAGTTGTCAAAACCGCCAAATTTGGAATAACCTATATTCTCATATCCACCAAGTAAAAGTACGCTTGGATGACTTCTAGACATTGATAGTTTTACGGCGATATCGTCTTCCTCTAAATCGTATAATGCAGAACGAAATTCTGGACGAAATTCCATAGCCCAAAGTTTTGCTTTATCTAAATCTATTTCAACATTTTTAGGTGTTAATTTACCTTCGTATTTAATATCAAAATCTAGCTCTTTATTTAGACTTTTTATGAGTTGTAGTTTAGATGCTTCTGCTTCGTTAGTAAAGGCATGAATGTCGTTTTCTATTTCTGTTAGAGTAATTATTTCTGCTTGCATTTTTGTGGAATAATCGGAAATGTTAGCAATGATTTTTTTTGTCATACCTAAAAATTTCTGAGATGTTGTTAATCTTTCATCTTTATAAACTGCTTCATAAAATTTTTGTTTTATATCAAAAGATGCATTATTTTTTATGGTGTCATACCCATTTTGAGCTTCTTTCAAATAACTTTTAGCTAAACGAACCGTGCTTTTGTGTCTACCACCTGCATATAAATATTGTTTTGCTACTACCCCGACAGAATATATAGCATTTTTATTATTAGGATCTATATATCTGGAAAGAAAATCGTCACTAAGTACAACTGGATAATCCACATTAGATGCTATTGTGCCAGCACTAAAATTTATTATAGGAAGATATAAAAATTTAGCTTCTGTTACTCTTTGCGAAGCAATTATCATTTCTTGTTCTTGCGACAATAACTGACTGTTATTTTTTATCCCGAGCCGTATAGCATTGTCTAAAGAAAGTGTTTCTTGTGAAAATATATTTACAGCAGAAAAACTAATTAAAATTATAAATAAAAATACTATTTTTTTCATTTAGTTCCCTCTCTTTTTTTATCTAGCACATCTAACATATCGTTAAATTCTTTTTGCAATGTTGTAAACTGATCGCCTTTTCTTAGATGTACTTTTCTTATTTTACCGGTTTCTTTTATACTTCTACACACTCTTTCAAAGTGGTATATAGGACCTGCAAGCCTGTTAGATAAAACTGCAGAAAATAAAATTATGAAAATTATGTAAATTAATATTTTTATCCCGAACATTATCATTGTGGGAGACATTTGATCTATTAAAGGTTGTAAAAGAGCTGGCTCTTTAGCAAATGCATCGCTTATTGCTACACTAAATTCAAAAAATACAATTGCAAAACCCACAAGTACGCTTAATATTATTAAAAGCATATAACGATACTGTAATTTCTTTTTTATAAATATAGTTTTTCTTTGAAACTTTTCCATTTTCCCTCGTTTCTGTGACTACATAACACTAATTTTGTTAATGCTTTTTTGCCACCTTAGCTATGGCGATTTTTGGCACGTGCCAAAAATCGCTATAACAAAAATTTAGAACAACACATCCATTAATTCAAGCCATTTTTTGTCTATTGTTTTAAGTTGTTTAACAGCTTCTTTTAGAGGTACAGCTTCAATTTCTGTACCTTTTAAAGCACTCATCACACCAAACTTCCCTTCGTCCACAAATTTTACAGCACCTATGCCTACTCTTGTACCTAACATTCTGTCAAACAAGGTTGGCGAACCACCTCTTTGTATATGACCAATAACCGCAGATCTTGTTTCTATACCGGTTTTTTCCTCGATAATTTTCGCAAGTTTTTCGCCCACATCTCTTCCGCTAAGTTGAACATGTCCAAAATCATCTAGTGCTTGAACTTCGCCATCACCTGTTGTAGGAAGCTCTGCTGCCTCGCTTGTTACAACTAAACCATATTTTCTTTTTGCATAAACATCTTTTAATTTTTTGGTCATTTTTTCTACATCAACTTTTTCTTCTGGTATACAACAATAATCCGCATTACCAGCGATTGCTGTAAATAAAGATACCCAGCCGGCATGTCTGCCCATTACTTCTAAAATTACTATTCTTCTGTGACTTTTGGCTGTGTCTCTTAATCTTTCAAGTGCATCTACCGCAACGGTTGATGCTGTATCAAAACCAAAAGTATAATCTGTACCAGAAAGATCATTATCCATAGTTTTTGGAACACCAACTATTGGTAATTTAAAGTCGTTAAATAAACTATTTGCTACACCAAGTGTATCTTCGCCACCCATTGCAATTAAAGCGTGAAGGTTTTGTTTTTTGAAAGTTTCTTTTACGGCATTCACTCCACCTTCTCTTTTGTATGGATTTGTTCGTGAAGAATATAAATATGTGCCACCTTGTGAAACTATGTCCTTAACGATATCTTTGTTAAGTGGTGTGGTATTATTATCGATAAGTCCTTTCCAACCTTCTAAAAAACCTACACATTCGTAACCTAATTTTTCAGCCATATAAACACAGCCTCTTATTGCTGGATTTAAGCCGGGACAATCGCCACCACCTGTTAAAATTCCTATTCTTTTTTTTGCCATTGCTATGTATCTCCTAAATAATTTATTAAAAACTTGATTGGTATCCAAGTTGGAATATTCTTTCTGGTTTCAATTTTATACCATTAGCAAGTGTTGTGTTTCTGATTAAATCTCTTACAGCAAAATCCATATAAAAATTATTTCTTAAATCTACCCTGATACCTAAATTGAAACGATATGTTTTACTCGTTTTGATATTATCTACCTCTGCTATAAGTGTTACTTTATCGTCAATAGTATAATCTGCACCGGTAAATATATATGCTTTACTATCGCTAACTTCTGGCATATTTACACCTAAATGAAGATTAAAACCTGGTGTTAAAACTTCTTTAGAAGTTACTAAATAAAGCCCTTTTTGTTGTTGTATATATTCATCTCTATTATGGTCGTAAAAATAACCTTGCCCATCATAACCGACAGATAAACCTGGCAAACTTTCTGTGCCATCAAAAAAGCGATATTTAGCAAAAATTGTTGGGGTTAAAAATTCGGCTGAATTGCTTGAACCTATAAATTGTTCAACAACAAAGTTTGCACCTATATTTAAGTTTGGTAAAACACCAAACATTAAGCCCATTCTTACACCACCATCCGAAAATGCTCTTGTCAAAACATTGTAGCTATAATAGTCGAGCACATATGCTGTTGGAAGGTCTATAAGAGTATGATTGTAAAGCATCACATCACTAAACTCGTCTTGCGCTTCCACTTTTTGTGAAAATGTGAAGGCAAGAGATAAGGCTATTAAAATTAACACTATTTTTTTCATTTTTTTCTCCCTGTTTTTTTATTAATCCGTAATATAAATAAATTTTCTTGTATCTTTTATTTTTGGCTCTTGTATGTATCTTACATTGAAATGATGATAGGTTTCTTTAGAACCAAAAAATTCGTTTTTACCTTTAGGAAACTCCACCACTATAACACCTTTTTCTGCAAGTTTTGTAGTATCATAAACTATGCCAACTTGCCACCTTTCATAAGTTGTGTTTTTAGGGTCTTTAGGGTTTTGATTATTGACGATAACCACCATACCCTTATAAAAATTTTCTTTTGATACACCAGAGGTTTTGTAAATAATTTTATCTGTCCATTTGAGATGTCCTTCGTGCGCGCCTGCTGTAAATAAAACTTTTACTTCATTACTATTAAGTTTTGTTTCTAAAATTTCTACCGAAGAATATTCGTTAATAAAACCCTCATAATTTGTTGGGCTAGCAAATATTATTTGTTGGGATTCTTGAATCTCTGTATCTCTTTGATATATTTTGGAATAATCTGTATTATCTTCAATTGGTTGTTTTTCTTGACTACTGGAACAACCCAATACAAAAACGAAAATTAAAAGTAGTAATGGAAGTTTAAATAATAACCTCATAAAATGTCTCCCTTTAGAGTTTATATGATATTATTATATAAATTATCGCCCTTAATATCCACTACCACTATAACTGGCAAGTTTTCTATCTCTAATTTGTAGATGGCTTCTGTCCCAAGTTCTGGGTATAGGAATGGTTCAGCTTTTTTGATACATCTTGCCATTAAAGCCCCCGCCCCGCCGATTGCTGATAAGTAAATTGCTTTGCCTTTCATCTGTTTAACAGCTTTTTCGCTTCGTTCACCCTTGCCAATAAAGGCAGGTGTTTTTAGTTTTCGGATAATTTCTTTTGTATATTTATCCATTCTTGCTGAAGTTGTTGGACCGGCACTAGTTATTTTATTTTTTTCGTTAAAAATAGGACCGCAATAATAAATTATTTGATTTTTTAATTCTTTTGGGATATTTTTTTCTGTTAAAAGTTTTTGATGAGCCTTATCTCTCGCTGTAAAAATTGTTCCACTTAAAAAATATTGTTTACCAATTTTTAAATCTTCTTTTTTTATAGGTGTTTGTATTTTTTTACACATTTTATATCACCTTGCTCGTATGTCTGTTTGCATGACAATTTAAATTTACTGCAACTGGTAAACTTGCAATATGACAACCCAAAAATTCTATATGAACTGCAAATGCACTAACATTTCCACCAAAACCTTGTGCGCCTATATTTAATTTGTTAATTTTGTCTAAAATTTTGCGTTCCAAACTGGCATATTTTTTGTTTCTATTTTTACCGCCAACTTTTCTTGCGAGTGCTTTTTTTGCAAGTATCGCACTAGCTTCAAAATTACCACCCATACCAACGCCAACTACAATTGGTGGACATGCTTTTGCGCCAGATTTTTTGACGGTTTCTACGACGAAATCTATAACATCTTCTTCGCTTGCACTTGGACTAAACATTTTAAGTGCGCTCATATTTTCGGCACCGCCACCTTTTGGTAAAAATGTTATTTTTATTTTGTCGCCTTTTACAAAATCTGTATGAATAATTGCGGGTGTATTATCGCAGGTATTATCGCGATTTATGAAGGGCTCTTTTACAATAGATTGGCGAAGGTTTTTATACCCTTTTTTAACCCCTTCATAAATCGCATTTTTTAAATTTCCTTCAACAAAAACTTTGTCACCAAGTTCTACAAAAAACACCGCTGTGCCGGTATCTTGACAGATTGGTAAGCCTTCTTTTTTTGCAATTTCTGCGTTTTCTAAATAAACTTTTAAAATTTCTTCCGCTCTTTTATTTTTTTCTCTTAAAACAGCGCTTCTAATCGCCCAAACAGTGTCTTGTGATAAATTTATATTTGCATCTTCACACATTTTTGCAACTATTTCTACAATTTTAGAAGCTTTTATCTTTCGCATCTCTTTTTTCCTTGTTTCTGTGACTACATAACACTTTTTTTGCTAATGTTTTATTGCCACCTACTTCATCTCTTTCAAAGTTTCTTTTAAAGCACTTTCTAACATTTCTTTTGGTGGCTTTTTTATAAAACCAACTTCCATCATATGATGTATCAATGCTCTGCTTTCTTTAATATCTGTTTCTGCTATTTTAAAATATTCTTTCCAAGTTTTTTTATCAGTGGCAACACCTTCTTTGACTGCTTGTATTGCAACATCGGCTGCTTCTTTCGGGAATATATGCCAATCTTCCATATCTGGCACAATTCTATTTTTAGATAACCCTTGCTTCTTTGCACTTTCCGCAATACTTTTTGCAGCAGCTATTGCCATACCATTTGTTATAGTTTTTGCACCACTAATTAATGCACCTTTCAAAATTCCCGGAAAACCTAATGAATTGTTCACCTGGTTTTCAAAATCACCCCTACCAGTTGCAACAATATATGCACCAGCTTCTTTCGCTTGATGAGGATAAATTTCTGGCACAGGATTTGCACATGCAAATACGATAGGTTTTTTTGCCATCAATTTTATCCATTCTTTTTTAACAACATTTGGACCTGGTTTTGATAATGCAATTAAAACATCAGCATCTTTCATAGCTTCTTCGATTGTTTTTATTTTTTTAGAATTTGTTTTTTTACAAAGCTCCCATTTCTTATAATATGCTTTATTTTTTTCTAAATCTTTTCTGTCTGAATTTAGAGAACCTTTTGCATCAAATAAAATCATATTTTTAGGATCTGCTTTCATTTCTAAAATAAGCTCTGCTATCGTCGTATTGGAAGAGCCAGCACCATACAAAACTATTTTGATTTTTGATATATCTTTTTTGACAACTTTTAATGCTCCCAAAAGCCCAGCTAATGTTACACAACCTGTGCCTTGAGCATCATCATGCCAAACAGGAATTTTTGATTCTTTTCGCAAAGTATCTAATACTTCATAGCAATTTGGTTGAGAAATATCTTCCAAATTCACAGCACCAAAACTATGTTGAACCATTTTCACAAAATCTATAATTTTTTTAGGATCGTTTTCGCCTTTTTCGTTTTTGGAATCTATACATAAAGCTTGCGCATCAACACCGCCAAGATATTTCATTAAAAATGCTTTACCTTCCATAACGCCTAAACCACCTGAAGGTGTGCAATCGCCATCGCCTAAAACTCTGGTGGAATCTGACACTACAGCAACTAAATTATTTCTATTTGAAAGTTGGAAAGATGTTTTATTATCGTCGCGAATTGAAGTAGATACCGACGATACACCCGGTGTGTAATAAACATTAAGCCAGTTTGAACCGTATATGCCTGCTTTTGGGACAGTCATCATTTTACCTTTATAAAACTGATGTACTTTTAAGGATAATTTTTTTAGAAAAACAGTTTGTGCAGTTGCTTTTTGTTCTTCTGTAAATTTTTTTGGGAACAAAGCATCTAAGTTATCAAGCGAATATTTTATTTCTGACATAAAGTAAAGCTCCTAATTTCTTGTGATGTAGTTTGAAGGTTGTCTATATATATAATGATACAAAATAAGGCTAAATTTGGGATATTGTTATTTTTAAAAAAATTTTGAGATGATTTTTTATTTTCTTTGCGACGACTAGTAGATACGAAGTAGCGAGCGAATGCGAGTGTGGCTACTTTAGGAGCAAAAAAATAAAAAAGGGCTCAAAATAGAAAAAAGCCGAGAATGGGATTCGAACCCACGACCTACAGTTTACAAAACTGTTGCTCTACCAACTGAGCTATCTCGGCAATCGTTAAATCTGTTAACAAATATATTTTAACATTTTTCTTCACATTTTCCAAGCTACCCCAACATTAAAAATGCTAAAATAAACTTATGGATACTACTAAACTTATGTGGCTTTTGTTTACAATCATTGTGCCAGTAGCTTTATATCTAGACCTCATTCTACTTAATAAAAGTCACGGTAAAATGCCTGTTAAAAAATCCGCCTTAATTGTGGCAGGATGGATTTCGCTCGCATTAATTTTTAACCTACTTATATTCTTTTTTCTAGGCGCTCAAAAAGCGACGGATTTTTTAACAGGCTACATAATAGAGTACTCACTTTCGATAGATAATATGTTTGTGTTTTTAATGATTTTTCAATATTTTAATATACCAAAACACAATCAGCCAAAGGCACTTTTATGGGGTATTTTAGGCGCTGTTTTGATGCGATTTATTTTCATTTTTGCAGGCATAAGTTTAATTTCTAAATTCGGTTGGATAATCTATCTATTCGGCGTATTTTTAATATTTACAGCTATAAAAATGGCACTTGCAAAAGAAGAAAATTACGATCCGTCAAAAAACTTAATTGTAAAATTATTCAACAAAATTATTCCCATATCCCACACACATACAAATGGCGAATTAATCATAAAACAAAACGGTAAATATTATGCAACAGTTTTGCTTGCTTGTATAGTTGCAATTGAAGCTTCAGATGTTATTTTTGCCATAGATTCCATACCTGCAATATTATCCATCACGCAAGATACTTTTGTGGTCTACACATCAAACATTTTTGCAGTTATTGGTCTTAGGGCTTTATACTTTATGCTTTCGGGCGTGGCGGACAAATTTGAATATTTAAAATACGGCATAAGCGCTGTATTGATGTTTGTTGGTGTGAAAATGTTAATATCTAATTATTATCATTTTTCGTCGGCAACATCGCTTTTAATTGTAGGAAGTATATTGGCAATTTCGATAATAATTTCTATCGTCCATAAAGATAAAATTGAAAAACCTACCCAAATTTAATAGAATATAAATATAGATTAAAGAACAGAGGACAAATAATATGGCATATAAGTGCAAGATTTGTGGTAAAGGATCTGTTGCAGGACACTCTTACAGCCACTCTCACAAGAAAACAAAAAGAGTTTTTAAACCAAACTTACAAAAACAAAAAATCGTATTAGATAAGAAAACACAATCTGTCTATGTATGTACAGCTTGTATAAGAAGTGGTTTAGCTAAAAAAGCTTAATTAAATTTTTTTAGTTTAAAAAAACAGTCTGTATGAAAAATACAGACTGTTTTTTGTGTTTATCCCCAGAAACCTGCTAAACTAACCATAAAATGATATTATGTCTGTATATATATAAAACCAAAAGGATGCCTCAATGAAAAGATTATTATTTTTAATATTATTATTACCTTTCGCAATAATAAACATATCAGCACAAGAAAATTTAGACTTAGAAACAAAACCCCGACTTGGACATATCGAAATCCCTGTAAAAACTAAACAAGATTTAAACCTTGAAAAAACTAAAGCAAAAGAAGAAGTCGCCAAAGAACAAGGATCAGAACTTAAAAAAGAAGCTAAAGAAAATCTTGCAAAAGAAAAAGACGAAATAGATCCTCATGGTCCGTGGATGGTGTGTAATATAGAGGCAGAAGGACTTGTAAACATAAGACAAGCAACTGTTGAAAAAAATATTAAAGCTAAAAAAGGTCATCTTTACCAAAAAACTTATATCTACGAGGATATGCAAAGCTTAATTGCACTTGATAACTTTTCAGATGTAAAAGTAGATATAAAAAAATATCCAGGTTTAAGAAAAGATAAAAATAATAAAGAAGATAAAACTCCTCTTCCATGTCATCAAATAACACTTATCGTGCAAGAAAAACCTATCGTAGAAAAAATACTTTTTGTAGGTAGAAAAAAATTAGGTAAAACCACATTAAAAAAAGAAATGAGCCTAAAAGTAAAAGACCCTTACAATGCAACCAAGCTTAAAGGCGATATGATTGCCATAGAAAGAAAATACGAAGACAAGGGTTATATATCCAATAAAGCAACTTTCAAAACCGAATTTAACGAAAAAGAAAGCATAGCAACAATAACTATTACTATCGACGAAGGTCCACGATCAAGAGTAAAAACTTTACAAGTAAACGGACTTGAAAACTTAAAACATAAAGAAAAGAAAATAATTAAACTTATGAAGAACCGTCCTAAAAAAGTTTTCAAACCACAAGAACTAGAAGCAGAAGCAATGCGTGTTGATGCTTACGGACGAGATAACGGCTACCACGAATACCATGTAGTAGATAGAAAAGTAGATTTTAACGAAGATAAAAGCGAAGTTTATATAACTTACGATATTAATGAAGGAAAAAAATCTATTTTTGGTAAGACCGTATTTAACGGAAATATTGTTCTGGAAGATGAAGAACTAGATATGCTTGTTGAATTTAAAGAAGACAAACTATTCAACCAAAAAAAGTTAGATAGAAGTGTAAAATATATTCAGGAAGAATATGCTAACCTTGGTTATTTAAAAGCGGTTATAGAACCTAAATTTAATTTTAACGAGGATACAGACAAATTAGATGTAGATTTTGACATCATAGAAAACTACATAGTTTATGTAGATAACATAGATGTTACAGGTTATGAAAAAACCGAGAAAAATGTTTTCGCAAGAGAAGTTACCTTAAAACCTGGGGATAGATTTAGCTACGATAAAATTAAAAAAACTCAAACAAAAATGATGAACTTAGGTTTTATTAATGATGTTCAGATAGATGTTACCCCAACAGCAGAGGACGATAAAGTAGACCTTGGTTTTAATGTCGTAGAAGGCACAGCAGGTATGTTTTCTGCAGGCATAGCTATGGGAACTATCGAGGGAATATACGGACAAGCTAGTGTTTCGCATATGAACTTTTTGGGTAAAGCTCAGCGGTTAAACTTTAACTCTTCTTTTGGTAAAAATATTTTAGATTATAGCATCGCTTGGTCCACCCCTTGGATTTACGACCATCCAACATCTTTTGGTGTAGATGTATTTAACACAAAATTAAATCGTCCATACTCCACAACCGCTGGCGCGTTTGTAGAAAAAAGACAAGGTGGAAGACTAAACTTAGGTCCTAGATTTGAAGACGATAAATTTTTAACAGGCTTTTCTTACGGCTACCAAACTGTTGATATATCGGATGTAGATCCTCTTTACACAGGTAGTGTTGAAGAAGGTGCAAAAACTTATTCCACATTCGGAGCAGACTTTGCAATAGATACAAGAGATGTCGCATGGGACCCTTCATCTGGTGCTAAAAACGGAATATCTGTAGAACTTAACTCCCCATTCTTAGGTGGTGATGTGGATATTTATCAAGTAGATTTAAATTCTGGATATCATCATACAATATTTAATGCAGGTGATTATCCAATAGTCTTCGCACTTGCAAACAGACTTGGGCAAGTAAAAAGTTATGGTAGAACAAACGAAGTACCCGCTGTTAACAGATACTATCTTGGTGGTGCAGATACCATAAGAGGTTATGATGTTACAGGCGAAGTTGGTCCTGAAGAAGGCGGTAATTTATTTTACATCTTAAATGCAGAAATTAGAGTGCCTTTAGTAAGAGAAGGTAGAAGGAATATGGTTCAAGGTGCATTCTTTTACGATTTAGGTAACTCCTGGAAAAATAGAGACGAAATAAAATATAAAATAGGTAAAGAAACAGACGAATTTAAAAGTGGTTTCGGTGTAGGTATTAGATTCACAACACCAATGTTCCCAATAAGAATAGATTATGGTTACGGTTTAAACCACAAAGCAGGACAGGATAAAGCACACTTCTACTTTACCGTAGGAAACTTTTTATAAATTTGATGAAAATAATTAAGTATTTAGTAATTACAATTTTGTTTTCAACTGCTTTAATATATGCACAAGAAATGCCACAAGAAGAAATAGAGCAGAAGGTTATCCCTGTTGCCTATTTAGATATGAATAGGGTATTTGAGGCACATCCAAGAACGATTGATGCTAAAAAAGAATTCAAAAAACAGCTAGACCTTATACAACAAAATATAGAAGAAATAAGAGAACAAATAGTTTTTTTAAAAAAAGAAATTGTAAGTTTAAAAAAGCAAGAAAATATCTTAAAACCGTATTATAAACAAAGCATTAGTGAAAATTATTTTATAGAAACTGTAATACAAATACCACGAAAAAGCGAGGTTTACGAAATTATAAATGATTTAACATTTTCTGGCGCACAAATGTCTTTAGCTCCGTTGGATGTAAACAAATTACAAACAAATATTCAAGCCAAAATTTCCAACAAATATAAAAACCTTTTACAGCAAGACAGAATGATACTGGATATTAAAAGACAAGCATCAAAGGATATGTTAGCAAAGCAACAAAAAGAAGTTAATGAAATTTTGGCGGATATTTATAAAAAAACAAAACGATATGCAGAAAACGCCAATATTCAGACGATAGTAAACAAAAAAAGCTTACTATTTGGACAAGACGAAATGCCAGATATTACGATAGAATTTATACAAATACTAGAAATAGAACACGAAAAAGGCTCGTTCAAATTAAAATTAAGAAGCCGACAAGAAGCACAAGAAGAATTAAAAGAAGGAGTGTAAAAACATGATTAATTTAACATTAAAAGAAATCGCTAAAATAACAGGCGGTAAAATTAAAGGGAAAGAAAATTTCAAAATAACAGAAATTTGCCCCATAACAGAATGCGGTAAACATGGTATCTGCTTTTTAGAAAAGCTAGAAAATTTGCCAACATTAGAAAAATTAACAGCAGGTTGTGTTATGATTCCAGAGGAAGCCAATAAAAAAGATTTCAAATTTTCTGGCAATATTTTATATTGCGAAAATGTGAAAATTGCTTTTATGAAACTTCTAAAATATGTAGACAAAATTTCAGACCGTCACCCAAAAACTGTAAGTAGTAAAGCAGAAATTTCCCAAAAAGCTAAAGTAAGCACAACAGCAAGCATAGGTGCGTTTTCTGTTATAGAAAATGGTGCGGAAATTGGTGATAATTCTATAATTTATCCAAATGTTTACATTGGTAAAGATGTCAAAATTGGGGCAGGGTGTATAGTCTATCCAAATGTTGTTATAAGAGAAGCTTGTGCACTTGGAAACAATGTAATATTGCAACCAGGTTGCGTAATTGGTGGCGATGGTTTCGGTTATGTGTTTGATGGTAAGATGCATCAAAAAATACCTCAAATAGGTAGAGTTTTGATTGAAGATGATGTAGAAATTGGCGCTAATACCACAATAGACAGAGCAACTTTGAAAGAAACATTTATCGGCAAAAATTCCAAGATAGATAATCTTGTACAAATAGGTCATAATGTGAAGTTGGGTACTAGTTGTATAATAATTTCGCAAACAGGTATAGCAGGTAGTGTTGAAGTTGGACAGGGTACAATAATATCTGGTCAAACAGCTATTAAAGACCATGTGAAAATAGGTAAATTTAATACCATAGGACCAAGAACAGGTATTATGAAAGATACTAAAGATAAAGAAACTTTATTTGGTTTTCCACCAACAACACCAGGCGAATATTTTAAAATTCAAGCAGTAGTGATGAAACTACCAAAAATATATAAATTGTTAAAAAAGAAATTTAAAGATGAACTATAAAAAAACTCTTAATAAGGAAATTATAATAACTGGTGTTGGGATACATACAGGGCTTAATTGTGAGGCCAAATTTGTACCCCAAGAAACTGGCGAGGGTATAATTTTTCATTATAAAGGGCAAAAAATACCGGCTAAGCTAGAAAATGTAAGTAGCACAGAACGGGGTACAAATTTGGCTGTCAATGGTGCAGAAATATTTACAATAGAGCATATATTATCCTCGTTATATGCAATGGGTATTACAGATGTAGATATTTTTCTAAACGCACCAGAGCCACCGATATTAGATGGTAGTTCTATAGATTTTTTAAATAAATTTTTAGAAGTCGGCACAAAAGATTTAAAACAAGAAAAAGAAGTACTAACTGTAAACAAAAAAATAGAATATTTGCATAAAGAAATTTATTATAGCATAGAACCTTCAAACGAAACTATATTTGAATTTGAATTTATACATCCACATCCATTAATACAAAAGCAAACATACAGTTTTTCGTTTAATTTAGAAAATTATAAAAACGAAATCGCAACTGCAAGAACATTTGGGTTCGAGGAAGAATTGGAATATCTAAAAAAATCAGGACTTGCAAAAGGTGCAAGTTTAGAAAATGCTGTGCTTATAAAAAAAGATGGATATTCTTCCCCCCTTCGTTTTGAAAACGAACTTGTAAGACACAAAATTATAGATTTAATTGGCGACTTAAGTCTAATGGGTAAAGAATTTAAAAATGTTAAAATAAAATCTATCTGCGGTGGACACAAACACAATATTGCATTCGCAAAAAAACTGCAGGAAAAACTGGGAGGGTAATGAAATGTCAAACAAAGAAGATTTAAAATTTTTATTAGAAAAAGAACCTGTGGAAACTATCAATCAGGACGAAATTAAAGAAAGAATTCCACACAGAGAACCATTTTTATTTTTAGATAGGTTAGATACAATAGAAAACCTAAAATATGCAATAGGCATAAAGAAATTGACGGGAGAAGAGGATTTTTTCAAAGGACATTTCCCTTCAAAACCCGTAATGCCAGGCGTTTTAATTTTAGAAGCTATGGCTCAAACAACTGGCGCTATGATAATGGGCGATGCCAAATGGGCAGGACATCTTGCATATTTTATCAGCATAGACAGTGCCAAATTTAGAGGCATGGTTTGTCCAGGCGACGAACTTAAAATGGTAATTTCGGTTTTAAGGCTTGGCAAAATAACAAAAATTTTCGCACAAGCATTTGTTGAAGGAAAATTAGTAACCGAAGCAAAACTAAATTTTATTATCGGAGAAAAAAATGAGTAATATTCACCCAACAGCTATAATAAATAAATCTGCAAAACTACACGAAAGTGTGCAAGTGCAACCTTATGCCATAATTGGCAAAAATGTAACTATAAAAGCAAATAATATCATAGGTCCTTTTTGCATAATAGAAAATGCGGATATTGACGAAGGAAACGAATTTTTAGCACATGTTTGCGTAGGCACACCACCACAAGATTTTGGTTATGATAAAAATCTAAAAACAATGGTAAAAATTGGTAAAAATAATATTTTTAGAGAAAATTTTACCGTTCATCGATCCACAAAACTAGACACCCCTACAACAATTGGTAGCGGTGGTATGTTTATGGCAAATGCACATATCGGACACGACTGTAAAGTTGGCGATAAAGTTGTAATGGTAAACGCTACCGGGCTTTCTGGACATGTAGAAATTGAGGATAATGTTGTACTTTCTGGTTTAATAGGCGTGCATCAGTTTTGTAGAATAGGCAAAATGACAATGGTCTCTGGCGGTGCAATGGTAGTTTTAGATATTCCTCCTTATTGCCGAGCACAAGGCGACCGAGTTAAACTTGCAGGACTAAATTTAGTTGGTTTAAAACGAAATGGTTTTTCAAGAGAAACAATTTTAGAAATTAAAGATGTATACAAACAATTATTTTTAGATAGTGGAACTTTGAAAGACAAAATTTCACAACTAGAAAACCAAAAGCTTGGCAAAGAAGCTATGGAAATGGTGAAATTTTGTAAAGATAGCAAACGAGGCATCGCTAGTGCTAGGGGTGGAAAAAATGAGTAAAAAAATTGGAATAATTTGTGGGCTTGGTAAACTTGCTCGTTATACGGCGAAAAACGCTTATGAAAAAGGTCATAAAGTTTACATCGTAGCAGTGCAAGATAATTACGATAAACAAATTTTAAAATATTCACACTCGCATTGCGAAGTTAAAATAGGTCAACTTTCAAAAGCTATAAAATTCTTTAAACAAAATGAAGTTAAAGATGTAATAATGGTTGGTCTTATAAAACATATAAATATTTTCAAAAATCTAATGCCAGATTTACGGGCTGCAAAGTTGCTTGCTTTACTTAAAGATAAAAGAGCGAAAAGCATATTAAAATCTGTAATTTCAGAATTTAATAAAGATGGTATAAAATTTATGAACTCTGCTTATTTTTTAAAAGACTTTCTAGCAAAAAAAGGTGTCCTAACTAAAAAGAAACCTTCTAATAATGAACAAAAAGATATTATTTTTGGTAAAAAAATAGCTAAAATAATTGCCAATACAGATATTGGTCTTACGGCGATAGTTTCTAACCAAAGTGTAATAGCTGTTGAAGGTATGGAAGGCACAGATCAATGTATTTTAAGAGCTGGTGAAATTTTTGGAACTACCAAAGAAAAAGTTACCACAATAACAGCCGTTAAAGTTGCAAGAGATAAACAAGATATGCGTTTTGACTTACCTATAATCGGCAAAAATACAATTAAAATGATGAAGACTGCTGGAGTAAGAGTCCTTGCAATTGAAAGTGGTAAAACACTTATTTTAGATAAAGAAGAAGTTATAGAAACTGCTAATAAAAATAATATTTCTATAATCGCAATATAATTTACTAATTTATACTAGCAATATAATAAATTGCTAGTATAGTAAATTGTTAATATAAAATAATTATTTACATAAAATTTAAAATTGGGTACAATATTATTGCCTTATTTAAAAAAAGGCATAGTTAAAAATTAAATAAGGCAATAAATTTTTCTGTTGGTATTTATTTTTTAGTGGCAAAGCCACTCCTTTTTTGTTTTTCGTGACTACATCACACTTGTTCTGTTTTTATTTTTTAGTGGCAAGAGCTGTTGAGACCATTGTGTTTAGCAAATCTTCGTAGCTTATCTTACTAGCTGAAAAAAGTTGTGGAAATAAACTTTTTTCAGACATTCCCGGAATACTATTAATTTCTGAAAAGTAAATTTCATTTTTATCTGTAACCAAAAAATCTACCCTAGAAAATCCTTGGCATTTTAATGAAGCAAAAATTTTTGTGGAAAATTTTTGCATTTTTTCTGCCAATTCGTAGTCAATATCGGCTGGGGTTTTGGCTATGCAACCTCTAGGATCTTGATACTTTGCTTCATAGTCAAAAAACTCGTGCTTAGACGGCAAAAGCTCTCCACATTTAGATGCTACAACCTCGCCATTATCTTTTTCTAGTAATGCACAGAAAATTTCTCTTGGATTATCTATACCCTTTTCCAAAATAACACGACTCTCGTATTTTAGAGCTTTTTTTGTTGCAGATTCAAGATCTTTTTCGGTTTTAACTTTGCTAATACCAATCGAAGAACCTAAATTTACTGGCTTTACAAAAATAGGATAACCAAGTCGCTCTACTTTTTGTTTGATATCTTTTAAATCGTAATTATTTGAAATTTCTATATGTTCAAGTGTTAGTATTTGTAAACCTTGCGCAATTTCTTTGCTGATCGCTTTATCCATAGACATAAAACTGCTTTTAACACCACAACCAATATATTTGCAACCATAACTTTCCAATATCCCCTGAATTTTGCCGTCTTCACCATAAGGACCGTGAAGTACTGGGAAGAATAAGGCGATTTTTTCCTCCACCTTACCATCTTCAGAAATTATTTTGGAATGGTTTTTTAGATTTACTTTAATATCAGTTGGTTTTTTAAAACCACAGGTTTGTTGGAGGAAAAAATCGCCCTCCTTACTTATATATATAGGTAGTATGCGATGTTTTTTAGTCAAAACCTTACAAACATCTTCTGCCGAATGTACGGACACTTCATGCTCGGGCGAAATGCCACCATATAAGACTGCTATAGTAATTTTATTCATATATAAAGTATATCAAATGAGATAAGATAAAAGATTGCCGAGGGGCAGGATCGAACTGCCGACACCTGGTTTTTCAGACCAGTGCTCTACCACTGAGCTACCTCGGCTTTTAACCGATAAAAAAGTTCGTAGTTGGAAAACTATCGAACATAATTATTATATCATTTTTTTAATATCTGCCTCAATCTATTCCCAAAAATTATATAATTCTATTATGAAAGCAACTACTAAACAAGACAATGTATTAATATTTGGTGGCAGTTTCGATCCTGTGCATTCTGCACACATCGCATTACTAAAACAAGCCATTAAACAAATTAAACCAAAGTATAGTTATGTTATACCTACATATTTGTCTCCGTTTAAAAAAAGTCATTCTATTGACCCAAAACATAGAATTAAAATGGCGAAACTTGTATTTAATAAAATATCCAAAACAATTATTGTAGATGATATTGAAATTAAAAATAATAAAAAAACTTATGCATATCAAAATCTAAAATATTTGCAAAAAAAGCATACTAATGCAAAATTTTTCCTACTTGTAGGCTCAGATTGTGTAGACACACTACCCAAATGGAAAAATTTTGCCTATCTAAAACAAAACATTATATTTTTAATAGGGAAACGGGAAGGATTTAAACTTAAAAAGAATTTACCATTTAATTACGAGGTGTTGAAAGGGAATTTTCCAAAAATTTCGTCCACTGGTGTTCGTGAAAATTTGGAAATTTTTGGAAAGACCGATAGCCACATACCAAGTCCTATAAAAACATATATAAAGCAACGCAATTTATACAATTACGAAATCCATAAATGGCTTGAAAAAAATTTAGCGGTTGCAAGGTACACTCACACAAAATACGCAGCGAAATTGGCTGTGGAACTTGCAAAAACACATAATATAGACGAACAAAAAGCATTAATAGCTAGCTTAATTCATGATATGGGCAAAAGTTTAACGGTGGAACAAAAAATAAAATATTGCGAAAAAAATAAAATAAATTTTAAAAACATAAAAACTGTAGAAACCTATGCTCCACAGCTTTTACATAGCCATATTTCAGAGGATATGGCTAAAAAAATATTTAAAATAAAAGATAAAGATATTTTAAATGCTGCCAAGCATCATACCCTTGGCAAAAACAAAATGAATAAACTTTCAAAAGTTATTTTTGTGTCAGATGCAAGCTCTGAAGATAGAAATTATCCTAATGCAAAAAAAGTAAGACAATTAGCTTTCGAAAATTTAGATAATGCACTAAAAGAAGCAATGCGTTTAAAAATATCTTATACTATATCCACAGGTAAATGGGTAAGTTTAGAGGCAATACGAATATGGAACCAAATTATTTCACAAAAATAACAAAATCAAAAATATTTCTTTTTACAGCACTTTTATTTATAGTGTTAAGCTTTATTTTTCATTTTACATCAAAAGTATCAAAGGCATTGAACCCTAAAAAAGATACTAGCTTTGCAATCGTATTTTTAACAGAAAAACCTTTAATAATAGAAATTTCTTCAGATAAAAACACACTTTATATGCCAAAACGAAGTTCTAAATTTAAAAAAAATGCCACATATAAACAAAAAGCTAAAAAAGTTTTAGAAGATGCAGAACTTGGCGAAACAAACTTCGCTTTTATATCCCCCAAAGAAACAGACAGACAAACTGTATGGCAAAATCTAAAAACAAGTATGCTTTATAAACGATATAACCCGACGATACTTGCAAAAAATTTATACAACTTTACAATTTTGAAATTTAACAAGAGAACAAATCTTTCTTGGCACGATTTTGCACTTATAACCATAAGAAAAGCTACCCTTCACCCATCAGACTTCATTGTAAAACAAGATGCCACCCAAAAAGATTTGGAAACAAATATAAACAAACCACTATTGATAGAAGTTTTTAATGCGTCTGGTAAAAAAAATATGGCGGTTAACTTAACAAAATATTTAAGAAAACTTAACGACGACAATATAATAAGATTGGATGTTTTAAGATATTCCAACTATCATAAAGAAGAAAAGCATACAAAAATTATTTCGCACACAGGCAGAACCGAAGATTTAAGGGAACTTAGCAAAAATTTAAATTTAACCAATACAGAAATTTTTCATAAAAATGCAGGTTCTGTAAATTCGGATGCTAAAATTATCATAGGTAAAGATTTTGAGCTACCTAAGAACTAAGTTTAAAAATGGTAAAATGTATATATGACTAAAAAAGAAGTATTAACAAAAACACAAATTAAAAAATTAGCAGTACTTGCTGCCAACTTGGCAGACGATAAAAAAGCAAAAGATATTGTCTTGCTAGATTTAAAGGGACTTAGCTCCCTAGCAGATTTCGTTATAATAAGCACCACTATGAGCAAACCTCAAATGGAAGCTGTAGAATATGAAATTAACAAAGAATTAAAAGCAAAAGGTGTGTATCAGCTTCATAAAGACGGTTCGCAAAGTTCTCTTTGGAAAATTATAGATTATGGTGGCTTCATAGTTCACATAATGAGCAAAGAAGCAAGAAAATTCTATATGTTAGATGATATTTATAGTTTCGCTAAACCAATAAATTGGATTAAAAAAGATGCTAAAAAATCTAGAAAAAAAAGCAAATAAACAGTTATTAAAAAGTTTTGAAAATTTGGAATTACCAGTTTTGAAATTTTTGCCCGCTCCAGAACATACAAAAGCAGACCTTACGACAAATTGGTCTATGAGTTGCTGTAAATTACTTAAAAAAAATCCGCTACAACTAGCCGAAAGTGCTAAATCTTCATTGGAAAAATTAGAAGAAATAGAAAAAATAGAAATTGCCAAACCTGGCTTTCTAAATATCACACTAAAAAATAGTTTTGTAGCCAAAGAAGCGGAAAATTTTTACAAAACTAGCCCCTCTTCCGCTAAAAATAATAAAGAAAAAATTTTAATAGAATTTGTATCAGCTAATCCAACTGGTCCGCTTCATGTGGCAAGCGGAAGAGGGGCTAGTTTAGGCGATAGCCTGGTAAAAATTTTCCGTGCATTAGGTTACACTTGCGATGCAGAATTTTATGTAAACGATTCTGGCAACCAAGCAAAAATGTTAGGTAAAAGCTTAAAAGCTCGCACAGAAAAGCAAGAACCACCCGAAAATGGTTATCATGGTGATTATCTTATAGAATTAGCTAAAACTATTGAAAAGGGTAAAACCGAACAGGAATATCAAGATATTGCCGTAAAAGCAATGCTAAAAACTCATAAAGAAGACATGAAAAACTTTCGTGTGGAATTTGATACATGGTTCTTAGAATCCGATTTATATAAAAAAGACGAACTTAATAAAACTTTAAAATTTTTAGATAAGAAAAAATTATCTTATCAAAACGAAGGTGCAACTTGGTTTGGCACAAAACAAGATGATGACGATAAAGATAGAGTATTAGTAAAATCTAATGGGCTACCAACTTACTTTTTGGCAGACATTGCGTATCATAAAAATAAATTTGATAGAGGTTACGATAAACTTATAGATATCCTCGGAGCAGACCATCATGGCTATATACCGAGAATGAAGAGTGCTATTAAAAGTTTAGGTAAAGAACCAGAAAATTTCCAACCAATTATCCATCAGCTTGTACATTTAATAAAAGATGGCAAGCAAGTGAAAATGTCTAAACGGGCAGGCGAATTTTTAAGCTTAAAAGGACTTATGAAAGATGTTGGAGTAGATGCATGCAGATTTTTCTTCGCATTAAGAACACCAAATTCTCATATGAATTTTGATATAGATTTAGCCAAAAAGAAATCTAATGAAAATCCAGTATTTTATGTTCAATATGCACATGCGCGAATATCTTCTATACTAAAAAAAGCAGAAGCTGAAGGGTTTAAAGCTAGTAAAAAAATAGAAAATATTAACGAAAGCGAAAAAGAAGTTTTAATAAAGCTAGCTTGGTTTGAAAGTGTGCTTGAAATTTGCACAAGGGATTTATCCCCCCACCATTTAGCAAATTATTTAATAGAACTTGCAAGTATGTTTCATAGTTTTTATGACCAAAATAAAGTTGTAGATGCAGAAGATAAAAAAACAACCGAGAAGCGGTTGTTAATTGTAAATTTGGTTAAAGAAACTATTAGTAAAGGTCTATATCTTATCGGCGTAAATGCCCCAGAATCTATGTAATAAATTATTAGGAGAAATTTTATGAAAAAAATAATATTAATTGTATTTGGGATACTAATAGCAATACCATCCTTATTTAGTGCTTATCCCACAGAAGAAATGATGAAAAATCCTAATTTAAAAAAGATTCCTGAAGCAGGAATATCTATATATATATTTAAGGATGCTTACAAAAATAAAAACAATCGACATATATCCGGTCTTATATATGAAAATGGAAAAGAATTTCAAGAGAACGAAATTGAGTTAGAAATAGGTTGGCTTGATCTTAATGGTTTTGTAGAGGTTATTGACATGTGTGTTAATGACAGAAAAAAAGATAGCAAATGGATAGTAAAAGAATTAAAAAAAATAAAAAAAGAAAATCTTCCACTAATGAAAACCCTGCAAAAAGGGTGTTTCGATATGGAAGATTCTTTAGAAAACATGCTTTTTGAAACTAACCGTAGCACATTTAATAGCCACATTACTCATATAATTACTTTGGAAGAATTTTTAGAAAATCCTTTTATGACATGGAAAAAAAGCAAAAGACCCCTTCTAAACAATATTGCTTACCACATAGATTTAATAGAAGACATTCTTGATAGTAAATATTATCCTGAACTTTTAGAAAAACAAGATAAGAATGGGTGGAATATTTTGTACTACATGACTCATTTAAGAGTTATCGATAAGCTTGAAGAAAGAAATTTAGATGGTTATGTTGGAAATGGTCTAAATATTATAGACATCACAATGAATCGATATAGAGAAAATATCCTTCCCGTAGTATTAACACAGTGTGTTTTTTGCATGGAAGGAAATGTAAGTACTAATTTGTATTATAATTTAGTATTTTCAAACAAAAAAAATAAACCTCTAAATAAATTTAATATTTTAGAAATATCAATAGTTAAAAACTCTAAAATTATTTTTTATACAATATTTTTTCTCTCTATTTCCCTAGCATTTCTATTGGGGATAAAAAAAGGTAGGAAAGCTATTTTTATTAATATTTTAAATACACTTCTTGCTTTTGTTGTGTTAGTTTTATGGTCATGCATAGGTTTCTCAATTGGATATCTAAATTTTTGGATATTTTTGATTTTAGAGTTAGTTTTGATTGCAATAGCATGTTTTCTGTTTAAAAAAAGCTACAAAACAACTCCAATACTTATATTGATAATGGTATTCACACTTTTTGTTTCAATGATACAGTATATATTCGATACATTAACATCAATGTAGCATTAATATATCTTTTTAACTAAATCCAAAGAAATCAGGTCCACTATTGACTTTTGAATTTTCACTAAACAATTTACTAATAAAAAACAGGCAGGTTCGAAAAAACGAACCTGCCTGTTTTTTATGTTTAAATTATTTCTAGTCTTTTATTATGTCCCCTAAAGTATCGGCTAAGTCTTTCAATAGATTTTTGTCTTTGGCAGAATAGTTTGGGCTATCTTCAGAGGAAGTATTTTCTTTTAAAGCATGTTGCCCAACACCAGTAATTTTGTTCATATACTTTTTGACACCTTCAAGTGTCATTTTGTGTTTATAAATTAAATCTTTAACTTTTAAAACCGTGTAAACATCTTCTTTTTTGTATCTTCTATGTCCACTTTCTTTTCGGATAGGACGAATTAAACGAAACTCGCTTTCCCAATAGCGAATAGAATATTCCGGCACTCCACTGATTCGTGAAACATCGCCGATACTAAAATATTGTTTTGTTTCCAGCTCTTTTAAATCCATTATTTTTTCCTACTGAAAATATTTTCGCTTGCTTTAAATCTTATCCGTTTTTTACCAGCAACAGTAACTTCTGCTTGAGTTTTTGGATTTCTAAATTTGCTTGGTTTTGTTTCTTTTACTTTAAATGTACCAAAGTTAGATAACATCACTTTATCGCCGTTGGCAAGTGATTTTTTAATTAGTTCAAGAGTATTTTCCACCGCAAGTCTTGCGTGGTTTTTGTCTAATAATACATTTGATAATTGTTCTATCAATTTTTCTTTATTCATTTTAATTATCGTCTTTTTTTAATTGTTCAAAAAACTTTTTTGGACCAAGTTCGTCTAAATTACTTTTAAAATCTGAAATTTCAGAATCCGAAATTGGTTTTTTTACAGATAATGTTTTTTCAAGCACATCGTCTGCCACCCAAATTGGGCAACCTGCCCGAACACTTATTGCAAGTGCATCTGAAGGTCTCATATCTATAAATTTTATTTCGCCACCCTCTTTTTCTAAAGCTAAGCTGGAATAATATGTTTCTTTTTCAAAATTATCTATAGATACAAATTTTATTTTACCACCCAAATGCTCTACAATTGGCAAAAATAAATCTTGCGTTATAGGACGAGGCATTGCTATACCCGTAAACCTAATTGCTATAGAACTTGCAGCTATATTTCCTATTTCTATCGGCAATAATCTTGCTTTTTGTTTATCTTCCAAAATAACATAAGTTTCCTGCTGAGAACTTGCTAAAGAATATATTTTTGCTTCAAAATACTGAGCATCTTTTTTAAATTTCATTTATAACCCCATTGCTTTTACTAAAACAGTTGGCTTTTCGCCCTTACATACAACTTGCCATATTGCAGAAATTACAGGTGCATTAATTTTGTGTCTTTCTATTAAATGATACACACTCGCTACAGAATTTACACCTTCTGCAACTGTACCAACTTCTTCTATGGATGTTTGCAAATCTTTACCTTGCCCTAATTTTTCGCCAAGTTTTCGGTTTCTAGACATTTGGCTCATACCTGTCAAAATAACATCGCCCAAACCAGCTAAACCGTAAACAGTTTCTGTTTTAGCACCTTCTTTTAACATAATTTGGTTCATCTCTTGCATTGCTTTTACTATTAAGGCAGATTTGGTGTTAGCACCAGTTCTAATACCGTCTAAAATACCGCAACCTATTGCTAAAACATTTTTTATAGCTCCGCCGTATTCTACACCTCGTCTATCTGTTGAAATTTCTACGATGATAGGTTTTTTTGCAAGTGCTTTTTCTAAAATTTTGAGTAGTTTTTCGTCGCTACCTGCCAACATTATTTTTGTTGGCACATGCCTTGCAACTTCTAGTGCAAAGGTTGGTCCTGTAAATGCCATAGCTTGGTTTTTTAAATGAGGAATTTCCTCTTCAATAATTTCGCAAATTGTTTTATAACTTTCGTCTTCTATACCTTTAGATGCAGATATTACAGGTATAACTTTTCCGTCCAAAGCTGTTTTTAAATTAGCACAAAAACCTCTTATGCCTTTGGTGGAAATAACTATAAAAGCCAAATCTGTATTTTCTAAAGCTTGTTTAATATCGCCGAAGAAAGTTATATTTTCGTTAAAAGTAAAGTTTTCTATATTTGGGTGGGTTCTGTCTTTAAAGCTGGCAAGAAGGTCTTTATTATATTCCCAAAGCGAAATTTTGTATCCGCCTTCAGCAAGATATTGTGCTATTACACTTCCCCATACGCCTGCACCAAAAACTGTTATATTATTTATTTTCATGCCGTTTATGGTCCTTATCAGAGCCGTCTTCAAACTTAAGCTCTTCTTTTTTGAAAAGTCGTTTCATATTTGGGATATGTTTGTAAACTATTAAAATTGAAATTACTGTCCCCATTATTTTAAAGGATATTGGATAATCGCCAATAAAGAAACTTAAAAATGGGAATGCTAATGCGGCAATTACCGAACCTACGGAAATATGCCCGCTAATAGCGACACAAATTATAAAAATAGTGAATACGATAGCTGTTGGTATTGGTAATAATGCAGCGAAAACACCTGCTGATGTTGCCACCCCTTTACCACCTTTAAATTTGAGTAGGATATTGGACATATGTGCAAAAATAGCTATGAAACCACAGCCAATTGCGAACCAATGATATCCGGGAAAGAAATGTTGAGCCAGTGCAACAGCAGCGAAGCCTTTGGCGGCATCTACTAAAAATGTTGCCCAGCCGGCACCCTTGCCGACTATTCTGTACACATTCGCAGCACCGGGATTACCAGAGCCGTATTTTCTTATATCTATTCCTCTTAATTTCTTGGCTAAAATGTAGCCAGTGGGAATTGCGCCAAGCAAGTAGCTAAGAACGCCTACGAAAATCATTTTTATTATCATAGTTTTATTATAATAAATTTATAAGCTGTGTGCAGGTATTTTGAAGGTCTTTTTGCGAATTTATGCTTATTTTTTCAGCACTTTTGTATGCTTATTATAAAAAACCCTATCCCATTCTTCTCGTTATAATTTCTACTGTCCAAATAGTTAGAAACACCAAAGATAGAATAGCACTAAGTATAACAGTGCTTTTATATTTATCTATTTCTTTTTGGATAAAATAACCTACAGGGACTATAAATATACTCCAAACAAAACAAACAATTAGATAAAAAGGAAGAATACGATAATAGATAATGTCCCTCAAAATAGAGAAAATCATTATTACTATTACAAATGATATGCCTAAGTTTATAATTTTGGATATTTTCTTATGAGTATTTTCTTTCCTATTTCTATAGTATATAAGGGAAGATAGTAATAAAAATAATAAAAATATCGTAATTTTACAATATTTTACAATGTATATTTTCATTATATTTTCTTTTTTTACTGGATATAAATCGTTTTTTATTATAGTTTTGAGTAAAGGCTCATAGTAATTTCTATAAATCCAAGGACGAGGTACATCAGCTAGATCAAAAAAATTAAATTTAAAAACTACTGAAAAAAATGTCAACTTATTAGTGAATATTTTATGTTCCATTAGACTGTCTATAATATTATTTCCATTTTCATCTTTTATTTCTAGTATTTCAGACATATATTTGCTTTTCCCTAAATATTCAAATCTTTTAATTTTTAGTAGAGAATATTCAAAGAAATCCATTTTTATATAATCATCTCTACTTCCACTATAGTTCCAAGTATCTCTAATAATTTTTTCAAAGGGGTCTTCTAAAACACTCTCAATCGTTATGTTTTTTTTAATGAAATATTTTTTGTTTTTAGAAGAATTAAAATCCATTACTATTTTTTCTAATGAATCTACACTTTTATTTAGCTCTTGGCTATTTTGAGAATAAGAATTAAAAGTCATGCCCACCAGAAATACCATAAAAATAATTGTTATTAATTTTTTCATATCAAACTCTCCTTAAATTTTTCTTTTATTATACTATATTAATATTTTCTAGGTCTTTTTGCGAATTTATGCTTATTTTTTCAGCGTTTTTATAGCGAGCGAACCAAGTTCTCTGCCGTTTGGCATACTGACAAGTTAAAGCCCTATATCTTCAGGTCTAACTAAAATTTCTTCTTTTATTTTAAAACCGATACAATTATCTCTATCTTTATATTCTTTTAATCCCCATATATATGTTGGTTTTCCAAGCATATCTTCCAAAACTTTACGATGACTACGATAATGTCCTTCTCCAAAAGCAGCATAAACAATATCATACCTATTTAGTGCAGCGGCAATATTTTTTAACATAAAAGGATCTCTCCCATAAAAATCCTCATCTTCTGAAAGTTTATTAAAAATAGTCCCTGTTGATTTAGGAGCAGACCAACCCTTTTTAAACACAGTATTCAATTCTACTTTATCAAAATCTTTGTCAAACTCTTTTTTAAACCAAGATTTGAATTCTTCAGTATTCATCATTTTTCCTAATTCAGGATTATGATTAAATATTTTAAAATTATGCACCTCTTTCTCTGCGTTACTATTTTTGCCAAATTGTTTTTTATAGGAAATAGCATTTTTTATCATCCATTCTGCTTGCATAGCTTTATAAGCATTAGAATTTTTTGTGAGAACTACCTTGACTTTATCTTCATAAGATAAATCTGCTAAAACAACTGGGATATTTTTATCAGAAGCAATTCCTGCACTGTATTCAAATTCATTCCAACTACACTTTTCTTTTAATTTTCTACCAGTTCTTTCAAATTCAACAACAGCAATTTCTGGAGCATATTTTTTGTAAATATAATCCACCATATCCAATGTTTTACCAGAGTTATGGTCACTTGCTAAATAGATTAATGTTTTTCCATCTTTTCTATACACGGCAATATAAGGTTGCTTATGTTGTTTTGAGGTTTGTCCTGCATTTTCCCAAGTTTGAAGAAGTTTTAAATTGGGGGTAAACTCGTTTTTACTTTGAGCACTTAGAGAACCAACAAAAAATAAAATAGAAAGAAATAATGTAGTTTTTTTCATGAAAATCTCCTTTGATTTTTCTTTTATTGTACTATATTAATGTTTTCTAGGTCTTTTTGGGAATTTATGCTGATTTTTTCAGCGTTTTTATAGCGAGCGAACCAAGTTCTCTGCCGTTTGGCATATTGTCTTGTTAGAATTACGATTTTTTCTATCGCTTGTTTTTTAGACAATTTGCCATCTAAAAATTCTATCGCTTCTTTATAGCCTAAGCTTTTTAGAGCGGGGCAATCTTTGGCGAAACCTTTTTCTATTAAGGCTTTGGCTTCTTTTACCATAGGTTCAAAAATCTGATTGGTGCGAAGTATAATGCGTTTTTCTAGCTCTTCTTTGTCCCAATTTAGATATAGTATAGTCGCTTTTTTTGAGGGGATATCCTCAAAAAAAGCACCTGTTTTTAAGCTAGATGGTTTCTTGCCAGATATTTGGTAAATTTCTAATGCTCGCATCACTCTTTGGATATTTTGTGGTGGTATTTGGCTAGCCGAAATCCGATCGATTTTTGCTAATTTTTTATGTAAATAGTCTTTCCCAAATTTTTCGGCTTCAGCTTGTAATTTTGCACGAATTTTTGGATTGGATTTCGGCATATTATCCATACCAACAAAATATGCTTGTATATACATGCCCGTACCACCTGCAAATATTGGTGTCTTTTTTCTTTGTAAAATTTCTAGTGAAATTTTACTTGCCATTGCCACAAATTTACTAGCATCGAAAGTTTCAGTCGGCTCTAAAATATCAACAAGATGATATGGCACATCATCGACAAGATATTTGCCATCTTGCCATTTGCCTTCTGGTTTTGCTGTACCCTTTTCTAGATATTTATATACCTGCCGAGAATCGACAGAAATTATTTCGCCATTAATTTTTTTTGCAAGAGCTATCGCAACATCTGTTTTACCAGACGCTGTAGGTGCTACTATAATTATTGGTTTCTTGCTCATATACTTATTTTACTATAAAAAAGAAACATCCCCCTCACCTTAATCCTCTCCCTCGTAGGGGAGAGGAGATAAAAAGGATATTTTATTCCTTAACAAATCTAAATGAGATTGCCACGGCGATTAAAATCGCCTCGCAATGACAAGACTTTTAAATAATTTAATTTACGAGTATTTTGAATTTGTTTTTTTTAATAAGTTTGGATGCTATACGAGGCTTGAGGGAGGGCGGTTTACATTAGCGAATACTCCGAAGGAGTAGCGGTAAATAACTGACAGGGAACCTAGCCTCTAGGTCGAAAACAAAGTATAGCGCCAAAATTATTTAAAAAGAGTTTCATCTTTTTGTAGTTTATTGCAAAGTGAATTTGCTTTACAATTTTCTACACAAACTTCTGGTAGTTTTAACAAAATTCTGGTATCGCAATCGTTAAAGTCTTCACTCATTTTGTTAATTTTGTCTGCTGATGCTTTAGAGATTTCTAAAATTTGTATACCAGCGGTGTATACTCCGCCTTTTTGTTTTATCCAACTAGTTTTACCATTAATATGCATATCGCCAATACTTGGTAAAGATAAGTGGATATCTAAATAACCTTTTGGTACTTTTAAAAATGTTACAAGACGCATACCCGCAGCGGATAAATCTGCCAAGATAGCCGGTATAGAAACTTCTGTATCGCTATCTCTATCTTTGCAAAGTAAGTTGATAGGTTCAATAATATCGTGCATTATTGGCATTCTTGGATGTGTTCGTTTTTCTTTAAAATCCTTATTTGTAATATTCATAAATTCTCCTTGCGGTAGCATTATTTTAGTTTAGATGCTTTTTGCTTAACTTTATTTAACAAAATATTTACCCTCTTTTCCAGTACTTTTTTATCTAATGGTTTTAAATGCTCTGCTTTAGTGCCTTGTCTGGGAGAGAATATGAAGCAATATGCGTGGGAAAAACCAATTTTTTCTACTATGCTAATTGTATCTTTAAAGTCTTTTTCGGTTTCTGTGGGATAGCCGACAATAAAATCTGTAGAAATTTTAATGCCAATATCTTTTAACTTTTTACATATAATTAAAATGTCTCTTCGAGAATATCCCCGTTTCATATCTTTCAAAATCTTTGTGCTTCCGCTTTGTATAGGCAAGTGAATGTTTCTTGCGATTTTTGGATTGTTTTTTATCGTATCTATAAGTTTATCGGTAATGTGGATAGGATGCGGACTCATGAAACTTACTCTTTTAAGATTTGATAGTTTTGATACTTCTTTTAATAAGTCCGCAAAATCTGTTTTCCCATATCGCCACGCATTTACTGTTTGACCAAGTAGAACAATTTCCTTAGCGCCATTTTTAATTTTTTGTTCTATGCTACTAATAATTTCTTTCTTGCTTAAACACTTAACACCACCACGAACACTTGGTACGATGCAGTAGGTGCATGCAAAATCGCACCCGCGCATTATTGTTTGTACGCCTAATGGGTTGGCTGGCGATTTTGCATGATGTGGTTTTTTTGACTGCCCGTCAAAAAAACCACTATTATCTAAAACCTCAGCAAATTTTTCTATACTTTTTGCACCTGTAGTTATGTCAAGGTGAGGATGTTTTTTTCTTACTTCTGCTCCAAGCCTTTGTGCTGCGCAACCTGCAAAAATTATAAGTTGTTTTTTACTACCCCTAACATCTTCAATGGTAACACCTTTCCATTTTTTAAGACGACCTAAAAAAGACAAAGCTTTATTCTCTGCATTGGCTCTAACCGTGCAGGAATTTACTAAAACAACATCTGCTTTTTTAATATTTTTTGTTTCTTGCGTGCCGTAAAGAGAGAAGATTGAAGACATTTCATCAGAATCGGCTTCGTTCATCTGGCAACCATAGGTTTTTATAAAAACTTTTTTAGGCTTCATAAGTACATTATAGAATTTTAATTAACCAGTTGCCTTTTTATTGAACACTTTATCATATCAAAATAAATTATTTATTTTCTTAAGTCCTTCAATAGCAGGTTTTTCGAGATGTATCTTTATTACACTTCTACCACCATTACTCAATGCCTTAAAATCGCCGAGAGCTTGAGCATTACATAAATCCTCAAAACTATACTCTTCGCCTGGTATTCTAATTTCATTTTCTACTGGGGCAGATAATATTATAAATAAACCTTTATTCCCGTCGCCTTTGTATAGCTGACCGGTGGAATGCAAATATCTTGGACCATAACCAAACACCACTGGACGAGATGTTCTTGTGAAAATTTCATCTTTCCAACAATTTATAACTTTTGTATATCCCTCTGAACTATTTGTGTAAGGAAGTATCGCCAAGTATTCATGATCTTTTAATAATTTGTAAACATTTGATGCTAAATTTTGGAAATTTATATCTTTATCTTTTAAGTTTTCTGATAATATTAGCTTTTCTGGTTCTTGTTTTTCATCAGAAGAAAGTTCTTTTAAAAGTTCTTTAGTTAAAATTTTTGCAGATTCTACATTCGGCTGATCGAACGGGTCAATTTCCATTAAAATACCCGCACCAGCTGTAGCTATTTGCCATAAAATATATTGAGTAGCAAGTTCGTAATTATTTTCCATACAAACAGTCATAAGTGGATGCCCTGCATTTGTAATTTCTTCTAAAATAGAGGAAATTCTTTTATCAAAATCTTCACATTGTTTTATATAAACAAAAACTCTGTCGTCAATATATTTAAAATCTCTGTACAAACCTTCGCCACAAATAGGAAGTATGCCCTTGCCTTCTTTACCTGTGCTTTCTGCTACAAGTTGTTCCACCCAAAGCCCAAAACTTTCTATCTGTTTTGGCATTATTAATGTTAATTTATCTCTGCCTTCTAGATTTGCTTGCCCTAAAAGTGAGGCTAAACTTAGGGCTTTATCTTCTGCTAAAAATTCTTGATAAGAATTTTTAGCAACACCCAAAAACTTTTTAACATCTACACCAAGTAAAGATGCAGGAACCATACCAAAATAAGATAGTGCAGAAAATCTGCCACCGATATCAGACGGATTAACAAACCTTTTTAAAAATTTTTGATCTTCGGATAATTTATATAAACCAGTGCCTTCGTCTGTAATTGCTATAAAATTATCACCTGGATTTTCCACCCCTTCTCTTTTAAGTTCTGCCCAGAAATATTTGAAACTAGAATTTGGTTCTACAGTGCCACCGCTTTTACTTGCGAAAATAAAAAGTGTTTTTTTAATATCTATTTCTTTTCTTACAAAATTTATCCAATCTGCATTTGTGGTATCCAAAACAAACATTTTTGGGAAACCTTCGGCATTGCCGAAAATATTATTAAAAACTTCCGGCGCTAAACTTGAACCGCCCATGCCCAAAAGTACACAATATTCAAATTTTTGTTTTGCCTCGTTTGCAAAACTGGTTATTTCGTCTGCATTTTCTAAAGAAAAATCTATAACAGACAGCCAACCTAGGGAATTATTGATTATTTTTTTATGCTCTTCGTCATTTTTCCACAAAGTAGCATCTTTTTTTTGTAAACGAGATATGAAATCTTGATTTTTTAAAGATTCTAAACCAGAATTGATTATTTTTTTTGCAGGTTCATTAATTTCTATTTTCATTTGAAGTTATTTTTTTCGATATCTAAAACTTTATTGAGTCGTCTTAAATGTCTTTCTTCTTTGGTAAATTTCGCTTTTAAAAAGTTTTCAACAAGTATTTTCGCAGTTGTATTATTAACTATCCGTCCGCCGATACAAATTACATTCATGTCGTCGTGTTCCACACCTTGCGTAGCGGAATATTCGTCGTGACAAATAGCCGCACGAACACCTTTAACTTTATTTGCAGTAATGCAAGCACCTACACCACTTCCACAAATTATTACACCTTTTTCTGCTTCGCCTTTTGCTACTTTTTCTGCACATGCAAATGCAAAATCTGGATAGTCTACACTTTCTTCAGAATTTGTTCCAACATCGATAACTTCATATCCTAATTTTTCGATATGTTCCTTAACTTCTTTTTTTAATACAAATCCCGCATGATCGCAACCTAATGCTATTTTCATAAATTTTCCTCTACAATTTCACAAACCGAATGCCCAATTAGTATATGACACTCTTGAACTCTTGGTGTGTTATTTGTTTTTACTATTAAATTTAAATCTGTTATATTTTTTATAGTTCCACCGTCTTTACCAAGAAGCCCTACTGCAAGACAACCCATCTGTTTTGCTTTTTCTAAAGCTAAATAAACATTTTTACTATTGCCTGATGTTGATATCCCTATAACAATATCACCCTTATTTGCAAATGCTTCTACTTGACGAGAAAAAATGTGTTCATACCCATAATCATTACCAACTGCAGTTATGGTAGATGTGTTTGTGTTAAGTGCAATCGCAGGATACGCTTTTCTTTCTTTTTTGTATCTGCCAACAAGCTCTGCTGCTATGTGTTGAGCATCACCTGCACTACCACCATTTCCCATCAAAATAACTTTACCACCTGCTTTTAAAGTTTTAGTGATTTTTTCTGCAAGTTGATTTACAGGTTCTTGTAAATTTTCTGAAACCCAGTTAAGTGTTTCTATTAATTCTTTTGTATATTCTTTAAAATTATTCATTTTTTTCCTCTATATTATTAATATATTTTCTTTTTCGCTCCAGCCCTTAAGCTGTTTTTTTTCTACACCAATTTCTATCCAATCGTCTTTAGTGTCTAGTATTTTTACCAAATATCCTTGGGGGATGGTGTAAGATACTGCAAACCTTTCACTAGGACCACTTCTTAAATTTACGGTATATGCTACAACACCAAGTTCAACATGTTGATATTTATGTTTAAGCCCATAATAACTGCCAGAAATTATAAACAAAATACCAAAAAATATTAAAAGTGGTCTAAACCATTTAGATCTTGTTAGTAAGTAAATGCTAAAGGTTATACCAAATAGCCAAATAAACACCCAAAATATACCTTCTACTTCTTTTTCTGAGAAATAGTTAAATGCCCTATGCACCGCTGTTGGCATACCTTTAGGCACAAGATCTATCCCTGTTAAACTTAATGCAAGTTGTAAGTTTTCCCTGATATCCTTATCTCTTGGTAATATTTTGTATGCTTTGTAATAATAATAAGTAGCATAACCAAGTTCGTCAAGTTTAAAGTAGCAGTTACCTATATTATAGTAAACATAAGGGTCTTCTATGTTTTTTGACGAGGCATCTCGCTCTGTAATTTTGTAAAATTCCAAGGCTTTTTTAAAGTTACCCTGTCTGTAAAAATCCTCTGCTTCTTTAGTGCCAGCATAAGACCATGCACTAACTGCAAAAGACATTACAAGTAAAAATAAAAATAATTTTTTCATTTTTTTAACCCTTTTTCCTGCTTTTCATTTCTTTTGACATTAAATCCATAAATGCTAAAGTTTTTTGTTTTAAATCTTTTATATCATAACCATCTTTTGAAGGTGCATATTTTACATTTTCAAGCTCTGTCCAAATATTTGTAAATGCTTTTATAAGATTTGACGAATAACCTTTTTTAGTAAGTTCTTTAGAAATATCTTTCACTTTTTTTGTAGTTTTTATTTTTAAACATTTATGAAAGAAACCTTTTAAGGTTTTAATTATATCTTCGTAATCTTTGGCACTGCCAATGTCTGACAAAATACCACTACATATTCTTTCCTCAGTAAACATTTGAGAACCTTCCCTGAGTAAAAATCCTACAACAAAACTTACTATTATTATCACAAATATAGAAAACTTAACACCGCCAGCATTATAAAGCATCATAAGCCCAGCAAAGTCGCCTGGTAATGTTTCGACATTTTCTTTAATATAATTTATATTACTACCTAATTTTTTAATTGTTTCAGGTAATATTTCTGTGAAAGATAATTTACCACCAACACCTTCCCTAGCCTCTAACACTTTTACTTTTATAGGTTGAGAATAAACTTTTTCATATGTTCTCGTTTTAGGGTTAAAATAAGAAAATGCCATCTTTGGAATAACATAAAAACCTTCGGTTTTTGCAACTATGGATGTTCTAAATGTTTTGTAACCTTGTAAAACATCATTTTTAGTTTCTACTTCTATTTTATCTTCTAAACTATCGTAAATTTTAAAGTTTTCGCTGTCTGGCATTTTTGGTAAAGTTAAACTTCTTATGTAACCTGAACCAGAAATTTTTGTATTTAAATCAAACACTTCGCCTGCTCTTATCTCTTTTTTACCAACGCTGGTAGAAATTTTATATTCGCCCACAGCACCAGTAAAATTAGCTGGTTTGTTTTTGGTTGGAAGAGAGTCTACCTTTAATGTAATTGGTGTTGTTTTTACGGTTGCTCTTTTAGAAGAGCTTGTAAAAAAGCCCGGGAAAAATTCGTCTAAAACGCTACCTGTTTTGTATTCGTATTCTACAGATGCAGAACTTACTTTATTTCGCCCGCTACCTGCACCAAATAATGCAGTTTTATATTCCACATAGCCATAATTTTTGCCATTGATATATTCCACCCCTCGTTTTTCTGGTGGCATTTCTTCTGCAAAGAAACCTTTAAATTCTGGTGGGAAATAAATCGCACCAAAAATATTTTCCGTAGCAGAATAAAACCTTGTTGTTAATATTATCTGTTCGTTTACAAAAGCAGATTTTTTATCTGTTTCTGCGGTCATAAAAATTAGTTCGTTAGGATATTTACCATCTTTTGTAGTTACGGTTTTTGCAAGATCTTGTCCTACAATTTCTTTGGCATTACCAAATTGTTGTTTATCTGTAAGTCTTTTTACTACAACTAAATCTATTTTTTCTGTGTAATATTTTTTATTATTATATTCCAAAGCTATTGGTTCAACCGTAAACTTGCCCGCAAATCTAGGTGATAACACATAAGTATATCTAACACTACTTTGCATATTTCCGTTTATTATACTCACACTTCTACTTTGACCAGTAGAATATATATTGAAATTCGCCATAGACGGCAATTTAGGTAGTCCAGCATCGCCAGGAGCACCTTCTACTACTACATTAAGCAGTATTTCCTCGTCTAAATGAGCTACATCTTTATCTACATAAGCTTTTACGGAAATACCTGCCCAACTTACAGCCGAAACTGTAATTAAAAGTGTAGAAAATAATATTATCTTGAAAAACTTATTCATAATCATTATTATCCTAATTTTTAAAAATTTTTACCAGTCTTTATCTTCCTTAACCATACTTGGTGCAGAAGATCCTTGCTGTTGTTGCTTTTTGCTCGCATTAGTTTCAGACTGTTTTGCCATTTGCATAACCCTATCAACATCTTCCTGCGACATCTGGCTCTGATCTGCCCCGCCATTGCCACCACTATCTTTATTATCTTGATTTGGCTGATTATCCTGATTTTGTTGATCTTCTTTGTTTTTATCTTTCTGTTTATCTTTTTCTTGCTGTTGTTCTTGCAAAATATATTGCAAGTTATGTATCGCCCGCTCGTCGATACCATTTAAAAGGATAGCTTCTTTATATGCCAAAATGGCGTCTTCTTTTTCGCCATCATAATAGTTAGCATTACCTTGGTTAAAATAAGATTTTGGAGCTAAATAGCTTTCTTTTTCTATAACTTCGTCATACAAAGTACTAGCTTTATCGTATTCTTTTAATTTATATAAAGCATTACCTATATTGAAGAGCGATTTATCTTTATCTTCCTGTTTATCGTAGGCTTGTTTATACTCGTCTATCGCATGACCATATTGTTCGTTTTTATAAAATTTATTGCCTTTGATTAAATCGCTATCACCTTTATCCGCATACATTGTTGCGCTTAAAGATAAGCAAAATAAAAATAAAAATATTTTTTTATTTATCTTTTTTAAATTTATTTTTGTGCCCGGTAAAATAACAGCTAAAAGCAAAAATATGAAAGAAATAATTAATGGAATTTGATACCTATTTTTATATCCTGCTCTTGTTTTAGTTTCATACAAGGCACGGTCTATATTTTTAAGTTCTGTTATTAAAAATTCTGCTGTATTTTCGGCGATATCGTTTCTTATATATGCACCTTCAGTTTCGCTTGCTAGTTTAACTAAAAAGGCCTCGTTTAATTTACTTAAAACTGTATTGCCGTCTGCATCTTTTTTATAAGATTTAACTTTGCCATTAACAATTGTTTCTGGTATAAGTGAGCCGTCTTTACTACCAATACCAACTGTAAATATTTTTATATTATTTCTTTTTGCAAAGTTTAAAGATGCATTAATTTTTTCTGGTTTATGATCTTCACCATCTGTTAAAATTATCAGTCCTTTTTCACCAGGATAATTTTTCATAAGGTCTGAAGATAACAACACAGCTTTACTTATTTTTGTGCCATAAAATGGCAAACTATCCGCCTGTAAACGAGATATAAAAAACTTAACAGCATTGGTATCCAAAGTTAGCGGGCAACTAACAAAAGCTTCAGATGTAAATGTAACTATTGCGATTCTATGGTTAGGTAAATTATCCGCTAAAAGTGTGAGTATTTTTTTGACACTTTCTATTCTACTTGGCTTAACATCTGTGGCTTTCATCGACGAGGAAACATCAACCGCTATAACCGTGTTTGCCATTAAACTACTAGACGGTTCAAGCTCTACCCCCCACCTTGGTGAAGCTAATGCGAAAAATAAAAATAATATGGAAAACATTATTAACATTGTTTTAAATTTGCACATTTTTACAGCATCAATTGGCACTAATCTTTTCCATGCGGTAGTTGTGAATAAAGATAATATTATTTTTCTTTTTCGCACATTACCAAAATACACAATCAGCCCAGCAAAAGCTAGTGTTATTAGCATCAAAATTAGTGTTTTTGGGTATATAAATATGTCCATTATGGTACCTTTATAAATATTAATCTTGCTGAAATTAAACCAAGTAAAATAAACAGTAAGGATAGAAATAAATAATTTCTATATTTTTTGTCATACGATATGTTTACAGATTTTTCAAATTCTGTTTTTTCAAGCTCGTTTATTTTACCGTAGATAGTATCTAGTTCTATATTATTTCTTGCTCTGAAAAATTCACCACCAGTTATTTTTGCAATTTCGTGAAGAGTAGCTTCGTCGATATCATTAGAAATTGTCACATAACTTGTACCAAAAATTCCGTTATCAACTGCTATTTTTTGCTCACCCTCGCCTGCTGTTGCGATGGTGTAAATTCTTATTCCTAATTTTTCTGCCGCCCTTGCTGATACCAGCGGATCTGGTATTACACCAGCGTTTGAAGATCCATCTGTAAGTAAAATTATGACCTTACTTTTTGCAACGCTACTTTTTAAATATTGCGACGCTAATGCTATTGCATCGCCGATAGCCGTTCGCTGTATGCCTATCATACCTATTTTTATAAAGGATAAAAATTCTAGCAAAGAATCATAATCTAAAGTTAGTGGACATTGAAGCATTGGTGCACCTTGGAAAACAACAATACCTATTCTATCACTAGTTCTATTTTCTATGAAATCTTTAGCAGATAGTTTTGCAGCTTCCAATCTATTAGGTTTAAAATCTTGTCCTGCCATACTTAAAGAGACATCTATCACCATCATAATATCTACCCCTTCTTGCGGAGGTATCGTCGATTTACCCGCCTGTCTTGGATTAGCAAGTGCAATTATCATAAGTAAAAGTGCAACGAGATATAAACTTAAACTTAGCCATTTTGCAAGTATTGATTTTGTTGTTTGTTTTCCAGAAAATTCCAAAGGTAAAGAATATTTTACTGTTGCTGTTTTACTACTTCTTAAATATGTTGCCACAAAAATTGCACCACCTAAAACAATTAATAAAAGAAAATAAAGAGGATCCTTAAAATTAAAATTTTCTAAGTATTTTGCAAATGCAAAAACACTAAAAATTAAAAAGAGAAGTAATATTCTTACATTATTTTGCATTTTTATTTTCTTCCCCCTCTGATTTATATAGTACTCTTGTATCCTCGATAATTTTTCTTATTAACACAACTGCTTTATCTCTATATTGCATAGGTGGTATGTATTTAGAAAATTTTACCAAGTCGCACATTAACAAAAATTCTCTTATATTTCTTATTGTCATTTTATTAGAAATTTTGGTTCGTAATTGTCTTAATACCTCCGTAGTATTTTTTTGATACGCATTAACTTCAAACATACTGGTTAAATATTTTCTTAAGATACCAGACAGCACATAAAAATATTTTTTGTATTGTTTTTCTTGCCAAAAACAACTATTTGTAAGCCCATTTAATTGATCGTGTGCAAGTTGATAAGGAGATATGTTTTTTAAACGATCTGCATTTATTTTTTTTGCAATAATTTCTTTCTTTTTAAAGAATTTATTACTAATATAATATGCCAAGATTCCAAGAAAACTTAGCACCCCAACCCATATTAAAATTAATGCCCAATTTAAGGGTTTATACGGCGAATAAATGTCTATAAGCCCTTTGGCTTTTACCTTTGGTTTTGTTGGTTTAATTGTAAGTGGAATATCTTTTGGATTTGGTCCGGAAACAAGGTTATCTTGTTCGTAAAAATCTACACAAAAAGCTGTTAAAGTGCTAACACCTAATGTGAAAGGAACAAGGGTCAAATTAAAATTTGTATTTGTAAAATTATTTTTCAAAAAAATAGTTTCTTTTTCCACATTAGTTAATGAAAAATATTTATTTTTTTCGTTTAATTTGGAAATATTTATTCTTGCTTCTAAATCATTTGGGTGTTTTGTTTCTACATTAATATTAAATTCTCTAGCTAGCTGAATATCCTCTGGGATTTCGCCAATAGAAACAGAAATATTTTTATTTTCCGTTGCAAAAGAAAGCAAAGAAATAAACATTATAAAATTAAAAATTAATATTTTTTTGAACATTATTTACCCTTTTTTTAATCTTTTTGCTCTTTGTCTAAAAAACTTTACAACTTCGTCCAACATATTTTCGCTATCGCTAAGATGCATATGTTCCAAAGAAAGCGATGCGAAAAGTTTATCTAAATTATTATCGTGTTTTTGTTTAGAATTTATAAAGTTTTGGTTTAAATTTTTACTAGTTAAATCGTACATAAACTTTTCGCCTGTTTCTGGGTTTTCTATATCTAGGTAGCCAGATGTCTTTGGCATATTAATTTCTAGTTTATCCTCGATAATAACAGGTATAAGTTCGTGTTTTTTTGATGCAAAACGAAATGGTTTTTCAAAACCTTTATCTAAAAAGTCTGACAAAAGTAAAACTATTGAATGTCTTTTTACAATTTTATTAACAGTTTCTAAACAGCTTGTTAAATTCGTGCCTTTGCTTGTTGGTTTAAATGCTAAAAGTTCGCGTATAATTCTTAAAATATGTGTTTGCCCTTTTTTTGCAGGGATATATTTTTCCAATTTATCTGAAAATAAAATCAAACCAACTTTGTCATAATTTTTTAATGCAGAAAATGCAAATAAGGCAGAAAGTTCTGCCATAATTTCTTGTTTAAATTTAGTTGTAGAACCAAAATATTTGGAAGCCGAAACATCACACACTAGCATTAAGGTTAATTGTCTTTCTTCTCGATATTCTTTAATAAAAATCTCGCCAAGTCTTGCAGAAATATTCCAATCTATCCGTCTTACATCGTCGCCGGGAACATAGTGTCTTGCTTCTGCAAACTCCATGCCCTGACCTTTAAAAACACTATGATATTTACCCGCAAAAGTTTCACTTACCAACCTACCGGCTGATATTTCTATCTGGCGGACTTTCTTTAATAATTGAGAAGACTGCATTATATCCCCTAATTTTTATGGAACATCTATCGCTTCAAATACATGATTAACTATATTTTGCGCGGTAACATTCTCTGCCTCTGCCTCGTATGTTAGCAATATTCTGTGTTGGAAAACATCCATACCTATTGCTTTTATATCCTCTGGCGTTACATATCCCCTGCCGTTTAAAAACGCATATGCTTTTGCAGCTTGTGTTAGATATATCGTCGCTCTTGGGCTTGCGCCAAATGCAATATAGGAAGATAGTTTTTGTAAGCCATATTTTTCTGGGTTTCTTGTTGCAAGTACTAAGTCCACTATATAATTTTTAACCTTTTCATCTATATATATAGATTTGGCAGATTCTCTTGCCTTTAATATATCCTCTTCTTTTATCTGACTAGATATTTTTGGCAAACTATCTATACCCACCGCTTGAAGAATTTGTTTTTCTTCTTCTTTATCTGGATAGGTAATATTCACCTTAAACATAAACCTATCTACCTGAGCTTCTGGCAAAGGATATGTACCCTCGTGTTCTATTGGGTTTTGGGTAGCCATTACCATAAACATTTTAGGAAGTTGATGTGTTGTATCGCCGATAGTTACCTGTCTTTCTTGCATAGCTTCTAACAATGCACTTTGAACTTTTGCAGGTGCACGGTTAATTTCATCTGCTAAAATTAGGTTGGCAAAAATAGGTCCTTTTCTTGCAGAAAAAGTTGCATCTTTTGGATTGAAAATTTGAGTACCTGTAATATCTGCGGGAATTAAATCCGGCGTGAACTGAATTCTTTGGAAACTGGAATTTAAAACCTGAGATAATGTACTTACGGTCAATGTTTTCGCAAGTCCTGGCACACCTTCTATTAATATATGTCCGTCTGCTATAAGTGCAGTTAGCATTTTGTCTACCAAGTCTTCTTGACCGACTATTATTTTTCTAATTTCTTTTTTTAAATCCTGCAAAAACAAACTTTCTGCTTTTACTTTTTTATTTAATTCTGTTATATCCATAATGGTTGTGTCCCCCTAATTTATTTTCTCATAAGAAGCTGAATTTCTTGTTCTTTTTTGCGTCTTTTTTCCTCGATATCATAATTTAAAGTTTCATACCCTTTTGCAGCTTCTACCCTTACATTTTTATTGCCATTTCTTTCTTTTGCTTCTATTAATATAGGCAGGATATCTGGAGTTTTGTATTTTAAAATTTGCTCCAATGCAAACAAACGGTTTCTTTGGCTACCGTCTTTTTGTACCACATGAGCTAAAATATCAAGAGTATCTTTATCTTTATATTTAGCTATATTTTGGAGTACTGCATATCTTATATTTGCATCTACTTCTGCTACAAAAAACATTCTTACGATCTCTTCTGTATTACCAAGCTGGTTTGAATAAATAAGGTCATATGCAGATATTTTAGTTTTTGCATACAGACTTGTTCTAAGAGATAAAATTACATCTACAGAAGATTGGTTTATTGCTCTAATACCATTACCTCTATCTATATCTTTTGGTGGTATTGCTTTAAAAGAATATCGTTGCTCCACAGCAGCTATATCTCTTGTGAGGTTAGCCTCCGATTTTTTGTTCTTATATACAAAAACTATAACTAGTACTATTGCCATTAGAAATAAGAATTTTTTCATATTATCAATTCTCCCTAAATTTAAATTTATGGTTCAAGCATATTTAATCATTTTTTGAACACTAATTTCAATATATTTTAAAAAACTTCCCTATATTAGGGGGTTGACAAATATCTTAAACTAATACTATAATGGTATTAGATACTAATTTTAATAAAGGAAGCGAAATGAAAATACTTAGGAAAGATTCTGACTATGCAATAAGAACTCTTTTAACAATTGCAATAAATAAAGATAAAAAATTTATGTCTTCTTCGGAAATTTCTAAAACAGAAAACATACCACTTCCTTATTTGAGACGACTAATAACAAAATTAATATCTGCAGGTTATTTAGAAGCAAAAGAAGGTGTTGGTGGTGGGGTTAGGTTAGCTAGAAAACCATCAGAAATAAACACCATGCAGATAATGGAACTTTTCCAAGGTAATTTAGAAATTTCCGAATGCCTTTTTAGAAAAAAGTTTTGTACAAACAGAGCAACCTGTCCAATGCGAAAAAGAATTTTGAAGATAGAAGAAAAACTAGTAAAAGAATTTGAAAGCATAACATTAAAGAACTTGATATCGGATATAAACAAAAAATAAAAAGAGGATAAAAAAATGACAGAAAATAAAATGTATTGTAGACAATGCGAACAAACCGCCGGTGGCACAGCATGCACAAGCATGGGTGTGTGTGGCAAAACTCCAGAAGTATCTGGCTTACAGGATTTACTTATTTACACATTAAGAGGCATAGCTCACTGTGTAAATAAAACAGGAAAAAGAACTCCTGAGGTAGATACATTTGTACGAGAAGCACTTTTCGCAACCGTAACAAATGTAGACTTTGATGATAAAGAGGTAGTAAAACTCATCAGAAAAGGTCATGAACTTAGAGCACAACTAAAAGGCAATTGCACAGATAAATGTGGTGCACATTCGCCAAAAAGTGGTACTTTCAAATTAGCAGACACAGAAGAAGAAATGCTAGTACAAGCTAAAGAAGCAAGTTTATTTGATGCATCTGCCAACGAGGATATAAGAAGCTTACAACACATATTATTATATGGTATGAAAGGTGTAGCAGCTTATGCAGAACATGCAAGTGTGATGGGTAAAACATCAGACGAAATTGATACCTTCTTTTACAAAGCATTAGATATGCTAAACAAAACCGATGCAACAGCAGACGAACTTTTAGGTTTAGTTTTAGAATGCGGTAAAGTAAACTTTACAACAATGGGTTTGTTAGACGAAGCACATACGACAAATTTCGGTCATCCAGAGCCAACCCAAGTATCACTTGGTGCAAAAAAAGGTAAAGCAATTTTAATTTCTGGACACGATATACCAGACTTAAAAATGCTGTTAGAACAAACCGAAGGCAAAGACATCAATATATATACACACGGCGAAATGTTGCCATTACATGCTTATCCAGAAATTAAAAAGTTCAAACATTTGGCGGGTCATTATGGCACAGCATGGCAAAATCAGCATAAAGAATTTGCAGCATTCCCAGGTTCAATTTTAATGACAACAAACTGTATTCAAAAACCAATGGATTCTTATATGCCAAATATTTTTACAACTGGTTTAGTACAATACCCAGGTGTAAAACATATCGACGCAAAAGATGGTAAAAAAGACTTCTCTTCAGTTATAAACAGAGCATTAGAATTGCCTGGTTTTGAAAGCAATACTGAAGGCAAAAATATTACTATTGGGTTTGGTCATAATGCAGTGATGGGTGTTGCAGGCAAAGTTATAGACGCTGTAAAAGCTGGTAAAATTAAACATTTCTTTTTAGTAGGTGGTTGCGATGGTGCAAAACCAGGCAGAAACTACTATACAGAATTTGTAGAAAAAACACCAAAAGATACGGTGATATTGACATTAGCATGTGGTAAATTTAGGTTCAACACAATGGATTTAGGCGATATTGATGGCATACCACGACTATTGGATATCGGTCAATGTAATGATGCATATTCGGCGATAAAAATTGCAGTAGCATTGGCAGAAGCATTCAAATGTGATGTAAACGAATTACCACTTTCAATGATACTTTCATGGTACGAGCAAAAAGCGGTATGTATTTTGTTAACATTGTTGCATTTGGGCATAAAAAATATTAAATTAGGACCAACCTTACCAGCATTTGTATCACCAAATGTGTTAAATATTTTGGTAGAAAAGTTTAATATCGCACCGATAACAACACCGGAAAAAGATTTGGCAGAAATTTTGGATAAGAAGTAAAAATTAAACCAAAAGAGTTCTGTGGTGATATTTTTGAAAATGTTTTGTGGTTAATTTTTGTTTTCTTTGCGACGACTAGTCCATTCAGCGAATACTGCGAAGCAGTAGCGGGACTTTAGGAAACAAAAAAACAAAAATTAAACCAAAAGAATTTCCAAAAAGGGGATTGTACGGGGATTACACAGCATAGCACTAATAACGGCGGTAATAAATTACCGCCGTTATTGTATTTAAAAACACTTAAACTTTTACAATTCTGATTCTATTTTTTCTTTAATGCTATCTCTCACTTTGCGGAAAATTTCTAATACCTCTTCCTCAGTGCCAGTGGCAGAAGCAGGATCTTGAAAATTCCAATTCTTTATCTCGCATTCCCCACCACTACAATTATAAAATATCGGGCATTTATCCTTGGCTCTATCACAAACGGTTATAACAACATCAAAATTTCGGTCTGAATAACTGGAAACTTCATTAGACTTCTGTCCGTTAATATTAACACCCACTTCGTCCATCACCTTAACCGCATAAGGATTAATCCCACCTGCTTCTGTGCCAGCACTAAAAACTTCGTATTTATCCCCGTAAAGATGCCTCGCAAAACCCTCTGCCATTTGGCTACGACAGGAGTTGGCTGAACATAAAAACAAAATATCCTTTCTTTTATTTTCTTTTTCCATAATCTCCCCTCCATAAAAACATTATACATTATGTGAAAAATAATATAAAATAGTTATGTGCATTTTTAGAATATATACGGGGGTATAAAATGAACAAAAATAAGCGCGAGAGTACCGCTTTCATGAAAAAAGTAAAAGAAACTAATAAGCAAGGATTACTTTTTGATAAACTTGAAACACTTCAAGTAAACTTGGGGAATATTTGCAATCAAACTTGCAGTCATTGTCATATAGGTGCAGGTCCTAAAGGCGACCATATTATGGACGAAGCAAGAATAGAAGATGTTATGCTATTTTTGACCAATAACCCAAACTTAATTTTAGATATCACCGGTGGCGAACCTAGTATGCACCCTCAAATAGATCGGCTGATAAATTTTGCAAGGGGTATAACAAAAAAAATAATGATAAGAACAAACTTAACCGCACTTGTAGACGATAAATATAAACATTTACCAGAAATTTATAAGCAAAATAAAGTAGAAATAGTTGCATCTATGCCGTGCTTTTCGCAGGAAAATGTGGATTATCAACGAGGCAATGGCACATTTGAAAAATCCATCTTAGCTTTACAAAATCTTAACAAGATTAAGTATGGGAAAAATGAAAATTTAAATTTGCATTTGGTATATAATCCTAACAGTGCAATGCTTCCACCAGAACAAAAACAGCTGGAAAAAGATTATAAAAGAGTTTTACAAAAAAATTATGGTATAGTATTTAATAATTTGTTTACAATGGTGAATGTTCCACTTGGCAGGTTTGCAGCATTTTTAAAGAAAGAAAATCAGTATGATAGATATATACAAATTTTAAAAGACAACTATAACCCTGCAACCCTGGACAATATTATGTGTAAAAATCTGATTAGTGTAGATTGGAAAGGTAATGTTTATAATTGTGATTTCAATCAAATATCAAACCAACCAATAATAAATGCAGATAGTGGAGTGGTAAATATAAGAAACTTTAATCAAAAAGATTTGAAAAAACAACCAATAGAAACTCATGAGCATTGCTTTGCTTGTACTGCTGGACATGGTTCAAGTTGTACAGGATCTTTAGATTAGAGTTAAAAAGAGGTGAAAATATGAACTCAACTTATTTAAAAACAGATAATTTTATGGTGAAGATTGCAGAGGATAATGGTAAAATCTGTGAAGTTAAGTTTGTGTCTAAAATACCCCCTTCACTAGTAAAAAATATTTCAAATAAAATATTAAAGCAAGCTGTGAAAGAGTTAAAAGAATATTCCTTAGGTAAAAGAAAAAAGTTTGATGTTCCACTTGATATCAACGGCACAACTTTTCAAAAACAAGTTTGGAATGCTTTATTAAAAATACCTTATGGCAAAACAATCTCTTATATGGAAGTGGCCACTTTGATAGCCCGCCCGAAAGCCGCCAGAGCCGTAGGCACCGCTTGTGGAAAAAATAATATCCCTATAATAATACCATGCCATAGGGTTTTAGCTACAAATAATAAACTTGGCGGATTCTCGGGCGGGCTAAATATCAAAAAACAGCTACTTAAACTAGAAGACTAACCAATATAACCCCCTCCTTCCTTAAATGATATAATGATGTTATATGTATTCATAAATAATAGGGAGAACTATATGAATTTTTCTACTTACTTAAAACAAAAAGCCAAATTGGCGGAAAAAGGATTAACTAAATTTATTAATCAACCAAAAAATGCTCCACAAATTTTAATAGATGCTATGAACTATTCGCTTCAAGCAGGCGGTAAACGACTAAGACCTGTATTGGTTATAGCAACAGCAGAAGCATTTGGTAAAAAAGCTAGTGATGTTATAGCACCTGCATGTGCTATAGAAATGCTTCACACTTATTCCCTTATCCACGACGATTTACCCTGCTTAGATAATGACGATTTAAGAAGAAACAAACCAACTTCTCATAAAGTTTACGGAGAAGACCTTGCCCTTTTAGCAGGCGACGGCTTATTAACATATGTGTTTGAAGTTTTTTGTAAAGCTGTTGATAGCAAAAATATCAGCGCACAAAATACTTTAACTGCATTAAGCTACTTTTCAAAATGTGCCGGTTGCGAAGGTATGGTAGGCGGACAAGTAGCTGATATTTTTGCAGAAGGTGTAATGGAAGGCAAAAGTAAAAGACAAGCAAAACTTAAAAATTTGAAAAATAAAAAGTTAGAATATTTTGCGCTCCCAAAAAACAGCAAAGAAATTTCGGTAGAAGCTTTATTAGAATATATCCATAAAAACAAAACGGGTGCATTAATAACAGCATCTGTAATGGTGGGCTCTATTTTAGCTGGAGCAAGTAAAAGCAATTTAAAATTAATGGAAAAATACGGACAGTTAATAGGTCTGGCTTTCCAAATTGTCGACGATATTTTAGACGAAACCACAAGTGAAAAGAAACTTGGTAAAAGCAAAAGCGACAAGCAACATAAAAAATTAACATTCGTATCTTTATACGGTTTAGAAGAAAGCAAAAAGCAAGCGGATAAGGCAATTAAACAATCCAAAAAAATACTTGATAAAGTCAAAGTTAAAAATAGAAAGAAATTAGAACCACTTTATTCATTAGCAGATTTCATACAGCAAAGGAGCAACTAAGATGAGCTTTTTAGAAAAAATTAAATCCCCCAAAGATTTAAAAAAGTTGGAAACTTCCCAACTTCCACAATTATCAAAAGAGATAAGACAATACATAATAGAAACCGTCAGTAAAAACGGCGGGCATCTAGGTTCAAGTTTAGGAGCAACAGATTTTATTGTCGCACTTCATTACATTTTTAATGCTCCTAAAGATAAATTTGTTTTTGATACCGGTCATCAAGCATATGCACACAAACTTTTAACAGGCAGAATAAAAGAATTTAAAAATTTACGCCAACTTGGCGGAATAAGTGGCTTCCCTAAAATATCAGAATCCGAATACGACACTTTTGGTGTGGGTCATGCTTCAACAGCATTATCAGCAGCATTGGGTATGGCAGTAGCAAGAGATCAAAAGGGTGAAACAAACAAAGTTATCGCCGTGGTATCAGACGGATGTTTGTCTGGCGGAATGTCTTATGAAGCACTTCAAAATGCAGGGCATCTTAAAAAAGATTTGCTTGTAATTTTAAATGACAACCAAATGTTTATATCAAAACGGGTCGGAGCATTGGGTAATTTTTTAACAAAAGTAATTTCCCGTAAATATGTTCGCCATGCAGAAAGAACAGCAGAAGAAATTTTAAATCGATTTGATACACTCGGTAAAAGTGCAATAAAAGTTGCCAAACGAGCAAAAGTTTTATTTTTCCCAGGTATGGTTTTTGAAGAAATGGGCTTTGAATATTTTGGTCCTGTAAACGGACACGACACCGAAGCTTTATTAGAAGTTTTAACCAATATTAAAGATATGAAACGACCTGTTTTGCTTCATCTTATAACTCAAAAAGGTAAAGGATATGAACCAGCAGAACAAAAACCAACAAGCTATCACGGGCTTGGTATTTTTGATGTTGAAACAGGCGAAAGTATCGGTAAAAAAGGTGATATAAGTTTTACAAAATCTTTTTCAGATTCCATTGTGAAATTGGCTGAAAAAGATAAAAAAATTACAGCTATAACAGCTGCAATGCCAGAAGGCACAGGGCTAGATAAATTTAGAGATACTTATCCAGAAAGATATTATGATGTAGGTATCGCAGAAGAACATGCCGTAACATTTGCAGGCGGTTTAGCAAAGGAAGGTTTAAAGCCAGTAGTGGCTCTTTATTCTAGCTTTATGCAAAGAGGGTACGACCAACTTATCCACGATATTTGTTTGCAAAACCTACCAGTTGTTTTCGCTTTAGATAGAGCAGGTGTTGTTGGCGAAGACGGACCAACTCATCATGGTGTTTTTGATTTAAGTTTTATGAGGCATATCCCTAACTTAACAATTTTCGCACCAGCCGATGAAGCTGAACTTGCACATGGTTTAAAAACTGCTTTTGATAGTAATACACCTTTTGCAATCCGATATCCAAGAGGTGCTGGTTTTGGTATGAAAATGCCTAAAAAGTTTGAAGATTTTAAGAGCCTTCCAATAGGAAAAGGTGTCTGGTTAAAGAAAGGTAAAGATGCAAATATAATTGCAATTGGTAATAGAGTTATCCCGTCGTTAGAAGCATGTAAATTGCTTGCTAAAAAAGGTATAGATTGTGGCGTAATAAATGCAAGATTTGTAAAACCTTTAGACACAAAACTTATTTCTGAAGCTGTAAAATTTTGTGATAAAATTATTACAGTTGAAGACAATGCTTTGCAAGGCGGGTTTGGTAGTGCGGTGCAGGAATATTTATCCGACAACAACATAAACCACAAAATTTTACGACTTGGTATAGCAGATAATTTTATAGAACACGGCAAACAAGCTCAACTTTATGATATCATAGGGATAAGCGAGCAAAAAATTGCTGAAAATGTAGAAAAATTTTTATAGAGGTAAATTTAATGAAAAAATATAATAAAAAAGAAAGAGTTTTATACCCAAAACACAGCAAATCTTATGTGCGAGCATATGAAGATATAGATTTTATGCATACAGACAATCTTCGCCCAATGCGTCTTCAGTTAGAACTTTTAAAACCAGAAATAGCATTAAGAAAAGCCAATATAGAAGACACTGTTGTCTGTTTTGGTAGCGCAAGAATTTTAGAAAAACATAAAGCTACTAAAAAAATAAAATCTCTTGAAACAAAACTTAAAAAAACTCCTAGAAATGCAAAATTAAAATTAGAATTAAGATATGCAAAAGGTTTAGCAAAACTATCTAAATTTTATGATGTGGCAAGAGAATTTGGTAAATTAGTATCCAAAGGAACAAAAGGTAAATTCGTCGTAGTAACAGGTGGCGGACCAGGTATTATGGAAGCCGCCAACAGAGGCGCTTACGAATCAGGTCACAGAAGTTTAGGATTCAATATCACACTTCCACACGAACAAGAACCTAACAATTATATAACACCAAATTTAGCGTTTTGTTTCCACTATTTTGCTGTAAGAAAAATGCATTTGGTAATAAGATCAAGAGCTTGTGTAATTTTCCCGGGCGGGTCTGGTACATTAGATGAGTTTTTTGAAATTTTAACACTTGTTCAAACACAAAAGAAAGACGATATCCCTATGATTTTGGTAGGTAAAGATTATTGGAACGAAATTTTAAATATCAAAAAACTTGAAGAGTACGGTGTGGTAAGTAAACAGGATTTAAAAATGGTAAGCATTGTAGATACCGCCAAAGAAGCATGGGGAATTATTAAAAATTTCTATAAGATAAAGTAATAAGAAAAAACAATTGATTTTAATTAAAAACCCTACTTTTGCGAGTGGGGTTTTTAAAAACAGCTAAAATTTGGTAAAATATATATGTAAGGTTTTTGCCTTACATATTTTTTTGACAATTTTTAATTTCGGGCTGGTAGCTTAGCTGGTAGAGCGCCTCGTTTACACCGAGGAGGTCGAAGGTTCGAGTCCTTTCCGGCCCACCATTTTACTTCATCTTCTGGCTGAATTTCAGTTTTTTTCTTCCTAAAGTAGGAACACTCGCTTCGCTCGTGTGCGTCGCACCTACTAGTCGTCAGAAAGAAAACTGAAATTCAGCACGAAATACTCATAAAAACAATTTTAGACATACAGAGATGTATGTCTTTTTTTTATCAAAAAACCCAACCCTAAGTTGGTTCTTAGGGTTGGGTAAATTTGTTGAAAGTAAAGATAATTTACTTTACTGCTTTTTCTGTTTTTACTTTACTAGCTAATCGGGATTTTTTTCTTGCTGCTGTTTTCCAGTGAAGTAAACCTTTCTTTGCTGCTTTATCTATTACAGAAGAAGCCTTGTTTAAACTTTTATCATCTTTATTTTCTAAAACTGCTTTAGAAGAATTTTTAATTAAAGTTTTTATACCTCTATTTGCACTAGCTCTTTTTTCAGACTGTCTATGCGCTTTTAATCCGCTAGTATGTCTACCTGTTTTTAACTTTGCCATTTCTTTTTTATCCTTGTTTCTGTGACTACATAACACATATTTTGTTAATGCTTTATTGCCACCGTATGTTAAATTATATCTTAATAAGTATATTTTACCTTATTATAAACGCCTTATCAACTAGTCCATATAGCTTATGTCATCATATGGATGTCTATACAATGGTTGTTTTAATCGTTTTTGATCAAATATATGTCCAAATAAACCAATACTTCGCCCAACTACAAATAAGCCGTTTAAACAGCCTAATTCAATAATATCGTTAATCTCGCTTTTCTTAAATTCTTTACAACTTTTGAGTAAATCTACAAAACATACACCAATACAACCGTCCACATTCAGAATAAGATTGTTTTTCTTTTGAGTTGTTATTTTTTCTACTTCAAGTGCAAAATCTAAGGTTTCGGTACAAGTGAAATTCTTTTTAACAAATTTCTTAAGCAAACTAACTCTCATATCTGGATTGTTTATGCTTTTTACTTTATGACCGATTCCAGGAATTGGAGTATCTTTTGCTTTCATCTCTTTCATAAATTCCTGTGGAGTTAAACCTCTTTCAATAGCATCTTTGAAATTTTGTGCAGCACCATCAATAGCACCGCCGAATCTTGGTCCGATAGTTAATAAACCACTAACCAAACTTGAAATAATATCTTTACCTGCTCTTGCAGCCACAATACTATTATGTGCGCCAGATACTGCTGGTCCGTGATCTGCAGTTAGTATCATAGCTAGTTCAAGGTATTGTCTTGCATATGCTGGTAATTTTTTCTTAAACCATAACAAACCAATCACACCGCCAATACCCATTTCTTTACCAATTACATCGGATATTTTTATGCCATTATATTCTAACTCTTCTTTTTGATCGTTAGATATTGTAGAAATAAAAGCTGTAGGTTTTCTCATTTTACCTGCTTTTACAACATCGGCATAATCCTCTGGAATTACGGGAACTTCAACATCTTTAGCTGGCTTGATTTTACCTGCCTTAACTAGCTTATCATAGGTTTGTTTGATTTTTTTATCATAATCGTCAAAGCTATTTGGCACTATTGCGCCAGCTTTTTTAAGTGCATCGTTTTTGGCATCGGCAGTTTCTAATTTGCCATCTGCTTTTGCACCAGCATGACCAAACTGTACACCACTTGGGAACATACTTGCACAAGTGCCGGTCACCCAAATAACTAATGGTTTTTTTATTTTGCCGGTTTTTAGGGCTTCTACAATTTTGAGTTCTTCTGTACCACCGATTTCGCCAAGTGCGGTTATCATTTTTACTTGTGGTAATTTTTCGTATCTTAAAATATGATCTAGCAAAGTTGAACCTGCAAAACTATCGCCACCAATTGCTATACCTTCGTACAAGCCGTCTGTGTTTCTTGCGATAATATTATAACATTCGTTAGAAAGTCCACCACTTTTACTTACAAAGCCAATGCTTCCTGGTCTGTGTAGTTTACTTTCAATAATATTGCCAATTGTGCCTGCTGTATTACCAATTTTGAAACAACCCGCTTTTATACCGCCAACTGTTGCTGGACCGATAATCATTTTGCCGTTTTGTTTAGCATATTCTGCTATTTGTCTTGCTCTTCTTTCTGGTATACCTTCGGCGATAACTGCTACTGTGTTTATAGTTTTTTCGTCCAAAGCTTGCATTGTTGTTTTGTAAGAACTTCTAAAGCTTGCGAAGTTAATAACAACATCACTTTTTGGGTGATTTTTGGTTGCTGTTTTAATGTCTGGATAGATAGGTATTAAAATTTCTTTTGTACCCATAAAACATTTATGTATGCCATCTTTACCGGGATTTATTATTGCAGATACAGATGGAGTTGTTCTTTTACAGACAAAATCAAAATCCAACATTCTTTGTATAGCTTTTTGTTGGTAGCCAAAAATTATTGCTGTTGTTTTGTTTGAAAATAATTCTAAATTTTTCATCTTATTTATCTCCCTTTAAAGCCATCGACACAATTCTTGTCATATGAGTTTCTGGTCCAAAGACTTTAATATCTATACCCATTTTATTGGCAGCTTTTTCTATTTTTACCAAACCTTCTTTATAGTTTGGTCCGCCACGGCGAACAAATATTTTTATCTTGTGTGCTTTAATTTTTGTTTTAAATTCTTCTAATGCTTGTATAATACCTGTGAAAGTTTTTGCCACATCTGTAAAATTTGCAATCCCTCCACCGATTAATAAAACTTTGCCCTTAGAATTCTTCTCAACTGTCATCATTTTAAGCAGAGTTTTCGCATATAAATAGGTATGTTCGGTGGAGGGATTGCCCGAATATTCACCATAATTAGCAAGTTCTTTTGCAAAACCTAAATCGCTTACGGTATCGGCGTAAATAACCGATGCACCACCACCTGCTACCATTGTCCAAACTCGTCCTTTTCTGTTCAAAACTGTGAGCTTTAAACTGGAACCAGTTTGTTCGTCTAATTCTTTAATAAATTCTTCTTCTTTTTCCATACTTGTGCCAAAACTTGCAGGAAATTGTAAGTCTTTCCATATATGATTGGTTTCAAACATTGAAGTATCGTCCACTTTTGCAACAAGATCTAATGCGACGGGTTCGTTGCCTTCAAATGTGAATGGATTAATTTCTAAATAAGAAAATCCACCTTCTCTATATAAATTGAATAAACCTTTTAAGAATTTTCTTATTTCTGTATCTCTGCCTTTAACTTTTGGAAGTTTTGTCAAATGTTCTGCGGATAATTCTTCTAATACAGGTATTTTTATTTCCAAAACTTTATCCCAATTTTCTTCTACGAAAATACCACCGTGAAGCGAGAAATAAATTGTATCAGAATCTCTGTTTGATTTTATCGCAACATACATTTCTTCATTATCTCTATGTGGTGTGCAAGGTTCAATTAAAAAGTGTGTTAATTTGCCAGAAGTTTTGACAATTTTTTGTGTAGTGTTCATTTTGCTTTGTATCCACTTCCAAGTGGTTTCAAAGTCTTTATTTATAGATAGTAAACCGTGTTTACCTCGTTTACCAAAAAGTTGGTCTGGCTTTGCCACAAGTTTTGCAGTTTTGAGCCATGGATGTTTTTTTAATAAATCTTTTTTTGTAGTTGTTGGATTAACTAGTGCGAGCATTTTTGCTCTTTTACTAAAACCCGAAAATTCGTTTGATAGGTAATTAAATAATACTTTTTTACCGTCGTATTCTCTTATTCCTTTTACAGCCATTTTTTCCCTCGTTTAAATTGCGAAGGGTTGTTTTTTAACAACCCTTCGCTTAGTTTTATTTACTTCATAAGCTCTTTTAGTTTCTTTTCTACTTTGTCCAAAAACTGTTCTGTTGTTTGATGTGTTTCTGGTTTTTTATCCATCAAAGGTATTAAGTCTTTTGTTACTATGCCACTTTCGATACAATCTATTACAGCTTTTTCTAGATTTTCACCAAATTTAACAACATCTGGTGTGCCGTCTAATTCGCCTCGTTTTTTGATTGCACCTGTCCATGCGAAAATACTTGCAACTGAATTTGTACTTGTTGCTTCGCCTTTCAAATGTCTGTAATAATGTCGTTTCACTGTGCCGTGTGCTGCTTCATATTCAAATTGTCCTTTTGGTGATACTAGTACACTTGTCATCATACCTAAAGAACCGAAACCTGCTGCGATCATGTCTGAAAACACATCGCCGTCATAGTTTCTCATTGCCCACAATACATTACCTTCGTGTTTCATTATTTGTGCTACTGCATCGTCAATAAGAAAGTAGTTATATTTTATACCAGCTTTTTCAAATTCTGTCATTCTATCTGCTACTAAAGCACCAAAAATGTTTTTGAATCTTGTATGATACTTTTTTGAAATGGTATCTTTTACAGCAAACCATAAATCTATTTTTTCGCTCAATGCATAGTTGATACAACTTGTTGCGAAATCTGTGATAGATTTATCAGTATTATGAACACCCATTATCACACCACTACTTTCAAACTCGTGGATTGTTGATCTTGTTTCACCATTACCGTCTGCTGGTGTGAACACTAATTCTGCTATACCTGGTCTACCGATCACCATTTCTACATTTTTATAAAGGTCGCCATAAGCATGTCTGCCTACGATTATTGGTTGTTTCCAATTTCGTACTGCAGGTTTAATGTTTTTTACCATTATTGGTTTTCTAAAAACTGTACCACCTAAGTAAGAACGAATTTGTCCGTTTGGAGATCTCCATTGTTTTTTCAAATCGTATTCTTTTACTCTGTCATCATCTGGAGTAATAGTTGCACATTTTACACCTACTCCAAGTTCTTCAATTGCTTTTGCTGATTCTAATGTGATTTTATCGTCACTATCGTCTCTTGATTTTACACCTAAATCGTAATACTTTAATTCTACATCTAAGTATGGATGTATGAATTTATCTTTAATCATCTGCCAGATGATTCGTGTCATTTCATCGCCGTCCATTTCTACAATTGGTGTTTTAACTTTAATCTTTGCCATTGTTTTGAATCTCCTATTTATTTTTTTAATTAAACTATTTGCCTGTCGTATAATTTAGTAATCCGCCTTCCAGAACCATATCTTTCTGCCTGTCAGAAAGTTCATACTTAACTAGAATATCAACCCCTTTGGTTGTATTTTTAAGTGTAATGTTTTTACCATTTTTTAAATCTTCTTTCCATGTTGGTGCTTCCAACTTGTCGCCTGCTTCTATTTTGTCGTAATCCTCGGCATTTTCAAACATAAGTGGTAATATGCCAAAGTTCACTAAGTTAGCAGCATGTATTCTTTCTAAATTTTTAACTACCACTGCTTTTACTCCAAGATACATCGGACACATCGCAGCATGCTCTCTGCTAGAGCCTTGTCCATAACTGTCGCCTGCTACTATTATATTATGTCCGCCTTGTTCTTTATTTTCTAAACATTTTTTCCAAAAATCTTTGTCTATATTTTCAAAAACAAATTCGGAATATTTTTTTATGTTTGAACGATATTTTAATCTTGGTCCTGCTGGCATAATATGATCTGTAGTGATTTTGTCGCCCACTTTTATCATAACACTTCCATTTAATGCTTCTGGCATTTTGTCGTTTGATGGTGGGTTACCAATGTTTGGTCCGCGAAAAATATCCACTTCTTTTTTTGCTTTATCCAAATTTAAAAACATTCTATCATCAATTAAAAATGTATCTGGCTCAGAAATTTCTGGATATTTTTCGCCAGCATTTTCAGGCGATATAAACTTACCATGTATTGCTGCTAGTGCTGCAATTTCTGGACTTACTAAATATGCTTGTGCATCTTTAGTTCCACTTCTACCTTCAAAGTTTCTGTTAGAAGTTCTTGCTGAAACTGCTCCACTTTTTGGTGAAAAACTATTTCCTATACAAAAGCCACATGCACTTTCTAAAATTCTTGCACCACTATTTACTAAATCTAACATAGCTCCATTTTTTGTCAACATTTGTATAACTTGACGAGAACCTGCCGCTATACCAAGACTTGTGTTTTCTGCAACTGTTTTATCTTTTAAAATGCTAGCAACTATCATCATATCTCTATAAGAAGAGTTTGTGCATGAACCTATACAAACTTGATCTACTTTCATACCTTCTATTTCTTTTATAGTTACTACATTGCCCGGACTATGTGGAGCTGCTGCTAAAGGTTCTACCTCGGATAAGTTAATATCTATAACTTTATCGTACTCTGCATTTTCGTCTGCTGATAGTTCAATATAATCGCCTTCTCTGTCTTGCGCTTTTAAAAATTGTTTTGTGATTTCGTCCGATGGAAATATAGAAGTTGTTACACCCATTTCTGCGCCCATGTTTGTGATTGTTGCTCTTTGTGGAACGCTCAAAGTTTTTATACCTTCGCCACCATATTCAATTATTACACCAACATTTCCTTTTGTTGAAAGTATAGATAACATTTTTAAAATTACATCTTTTGCAGAAATCCAAGGTTTTAATTTTCCTGTTAAATTTACTTTGTAAACTTTTGGACAAGTCAAATAAAAATTTCCACCGCCCATCGCAACTGCGACATCAAGTCCGCCAGCTCCGATTGCAATTTGTCCAACACCACCACCGGTTGGAGTATGCGAATCACTACCAACTAAGGTTGTACCCGGTTTACCAAATCTTTCTAAGTGAACTTGATGACAAATTCCGTTTCCTGCACGAGAATAAACTACACCAAATTTTTCTGCAACACTTTTTAAATATAAATGGTCGTCATTATTTTCAAAACCAACTTGAACTGTATTGTGATCAACATAAGAAACACTTAAATCTGTTTTAACTTCTGTCATACCAAGTGCTTCAAATTGCAAGTAAGCCATTGTGCCTGTTGCATCTTGAGTTAATGTTTGATCCATACGGATTCCAATTTCTTTTCCTTTTATATATTCACCTTCTTTTAAGTGTTGTTGTAAAACTTTTTCAACTATATTTTTTGGCATTTTATTTTCCTCATTTTTGTTTGTAAGTATTAAAAAAAACAGACTCCTAAAAAGTTTCCTTTTTTAGGTTCTGCATTTATTTACTTGTCCTTACTTTAATTTAACAATATTTTAACCAGTTTTGTAAAGGATTTTAAATAAGTATTCCATATATAGTGTTTTGTGCTTATATCACAAAAATAAAAGCTCATATAAAAAAATTGTGTAGTTTTTTAAAAAATTGTATTATGTACTTATGTACTATTTCCCATCTTTATTGTATCCAATACTACTGCCTATTTTAGGTAGCTTGTTTATTGCTTATAACAAAAAATTAAGCATAAGACCCAGCGTGGTAGCAGTAATAATTGCCGCACTGGTATTTGTATCAAACATATACTTTATAAGTTTTACAAACCATGGTATATCGCCGGAAATATTCTTGCCGATGTCACTTGGCTTCAACTTTTTTATGCAAGCCGATTTGATGTCTGTGTTTATGGCTTTAACATCATCGTTTTTAAGTTTGATAATTTTAATCTATTGTTTAGGTTATATAAAAAAAGACGAATACGAAACCGAATTCTATTCAATGGCAATTTTATTTTTAGGCGCTATGATGGGTTTAGTTTACAGTATGAACCTAATGTGGCTATTCATCTTTTGGGAAATCACCGCAATAGCCAGTTGGCGTTTAGTAGGTTATTTTAGAGCTGATGCTGATACTCTAAAAGCAAATAAGACCTTCCTTATAACAATGGGCGGTGCATTATTCCTATTATTAGGTATTATTATAATACTCTTAAACTTCCAAACTTTAGACTTAAATAAATTACAAGGGCAAGCAATACCAACATTAGCTGTTGTATTCATTATAATAGGAGCATTTTCTAAAAGTGCAATATTCCCATTCTCAACATGGTTACCAGATGCTGGTGTAGCACCTTCCCCTGTTACTGCAATGCTTCACGCTGCGGTGCTTGTGAAAATTGGTGTTTTTGCTTTTGCTAAAATATTCCACTATATTCCATTAGATGTAGATATGTCTACACTAGTTCTATATATGACAGGTATCAGTTCGTTAATTGCGGGTGGTGCAGCTTTAATAGAAACTAATATTAAAAGAATTATTGCTTATTCGACAATTTCTCAAATAGGTTTTATATTCTTAGGTTTTGCAACATACACACAAATAGGTTTTGTAGGTGGTATGTTGTTTATACTTATGCATGGAATATCTAAAGCCGGTTTATTCTTGGCTGCAGGCACAATCGAACATACTGCTCATACTAAAGACATTTCTAAAATGGGCAACTTATTCAAAGCCATACCTATTACAGGTGTAGCTTTTGGTTTATGTGCATTGTCTGTTATGGGTATACCACCTTTCGGCGGATTCTTCAGTAAAATGATGGTAATAAAATCTGCTGCTGGGTTTGGTAATCCTGTTATATTCACAATATTCTTGTTAGGTGCATTACTAACTATTTTGTATCTTACAAGATTGTTCTACTTGGTGTTTTTCGGATCACCAACCAAATCTTACAAAGAAACTGAAAAAGGAACTTCCAACTGGATGGTATACTCTGTGTTAACACTTGGTGTATTATCTTTGATATCGGGCTTACTAGTTAAGTTCCCTTTAAAGTTTTTAATTAATGTATTTTAAGGTGGAGAATTAAATGAATTTAGTATACCTATATATAATCTTACCGCTGATAGCAGCATTAATCTGTGCTTTTACTAAGGAAGAAAATAAATTAGTACGAAACATAACTACTTTTACAACATCGACAGTAGTATTAGTATTTTCTTTCCTTAATATAAGTAAGTTTTTCTTATTTGCTAAGGAACTCTTAGGCGACTTCAATATGTATATGATGTTTAGGATTGATACCTTTTCATCATACCTAATATTCGCAGTTGCTGGTTTTGTGTTCCTTACCTTAATATATGCAATGTCATATTTGAAAGATAAACCATTAAGTAAATGGTTCCATTTCAACTTGATGATAACCTTATCCTTCGCCTGTGGCGTATTAATGGCAGATAGCTTTATATTGCTATTATTATTCTGGGAAGGTTTACTATTAAGTTTATATGGTTTCTTAGTACTTTCAAACAATACACAAGAAGCAAGAGATACTGCTTTAAAAGCATTCATAATAAACGGCTTGGGCGATATACTATTACTTGGTGGATTTGCAATATTGGGGCTTAAAGGACTTTCAACATTAAGCGAATTCTCTATAGTAAAAATAGACGCAACCGGCTGGAACGCAGCAGCATTCATTATGGTTGGATTAGGTGCATTAGCTAAAGCTGGTATATTCTTTTTCCACGGCTGGATACCTAATGCAGCGAAGACAGCTAACTCTGCATTTATGGCTATTATGCCTGGTAGTATAGAGAAAATTTTATCTATATACTTCTTCACAAAAGTAGTACTTGGTTTATTTAACTTCTGTGCAACACCACTTAAATTTGTATTCGCAGGGCTTGGTATTATCACTGTATTATATGCAGTAATATCAAGTTTGTGGCAAACAGATATAAGAAAATTTTTAGCGTATCAAGTAATCGCACAAATAGGTTTATTTGCTATTGCTCCTGTGTTTAAACATTTACATACAGCAACAGAAGCAGCACAATATTCTGTAAATCATGCTGTTTATAAAGCAGCAATTTTGGCTGGCTTGTTTTTAGCAATCGGTGCGATAGAACACAAAATGAAAACTACAGATATTTCTAAACTTGGTGGCTTGCTTAAAAAGATGCCCATAACATCTATATCCTTTATAGCATTATCTTTAGGACTTATGGGTATAACTGCATCAGACTTATTTTTCACACATCATTCCCTATTCTATTGGATAACAGAAAGCAATAGTTATTTATTTATAGTTTTGATGTTATCTGCAAACTTACTAATAGTACCAGCATTTATAAGAGTAATAAAACCTGTATTTTTAGACGGCTTCAAAAAAGCTACTAAAATTGAAGAAGCACCTATCACAATGTTGCTACCTATAATAGTATTAACAATTGTTGGTACACTTTTTGCAAGTGGATGGGAATTCAATTTAACAGGTCATTTATGGTTACCGCATATTGGGTTTGATAAAATGTCAATGATAAACCTAACTATAATAATTATTGGGTTTTTATTATACATTGTTGGAACAGAAAAATTATTAAACTTACCAATAATAAAACAAATAGCAAGCCTTGGCAAAAGCGAAACTGCAGACTGCTACAAAATTGGAATGGATACAGTATCTGCATTTGCTAACTTCCTATTCAAAATTGATAGATTAACAGATTATCTAATAGACACTTTACCAGTAAAAATAACAAAAGCTACTGCAACTTATACATCTAACTTGCATAAGGGTTATAGTTCTGCATACATAGTATGGGCTGTAATTGGGCTTATAATTTTTGTATTACTAGTAAAAACTGGTTTCGGATTGTAAAATTAACAAGCTAAAGCATAACATACGGTGACAACAAAGTAGAAACAAAATCAGTGTTATGTAGAAAGCTTAAACGAGGATAAAAGATATGGACTTGATATTTATAAACTTTATACTACTTCCCTTAATAGCTGCGGTGGTAACGGCTTTTCTAAACAATAAGTCAAAACTAGCAAACGGCATCTGTGTTGCGGTTTTTGGTTATCACTTGTTATACATCTTGCACAACATCTTAGTTGCTAAAACAGCTTTTTATACAGGAATGAATATGTTAAGTGGAATAATGCTTATCGCAATAGCATTAGTAGCTTTAACAGTAGCGGTGTTTTCTTACTTTGCAGAAAGCACTAACAGAAAGGGTATCTATTACGCTTTAATGTTAATACTTGTAGCTGGTATGAACGGCATCGTTTCAACTGGCGACTTTTTTAGTATATACATCTTCTTAGAAGTTGTAGCAGTAGCATCTTTTGCATTGATAGCTTTCTATAATAACCCCCTCAGCACAGAAGGTGCAATAAAATACTTCTACTTATCAGCATTTGCTTCTATACTTATAATATTGTCAGTATCCTTATTATTTGTATTTACTGGTGATACTAGCTTTACAGCACTTCAAAATGCAATGACATCAAATGCGACTAATCCAACAGCATTAAACATAATACTTGGTTTAATGGTTGTAGGGTTTATGGTAAAAACTGGTTTAGTACCATTTCATACATGGACACCAGATGCTTACCAAGGCGCATCAACAAGTGTATCTGCGATACTTGCTGGTATAGTAACAAAAGTTGCTGGTGCTTATATGTTGATAAGAATAGCAATAAGCCTAGGCATAATTAATGATGGAATAAAAACAAACTCTGTTGGTTTTGCAATAATGGTTTTTGGTCTTATAACGATATTAGTTGGTGCAATAGCAGCAATGAAACAAAACAACTTTAAAAGAATGTTAGCATTTAGTTCTGTTAGCCAAATGGGATATATCGCATTAGCAGCAGGTCTTGCAACACCATTAGCTTTGGCTGGTGCAGTATTTCACTTATTTAATCATGCAACATTTAAAACTCCATTATTTTTCAATGCAAGAGCGTTGGAACAACAAGCAGGTAGTTGCGATATAGATAAACTTAAAGGGCTTGGCACAAAAATGCCTTACACCGCATGGTCTTCTATAGTAGCAATGTTATCTACTGCTGGTTTACCACCATTGTCTGGTTTCTGGAGTAAAGTTTTGATAATAGCAGCATTGTGGGAAGCTGGTTTCCATACTTTTGCAATAGTTGCTTTATTTGCAAGTTTATTAACACTTGCATACTTTATTAACTTTCAACGAACAGTATTTTTTGGCAAAGTTTCACCTGAGCTTAAAAATGTTAAGGAAGTTGGTTTTAAATATTTATTACCAGTTTTCGTGTTTGTTATATTAATAGTCGGTATTGGGTTAGCATTTACAACTTGTTTTGAAACTTTCATTGAACCCTTTATAAGGTTTTTAACTTAAAAATTAAGGAAGATATTTATGATTGAATATATTATTTTAATAACACTATTATTAGTATCTGGCGCAGCAGCTATAATGTTTAAAAACATGCTGTACGCTGCAATGGGCTTAGCCGTTTGTAGCATAATGCTAGCGTTTGTGATGTTTAAATTAAATGCACCATGGACTGGTGTATTTGAACTATCTGTATGTGCTGGACTTATAACCGTACTTTTCGCAAGTACAGTAAGTATGGTAAAAACAGACAAAAAATATTTTGTACAAAGCAAAATGTCTAAATATTTACCACTTGCAGTGATAATATTTGGTTTAATATTGCTTTCTTTTGGCAAACCATTTTTGACAGTCCTAATGGCAGAGCATAAAGCACATGTATCTCAGTCCGTGGGCGACATTATATGGAATGTAAGGTTTAAAGATTTAATAGCACAACTTGCAATATTAGTTGCAGGTGTTGTTGCTATAAAAGCATTCTTTGGTAAACATTCCGATGAAGTAGAGGAGAAAAAATAATGACAGAAATTTTTAACCCTTCAAATTTAGTATTAAATTACTTTGTAGCTACACTACTCATATTTATGGGTATCTATGGTATGGCTTCAAGCAGAAATATATTAAAACTTCTAATTGGTATAGAAGTAGCTTCTAAAGGTTGTATGATGGCAATCTTAACAGCAGGATATGCTTTACAAAAAATCAACTATGCACAGGCATTAATCATATTAATGGTTGGAGTAGAAGTTATTGTAATAGCAGTAGCATTAAGTTTGATTATTAAAAACTATATTCAAAGACATAATGTCGATGCATGGAAACTTAAAAAATTAAAAGGATAATATTATGTTAAATTATTTATTATTTCCAGGGATAGTATTTGTAGTAAGTTTGGTAGCAATATTATTATTTTCTAAATATACAGAAGATATGATGGCATCTAACCAAGGCACTGCAGAAGAAAAGAAAGAAGGCGAAACCGTGTATGCATGTGGTGAAGAATACGAAGGCAAAAAAGCAGAACCAGATTATAATAAGTTTTTCCCCTTCGCAGTATTTTTTACAATAATGCATGTAGCAACTCTTATGATAGCAACTCTTGCGAGTGCAGATATAAGAAGTGCTCTTTCAATATCAATATTTTATTTGGTAACAGTAACGGTAATTTTAGCGATACTTTATAAGGATTAATTATGATAAAAAATTTAAAAGAAAAAGCAGTAACATGGTCTAGGATTAAATCCCCCTGGGTACTACATTACAACTCGGGTTCTTGTAACGGTTGCGACATTGAAACATTAGACGCACTAACACCTCGTTTTGATATTGAACGATTTGGTGTACTATTAAAAGGTAGTCCAAGACATGCAGATGTTTTACTAGTAACAGGTGCTGTAACAAAACAACAAGCTAAAAGATTAAGAAGAGTGTACGATCAAATGGCTGCACCAAAGTTTGTAGTTGCGATTGGGGCATGTGCTTGTAGCGGTGGTGTGATGTACGGCTGTTATGGTGTGCTTGGTGGGGTAGACAAAATTATCCCAGTATCGGCATACATTCCGGGCTGTCCTCCAAGACCAGAAGCACTTATTGACGGTGTAGTAAAATTGTTATCGACCTTAAAAAAGTAAGGGGTTAAAAATTATGAAAAATGAAGAAAAAATAAAACAATCATTAGAAAAACAGTTTAGCGATAAAATAGAAGTTGAAGCAAGATCAAAACAAAAACTTTGGGCTAAAGTAGATGCAAATATTTCGCACGATGTTATTAAATATATGTTTGACGAACTTAAATTTCAGTATCTTGCAACAATTACAGGTACTGAAGAAGGCGATAATTTTGAAGTATTGTATCATCTTCAAGCAGACGAACATTCAATACTCTGCACATTAAGAGCGGTATTACCAATAAAAAAACCAGATTTAAAAACAATAACAGACATTATACCAGGTGCAATATGGTACGAAAGAGAATTGGTAGATATGTTTGGTATTAATGTTATAGGTTTACCAAAAGGTAATAGATATCCATTGCCAGATGGTTGGCCAAAAGATGTACATCCATTAAGAAAAAATTTAACTCAAGAAGAGTTGAGCAAATATCCAAAGGAGGGTAAGTAAGATGCCAAAAATTACAGTTCCATTGGGTCCACAACACCCAGCATTAAAAGAACCAGGAAGTTTTATGCTTTCCTTGGAAGGCGAAGAAATTAAAGACGCTGTGCTAAGACTTGGCTACAATCATAGAGGTGTAGAAAAAGCAGCAGAAGCAAGAAATTATGTTCAAAACATTTACCTATTAGAAAGAGTTTGTGGTATTTGTTCCCACGCACATGCAACAGCATATGTACACAATGTGGAAGAAATCGCACAACTAGAAGTACCACAAAGAGCAAAAGCTATAAGAATGATAGTTGGCGAATTAGAAAGATTACATAGTCACTTATTATGGCTTGGTGTTGCAGGACACGAAATAGGTTTTGATACTTTATTTATGTACTCTTGGAGAGATAGAGAACTTGTATTAGATGCTTTAGAAGAAATAAGCGGAAACAGAGTTCACTATTCGATGAACTCCATTGGTGGAGTAAGAAGAGATATGTCTAACGAACAAATTAAAAAAGTATTAGGTATATTAAAAACTCTTGAAAAAAGAATTAAATACTATATAACAGTAGGCACAGAAGAATCTACAATTTTAGCAAGAACTCAAGGTGTTGGTGTTCTTCCTAAAGACGAAGCTTTAAAAAGATGTGCAACAGGTCCACAAGGAAGAGCATCAGGTGTGGATAGAGATGTAAGAAGAGATAACCCATACTTGCTATACGACAAAGTAGATTTTAAAGTTATCACTCAAGATTCTTGCGATGTATTTGGCAGATTAGTAGTAAGAGCTTTAGAAATGGTAGAAAGTTGCAAAATATTAAAACAAGTTTTAGAAAATATGCCATCTGGTGACATAGCTGTAAAAGCACCTATAAAAATAGGTCCGGGTGAAGCCGTAAACAGATATGAAGCACCAAGAGGCGAAGACATTCATTACTTAAAAGCAAACGGCACAGATGTACCAGCTCGTGTTAAAGTAAGAGCACCAACATTAGCAAACTTTGAAAGTGTAGCTTATATGTTAGAAGGCGACACATTGGCAGATGCTCCGTTAATTATCGCAGCGATAGACCCTTGCTTCTCCTGTACAGATAGAATGAGTTTAGTTCAAACAGGTACAGGTAAGAGCGGTATTATGAGTTTTAAAGAATTAAGAGCTTACAGTATAGAAGAATATAAAAAGAAAGGAATAGACTTTAGCAAGCTATAAAAAGTAGGAGATTATGGAGATAATTAAAGAACTAATAATAGGATTATTTTATATCATCGTATTCCCAGGGTTACTATTTTTAGTAATCTATGGTGGACTATCCGAATGGCTAGACAGAAAGTTTTATGCACAAATGCAAAACAGACAAGGACCCCCATGGTACCAACCGTTTGCAGATATCATTAAACTTATGTCCAAACAGGTTATAATACCTAAAGCAGCGGATAAAAAAATGTTCAAAATATTGCCGTTCATAGCTATAGCAGCTATTAACACATCAATATTTATGATACCTATATTCAGCAATAGCGCATTGTACGGTTTTAGAGGTGATATTATTGCTGTTATATATTTGTTATCCATACCAACAGCAACATTGTTTTTAATAGGGTGGAGTTCCACCAGTCCGTATGCTACAATTGGTTCAATGCGTGTACTTACACAGCTTTTCGCATATGAAGTACCTTTATTAATAGCAGTACTCGGACCTTGTATTTTAGCAGGTAGTTGGTCTATAGAAGATGTAGCAGTATTTTTCACAAATAACCCATGGCTTATGTTAGTAAACATTATCGGTTTCCTAGTAGCGATAGTTGCATTACAAGGTAAGCTAGAAAGAGTGCCGTTTGATATCCCCCATGCAGAAACAGAAATTGTTGGCGGTGTATTTACAGAATATTCAGGTAGATTATATGGCTTTATGAGACTTGCCTTAGATATGGAAATGGTAGTAGTAGCTGCATTAATCAATGCTGTATTCTTAGGCGGAAGTTTTGGATATTCTGGCTGGATAGGGTTATTATTATTTGTAATTAAAACCGAGTTTGTAGTATTCTTGTTATCAGTATTAAAAGCTGCAATGGCAAGGGTAAAAATAAACCAAATGGTAGATTTTTGTTGGAAATGGTTAGCACCATTTGCGATACTCCAAATTCTAATTTGTATAGTAGCGAGGTTTATGATAAATGGCTAGACCTTTAAGAGCTTGGAGAGAGCTCGTTAAAAATCTTTTTAGAAAACATGTCACAGGACAGTATCCTCATACTAAACCTGTTATAGATAAAAACTATCGAGCAAAAATATTGTTTGATGCCAACAAATGTATAGGTTGTAATATTTGTGTAAGAAACTGCCCAGCAGATGCAATTAAAATTATACAAGTGAACCAAGACGAAAAACCTACAGAAGTAGATGGCAAAACAATACCAGCTAAACGAAAGTTTAAATGTGTAATAGACTTGGCTAAATGTGTTTATTGTGGACAATGTACAGATGGTTGCCCAGTAAAAGCATTATCAAGTTCGCAAGATTTTGAACTTGCACATTTTAATAGAGAAGCTTTGATAGATGAAATGAAACATCCATATGAAACTGAATCTAAAAAAAAGTAATGACAATATAGTTATTTTAGCAATTGGAAATGAAATGCTCGCAGATGATTCTGCGGGCATTTTTGTTGCCGAAATTTTACTAAAAAAACTGGCGCATAAAAAAAATATCAAGATATTTAAAACAGGTGTTATGCCAGAGAGTTTTTTTAGTAAAATTTCGGCTTTTAAGCCATCATTAATAATTTTTATAGACGCATGTAGTTTTGGTGGCAAAATAGGCGAAATAAGACATATTCCGATGGATAAAATAGATGGTGCCGGCTTTTCAACCCACAGTTTACCTATAACAACATTTGTAAAGTATTTGACTAACCAAATACCAAACATAGAAGTTCAGTTTATAGGCATAGAACCTAAAAGCATAGAGTTCGATAAACCTATGACTACTGAAATAAAAAAATCCTGCCAAGATTTAGCAGGATATCTAATCGAAAAATTATCTTAATTTTTTAATTCTTCAAATTCATTGTCCAGTTAAGCCGACCCCAAACGGTATCCATTTTCTTAACAAACGCTTTCTGATCTGCTTTCTTATAAGAATTTCTTTTTACAAGAATTTTTTCTCTTATATCTTTTAAATCTTTCAAACTTTTATTAAAAGTTTCAACTTTTTCTGCAATTCTTTCTGGTGTGTAGCTTAAAGATACATTTGCCACTTTACCAACTGCCACTTTTTCAGAAACCATTTGTTTTCTAAGATTAGCATCCAAGAAAGTGCCTTTTCGTTTCAATAATATATTCTCTGCAGAAACAGCTTCTAATTTATTTTTCAAAGATATTATTGTATTATCTTTTTGTGCTGTTTTTTGTTTAACAGTGTTAAATGCAGAAACAAAATCTTTACTCAATACTCTATATTTTTGTGTTTTTGTTTCAAGTGCATAATTTTTTGCTTTCAAATTACAAACCATTTTGTGCACTTCATGTTCATTGGTATTTTTTGCATAATCTTCTTTCAAATTCTTAATGTATGCAGACAAAATACCAACCTCTTTATTCTTATGTTGATATTTTTTCTGATAATCCGCAGTCAAATTATTTCTCGCAACCAATGAAACATTGCTATCTTTAAGATTTTTAATTTCTTTCAAATTTGTAATACACTTATTAGAAACTTCCTGCAACTGATGTTCCAAAGCAATAGTTCTTTTTTTATGTTTTTGAACGGTTATAGCAAGGTTAGTTTCATTATTTACATTCGTAGCATAAAGCCTTGCTATTTTACCAGTAGTTTCTGATAATTTCTGACTATCTTGCGCACCTTGTGTAAAAGTTTGAGTAAGTTTACCCTCTAATGCTTTGTTTACTGTTTTTAAACAGTTAATTTTATTATTAAGCTGATTAAAGGTTTGCGAAAATTCTTGTTTTCTTATATCTAGCTCTTTTAAAAGTTCCTGATTGGCTTCTTCTGCTAGTTTTTGGTTAGGATCTTGCTGACTTACTATGAAACTTTCCATGCTTTGTTTTAAGTCCATAAAAATAGCCGACATATTTCCATAAAATTGTTCTTTATTGTTATCGTCTTGCACATGTTTGTTTGCTAGAAGATTTAAAAGTGTTGTGTTTTGAAGATGATATTGTTCAAACTTTTGTTCAAGCTGTAAAATTTTATTTTCTAGCTTTCTGTATGAAAAAGTTTTTTCTTGTTTTTGAACAATTTTGTTTACATAGCTATCTAAAACTGGTGTGCCGAAAGGTTTGTTGTTAGGAAATTCACTTCTTGATTTAGAAGTGTGAAATGTTTCTAATGGTTTGATGTTTATTTTATTTATATTATTATAATGTCCCATTTGTCCCCAGTGCCAAAGGCACCCCTTTCTTTTTTAAGCTTTCTACATAACACCCTTTTCGCTTTAGCTTCTTAACATCTTTTACTAAATTATTATAACATATTAGCAATGGCGGTCAAATTTTATATTTCAGCTCGTCTAAGACTTTTGAAGCAAGGTAAAACGAACCTAAAAATACACGATATTTGTACGGCTCTGCACATGCCATAGCGGTGGCAACATTTTTGCATGCAATTATTTTTTTAGGACTTTTAATATCAATAAATTTGGCTAAATTTTTGGCAGTTTCTGTACGAGAGTTCTTAACTTCTGTAAAAATTATGTCCCCCCCATGCTTTGATATTTGTTGGACGATTTTTTGACAATTTTTATCTGCCATAAGCGAAACCACAAGCACCATATTTTCTTTTTTTGGTAAAGATGTTAGACAATTTTTGATGGCTTCAATATTATGAGCGCCATCTATTATAAAAGTTGCATTGTCTTGTTTGACAACTTGCATACGGGCTGGTATTTTGGTTTTTTTAATGGAAGATAATATTATTTTATCCCCGATATCAAAGAATTTTGCAACTTTATAGCAAATATTGGCATTTATTTTTTGGGCTGGGTTTATTGTGTTTAGTTTTAGATTTTTGCTTGCTAAAATATTTTCGTAAGAAAATATTTTAGCACCTTTATCAACCGCTACTTTTTTGATAATTTTTAATGGCTTGCTTTCTATCTTACCAAATGCCACTGGTACGCCTTTTTTTATGATGCCAGCTTTTTGCATAGCTACTTTTTCTATGGTATTGCCAAGGGTTTTGTTATGGTCTAACCCTATACTAGTTATAAGGCAAAAAGCTGGCTTAATTATATTAGTAATATCCTTCTTTCCACCTATACCGGTTTCTATAATTGCGATATCCACCTGCTCGTCTGCAAAAATTTGAAAAGCCATCGCAGTTAAAATTTCAAAGTAGCTTAAACTGTTATTATTTCGCTTTTCTGTAGCTGAAATAAGACCAAGATACTTTTCAAATTTTTGTTTAGAAATAGCTTTACCATTTATTCTAATTCTTTCGGTCGGACAAAGTATATGAGGCGAACTATAAACACCAACTTTATAGCCAGAAGCCATAAATATTTCTGATAATATTGCACCGCAAGAACCTTTACCATTAGTACCTGCGATATGTATAGATTTGAATTTTTTTTGTGGATTATCAAGATTTTTAAGACAAGTTTTAAAATCTACAAAGCTATTTTTTTTACTAACTTCGTATGCTCTTTTAAGTAGGAAGTTCCAGCTTTCGTTAAAGCTCATAGGTTTATGCTTTTTTCCTTTTTATTTTAGCACCAAGCCCTGCAAGTTTTTTTTCTAACTGTTCGTAGCCTCTATCTATATGATAAACTCTGTCAACGACGGTTTCACCACTAGCACAAAGCCCAGCCAAAACTAAACAAGCACCACCACGAAGATCTGAAGACATCACATTTGCACCCGTAAAACTAGTACCACCCATAATGCTTGCGGTTTTGCCTTCCATATGGATATTTGCACCCATTCTTACAAGTTCGGCGACATGCATAAATCTATTTTCAAAAATATCTTCCGAAACTTCACAAGTGCCTTTTGCTTGACTCATAAGTACCATCCAAAGTGGTTGTAAATCTGTAGCAAAACCGGGATAGGGAGCTGTTTTGATATGCACCGGCTTAACATTTTTTGTTCTTGGCGAAATTTTAATCGAATTTTTGCCACACTTAACATTAAACCCCGCTTCCTGTAAATATTCGATTAAAATTTCGTCATTTTCTGGCTCGCAATTTATAACTTCAATTGTACTTTTGGTACAAGCCGCCGCAATTAGATATGTGCCAGTTTCAATTCTATCTGCAATAACGGTATGGTTAATTCCTGAAAGTTTTTTAACACCTTCAACAATAACTTTGTTTGCTTGGTAAGAAATTTTTGCGCCCATTCCGTTTAGACAGTTAATTAAATCGTCCACTTCTGGTTCTCGGGCGATATTTTCTAAAATTGTTTTCCCTTCTACCAAACTTGCACACATAAGCAAGTTTTGACTAGCACCAACACTTGGAAAACCTAAAATTATTTTTGCAGGTTTTAATTTTTTGGCTGATATTAAAATGTCACCACCTTTTTGCTTAATTTTAGCACCTAATTTGCTAAAACCTTTAAGGTGGATATCGACTGGACGAATACCAATAGCGCAACCGCCCGGTAAAGAAATTGTTGCATGTTTATATCTTGCAAGTAATGGACCTGCTGATAAAAATGAAGCTCTCATTTTTTTGACAAGTTCGTATGGGATATCTGTTTTACAGCATCCGTTTTTGGTTATGGTTATTGTATTGTTTTTAAATTCTACTTTTTTGCCAAGGTATTGCAAAATATCAATTGTGCTTGAAATATCGTGAAGGTTTGGGACATTTTTTATGACACATTTTTCGTCTGTTAACAGACTAGAAATAATAATAGGTAAAGCCGAGTTCTTTGAACCGCTAACTTTTATTTGACCTGTAAGTTTTGTATTTCCCTGAATAGTAAATTTGTCCATAGTGGGAAGCCCACTCCTTTTTTTGTTTTCGTGACCACATTACACTAGTTTTGCTAATGCCTAATAGCCACCTTATTTATTTTACCTTATTTTAGCTCAGCGAAAATGTATCTATCTACCCCGAAAATGTCTTTCTTAACCACAACCTCTTGCCAAAGCTCTTTTTTGAAAAGTTTCGAAACAGCTTCCGACTGCTGATACCCTATTTCCATTGCTATCATACCTTCGGAATTTAAAAATTCTGGTGCGGAATTAATTATTTTTTTAATATAAAGAATTCCGTCTTTACCGCCGTCCAACGCTTTTCTTGGTTCTTGCAAAACTTCCTTTTGAAGCTTGGAAATATCCGCTGTCGGGATATATGGTGGGTTAGAAATTATCAAATCAAACTTACCTTCCAATTTACTAAATAAGTTTGATTTGATAAATTTAATTCTTTCAGCAACATTTAAATTCTCTGCATTTTTAATAGCTGTGTTTAAAGACTTTTGTGATACATCACTACCCACAACTTCAGCATTTTGATAAAGCAAAGATAAACTGCATGCTATGCAACCAGAACCTGTACACAAATCTAAAATTCTATTTGGTGCTTTACCTTTTAATAATCTTAGTGTTTCTTCTACCAAGCCTTCTGTTTCTGGACGAGGTATTAATACATTTTTATCGACGATAAAAATGTGTCCTAAAAATTCCTGCTCGCCAGTGATATGGGCAATAGGCTCGCCTTTGGCTTTTTTTTCTAATATAGATAAAAAGTTTTGCCTATCTTTTTCTGAAACCATATAATCTGAAAACACTTTTAAAAAAGTGCTTCCTCTTTTTAATGTCAAAGATAATAGTATAAGAGCATTTTGGCTAGGTTCTTCTATCTTATGTTGTTTAAGATATTCTTCGCCATAATTTGTAAGTTCTCTTACTGTTAGCATTTTAAATGTCCAAGTTTTTTAATTTTTCCTCTAGTCTATACTTTCTAAGTGCGGTTAAAATTTCAAATAAGTCGCCGTCCATTACTTCTTCTATATTATAAAAAGATTTTTCTAATCTGTGGTCTGTAATTCTGTTTTGTGGGAAGTTATAGGTTCTTATTTTTTCACTTCTATCGCCACTACCAACTTGCGATTTTCGTGCATCATAAAGTTCTTTATTTCTTTTTTCTTCTTCCATTTGAAAAAGCTTAGCTTTTAACATTTTCATCGCTTTTTCTCTATTTCTAAGCTGATTTCGCTCTTCCCTACAACTTACAACTACACCTGTTGGTTTATGTATAATTCTTACAGCACTTTCTATTTTATTAACATTTTGCCCGCCTGCACCACCTGCTCGACAGGTTTCCATTTCTAAATCTGCTTGATTAATTTGGATATCAATATCCTCTGCTTCTGGTAATAATGCAACAGTTGCCGTAGATGTGTGCACCCTGCCACCTGTTTCTGTTTGAGGAACTCTTTGCACTCTATGTGTGCCACTTTCGTCTTTTAACCAACTATATGCACCATCACCTTTTATAAATACAGATGCATATTTACAACCTTTAAGCCCAGTTTCTGAAAATTCTAAAACTTCGGCTTTCCAGTTTTTTCGTTCTGCAAATCTTATATACATTCTAAAAAGTTCAGCTGCAAACAAACTACTTTCATCTCCGCCGGCTGCTGGACGAATTTCAAAATAAATATTTTTACTATCATTCGGATCTGGCGGGATAACTAATACCCGTAAATCTTTTTCGGCTTTAGTTTTGGCTTCTTGTATTTGTTCGATATCGTCTTGAGCCATTTTAACAAGTTCTTTATCTTCGCCTTGTTTAATTATTTCTTTAGATTCTTTTATCTGTTTATCGCAGTTTTCTATTTCTTTAATTTTTTCAACAATTGGCTGTAAGAAAGCGTGCCTCTTAGAGACATCTTTAAATTCGTTAGAAGCTAAATTACCGCCAGATAATTTTGCCTCTACATTTTCAAATTCTTTTAAAAACTTTTCTACATTCATAATTTATTGATCCTCTAATGTACTACTCTATTCAAATTATAATAAAATTACAATTTTTTGTCATTGCGGGCTTGGTCCGCAATCTTACTATAAGATCCTGAAACAAGTTCAGGATGACAGTTTTTTTGTTCAGGATGACAAGGGGTGTGCTATATAAAAAAACAGATTCCCTATATATGATAGGAAATCTGTCTAAAAATAAGTAACTAAGCTATTTTTTAGCTTCTTTTTTCTCTGCTGTTTTAGCTGCTCTATAATCCGCTTTTTTTGGTGCTGTTGTGAATACACCTTTTTCTTTAGCCATTTTCTTCTTTACTATTTTTGCTTTAACTTTTGTTTTTGGCTTTTTAGCTACTGTTTTACCAGCAGTTTTTGCGAATCTTTTTTGGAATTTCTCTACTCTACCTTCTGTATCAAGCATTCTGTCCTTACCAGTAAAGAATGGATGACAAGCAGAACAGATGTCCAGCTTTAAGCTTTTTAAAGTTGATTTTGTTTCAAAACTATTACCACATGCACATTTTACTGTTACTGAGTCGTAGTTTGGATGTATCTTATCTTTCATTGTTTTTGTCCTTGTTTCTGTGACTACATTACACTAGTTTTGCTAGTGCTTTATTGCCACCGTATGTTAAGTTAATATCTTTATACATACATTTTACCAAATTTCATCTGTTTTGGCTATGTTATAGAGTAGAAACTTCCATTTGTTTCAAAAAGTCTTTATTGGACTTTGTTGCTGATAGCTTCTCTAACAACAAATTCATAGCATCTACAGAACTTAATGGTGCAAGCACTTTTCTCATTATCCAAACTTTATTCAATTCGTCGTTTGAGAGAAGTAAATCTTCTTTTCTAGTACTGGTTTTATTTAAGTCTATAGCTGGGAATATTCTTCTGTCTGCTAATTTTCTGTCTAAATAAACTTCACTATTACCAGTTCCTTTAAATTCTTCGAAAATAACTTCGTCCATTCTAGAACCTGTTTCAACAAGTGCGGTTGCGATAATTGTTAAACTTCCGCCTTCTTCTATATTCCTTGCTGCACCAAAAAATCTCTTTGGTCTTTGCAAAGATGTTGATTCAAGTCCACCAGTTAACACTCTACCACTAGACGGGGTTACTGTATTGTATGCTCTACCAAGTCTTGTAATAGAATCTAGCAAGATAACAACATCTTTGCCGTGTTCTACCATTCTTTTGGCTTTTTCTATTAACATTTCAGCTACTTGTACATGTCGTTCTGGTGCTTCGTCAAAAGTGGAGGCAATAACTTCGCCAGATATACTTCTTCTCATATCGGTAACCTCTTCTGGTCTTTCGTCGATTAAGAGTACCAAAAGTTCTATATCTTTATGGTTTTCTATAAGCGAGTTTGCTATTGACTGCAACATCATAGTTTTACCAGTTTTTGGGGCTGCAACTATTAACGCTCGTTGACCTTTACCAATTGGTGCCATTAAATCTATAACTCTTTGGGTAAGCCCTTTTTTGTCTGTTTCTAAAATAAACCGTTCTTCTGGATAAAGTGGTGTTAGATTATCAAACAATCTTCTTGACTGAAGTTTCTCTGCTTCTGTTTTGTTTATCTTTTGAAGTTGCAACATAGCGAAAAATCTTTCACCCTCTTTTGGAGGACGAATTAACCCTTCAACAGTATCACCTTTTCTTAAACTGAACCTTTTTATTTGGCTTGGCGATACATAAATATCGTCTTGCCCCGGTAAATAGTTATTGTCTTCAGATCGTAGAAAACCAAAGCCGTCTGGTAAAATTTCTAAAGCTCCACCGCCGTATACACTGCCGTTTTGTTTTGCAGTGCTTTCCATAATTTTACTTATAATTTCGTGTTTCTTTAAGTTTGCTACACCTTCAATATTATAGTTTTGTGCTAATTTTGTTATTTCTGACACGCTTAATTTTGCGAGTGCTGTTGCATCCATAGGATTATTTGGTGTTGTTTCTTTTAGGTTTATCGCCTGAAAGTTTAGGTTTTTGCCATTACCATTTTTGTGTCCGTTTCGGGGTTTGTTATCCCTTTTGATGTTTTTATCTTGATCGTTCTTTTTTTCCATTTTTATATTCTCCTCAAACTTTTGTTTAAATTTTTAACCTTTTCTTTTAGATTTTTTGTGTTACCATTATTGTCAATTACAATATCGCTTAGCATTGCTTTTTTGCTAAGCAAAATTTGTGTTTTATTTCTTTTTAGAAATTCTGTTTTTGTTATTTTTCTTTTTAAAGCTCTTTTTATTCTAATTTTATCATCTGCAAAAATACAAAGTGTTAAATTAAAAAAACTTTCTAGTTTTGTTTCAAATAAAATTGGTGCTTCAAATATTATTAACTTTTTTTTGCTTTTTTTAATTTGTAAACCTGCTTGTTTTATTATTTCTGGATGAAGTAAATTTTCTAACCAAAGTTTATGTTTTGGATTTGCAAAAATTTTATCTGCTAATAATTTTTTTGTAAACTTTTCGCCAAACTTTTTAGATATTTGTGCTTTTACTTGCTTGTTAGAAGATAAAATTTTTGCAGAAATATCGTCTGCACTTAAGGTTGTAGCACCTAAGTTTTTAAATATTTTTAAAACTTCGCTTTTACCACTACATATACCGCCAGTTAACCCGACAACAATTTTATTTTTTGGTAGCGTCCATTTATATTTTTCTAATTTCATAGTAAAAGACCTTGCATGTCGTACCAATTCTTTCCACTCTTTACATCTACCCGAAGTGGTACTTTCAACTGCACTGCATTTTCCATTTTATCTTTAATTAAAGAAGCATATTTATCTATCTCTTTTTCTGGTACTTCAAACAATAGTTCGTCGTGAATTTGAAGTATCATCTTAACATCTGTATTCATTATTTCTTTATAAATATCTAGCATTGCTTTTTTAATAATGTCCGAACTTCCACCCTGAACAACTGTATTTACAGAAGCTCTTTTTGCAAAACTTTCCAAGCGGGCGACACCCATACCAAATTCTGGCAAGTATCTTGTATGCCCGTATAAAGTTTTCACATAACCTTTCATTTTAGACATTTTCACAGTATTATCTATCCAATTTTTGACACCACTATAGGTTGCAAAATAACCTTCTATATATGCTTTTGCCTCGTTAAAATCTATATCCAAACTTCTAGAAAGTGCTAGAGGGCCTTGTCCATAAACTATTCCAAAGTTAATTGCTTTTGCCTGATATCTTTGCTCTTGGCTGACATCTTTAATTGGTGTTTTAAAAACTTCGCTAGCTATTTTTATGTGGATATCTTCATCTTTTGCAAAAGCTGAAACTAAAATTTCATCGCCACTTACATGTGCTAAAATTCTTAAATCTATTTGCGAATAGTCCAATGCTAACAAGGTATTTCCTTGGGTTGCTTTAAATGCTTTTCTTATACTTCGTCCTTTTTCCGTTCGGATTGGTATGTTTTGTAAATTTGGTTCAAACGACGATAATCTGCCTGTAACTGTACCTGTTTGATCATAATGGGTATGGACACGGGAAGTTTTTTCATCTGCTAAATTAATTAAATTTTCTACATAAGTAAAGCGAAGTTTTGCAGCTTCTCTATATTCTAAAATTTGCCCTGCAATTGGATGCATATGAGCTATTTGGCTAAGCACATCTTCGTTTGTGGAATAACCTGTTTTTGTTTTTTTAATTGGTGTGATTTTTAATTTTTCAAACAAAAATTCCGACAATTGCTTTGGCGAATTTATATTTATATGATAGCCTGCAGCTTTATCTATATCTTGTTGAATTTTGTCCATATCTATTTTAAGTTTTGCTTCGTATTCTTTTAAGAAATTTGTATCAACCGTTATTCCATTATGTTCCATATTTAATAGTACGGATAAAAATGGTTGTTCTAATTTATAGTAAAGATCTTCTTTGTCTTCTTTCTTAAGTTCGGCTGACAAAATGTCTTTTAATTTCCAAATATGTTGATTATATTGATGCAAATTATCCTCTGAAGATGTGTTTTCTATTATTTGACTTAAATATTTTGCGATTATACCAGAAAAATCAAAAGCGCTTGAAGAATTTAGACAATATCTTGCTAAATTAATATCAAAACAATTTATAAAAGAAGTACAAAAAATTCCCAAATCTCTAAAAGTTTGTTTTAAATTAAAACCAATTTTTAAAATTTTATTTTCTGCCACAAGTCCGCCAATTATTTCTTTATCCCTTTTGGTTAGTTTTGATATTTCGTTAATATAAAAATCTTTTTTAGAAGTTGCAAGTATAATTAGCCCCTCTTCTTTTTGGATAAAGAAATTTTGGGAATTTTTTGTACTTTCAATGATATCTTCAAAATTTTTACCTTTATGTTTAAATTCCAAGCTTAAATCTCCCCCCACGGAATTATCTTTTTTAGTAATCGTGTCTTTTTGTGGTGCATCGAAAAAGTGAAGTAAATTTTTAAATTCGTATTTTGTAAAAATATCTGCCAAATCTTGTTTTTTAGGAGTATTTACCTCAAAATCTTTTACAGATTTATCTATATCAACATTACCTTTAAGTTCAAATAATTCTTTAGACATTAATGCATTTTCTTTACCTTCAACAAGCTTGTTTCGCATTACTTCTTTAATATCTTCATTGCCAGCTTCGGCTTCTTTTAAGATATTTTCTATAGTCCCAAATTTGTTAATTAAAGTTTCAGCAGCTTTTGGTCCTAGACCTTTTATACCGGGGATATTATCGGAACTATCGCCTACGATAGAAAAATAATCTAATAAATTTTTACCTTCAACTCCGTACTTTTCTTTTATATATTCTTCGCCTCGCAACTTATCTTTACTACCACCGCCCCAAACTTTTACATCTTTATCTGTTGTTAATTGATACACATCTTTATCGTGTGTAATAAGCACAGCTTCATACCCTTCAGCTACAGATTTTTTGGACGCATATGCAATTAAATCGTCCGCTTCGTATCCTTCTTTAGCTAAAATTTTAAAGCCAAGCTTTTTAGTCAAATCCCTCGCGGATATTAGCTGGTTAACAAGCTCTTGCTCGGTTTCTTTGCGATTAGCTTTATAGTTCGCAAAAATTTTATGCCTAAAATTTTTGCCTTTAGAGTCGAAACAAACCACAACATATTTAGGGTCATAACTTTTTAAAAATTTCACTAACCATTTGCTAAAACCATACAATGCACCAACCTCTTCTCCAGACGAAGAAGTGAGCTTTGGCAATGCATGATAGTTTCTATGCAAAAAGCCATGTGCATCTATAACAAATAAGGTTTTTTCGGTTTTTGGAAACATAAATTTTTTTGTTTTTTTGCGAGAGGCTCGCCCCCGTTTTTTTTAAGAATAGTTTTTGTATTGGGATTGTTTTTTAATCTTATCTGCTCCTTATATATAGAGCAGATAAGGTTATGCTAATTTTTTTCTATTAAAGAGTCAAGTTTACTTTTTAAAGTTTCTTTATCTTGTACACCCATAAGCTGGTCTGCTACTTTACCATCTTTAAAAAGTAATATTGTAGGAATAGAGCTAACTCTATATTCCCCAGCTAATGTTTGATTTTCGTCTACATTGACTTTTGTAATTTTTACCTTGCCATCATATTCTCTTGCAAGTTCTTCTATAATAGGTCCTAAAGTCCTACATGGTCCGCACCATGGTGCCCAAAAATCTACTAAAACTGCTCCGTCGTGTTCTAGTACCTCTTTTTTAAAAGTATCTTGTGTAAGATTAAGTTCGCTCATCGATCCTCCCCTAAAGTTTATGTGATTGTTTGTTAATTATTAAAGAATAGCTTATATATATAGATTAGCAGACTACGATAACACTTGTCAAGCGGACGGGTAAGTTATAAAATGTATTAACTATGACAGAAAACAATAAAAAAAATAGCAATCCTGTTACATTTAATGTGCTTGAAAATCAAAAAATCTTTTATAAGGATAATCAGCAAATAGCTATTCAAACTATGTCTTCCCACGGGACGATACTAAAAGAAGTGGTAGCTACAGCGGGCAAAATACCAGACGGCGAGGCAATTGAATATTATAAGGAAAATGGTATAAAAACCAAAGCTCACTATAAAAATAATCAATTAGACGGTTTTTTAGAAAAGTTTGATGCTTTTGGCAATACCTTAGCAGAAGAAAATTATAGTGGCGGAATGCTTGAAGGCAAAACTACCATTTATTATCCTAAAGAAAAAAAGATTAGGGAAGTAAGGCATTATAAACAAAATAAATTAAATGACAAAAGGGATGTTTTTTATGCCAATGGCAATAAATTTATAGAAGAAAATTATTGTAATGGCAAGTTGGACGGATTAAGACAAACTTTTTATGAAAATGGCACTTTAAACGAAAAAGAAATTTATATAAACGATAAACTTGAAAGTGAAAAAATTTATTATTATCAAACAGGAGAAGTTTGGTATAAAGAAAACTATTCTAACGGCAAATTAAAAGGTGTAAAAGAGGTTTATTATCCAAACCAAAAGCCATTTAGCACCGAACATTATAAAGACGGTATGCTTCACGGAGAAAAGTTGGTTTACGACGAAAATGGTAAAGTAAAATTAAAAGAAAATTACGATTGTAATCAACTTGCTCGCAAAAATAAAGAGGATAAAAATGGAAAATAAAATATCACTTTTTTCGCCCGCTAAAATTAATTTATTTTTAGATGTTGTAGGCAAACGGGAAGATGGGTATCATAATTTAGCTACCATTTTTGCAAAGCTAAATTTTGGCGATAATATTACATTAAAAACTAAATCGGCTGAAAAAACCGAAATTAATATCAACATAACTGGCAAAAATGGTGATAAAATACCAAGTGGTAAGGATAATTTAATCTATAAAGCATGTGAAAACTTTTTAAGTCATTTCAAAATTTCTGCAATTATAGATGTAGAGCTTGAAAAAAATATACCAGTAGGTGCTGGGCTTGGTGGTGGCAGTTCTAATGCTGGGGTGGTATTAAAAGGGCTTGCAGAAATTTTGAAAAAAACAAGCGAAACAGATTTTGAGCAAATAAAAAACATCGCCACAAAATTGGGTGCAGATGTACCATTATTCTTATATAAAAACACTTTTTTAAAAGGCGAAGGCATTGGCGAAAGGTTAGAACCTATAGAAATTTCAGATAAAAACAATCTACCTTATATAGTTTTAGCATTCCCAGGTTTTGGAATGGAAACAAAACAAGTTTTTAAAAATTTAAGTGGTATTTGCGACGATAATATATTGACAAATCCGTCTAATATTAATAAAATAATAATATGCCTTAAAGGTGATAATCCACTAACCAAATGGGGGCATTTGATATTTAACAAGTTGGAATTTTGTGCCATATCTTTAAATCCTCAGATAGAGGAACTCAAACAAAAGTTTAAAGATTTGGGCGCAGAATATGTATTGATGTCTGGTTCAGGTTCTTGTGTGTACGCTTTAGTGTCTAAGCGGGAAAAAGCAGAAGAGATTGCCAAAAATCTCACAAGCCAATTAACAGCTGAAAACAGTTTGATAAAAGTAACAAATTTTTTATAACTAAAGACAACAAGTCGGAGGACAAGCGATGAAAATCACAGAAGTAAGAATACATCTTATGAACGAGGAACGATTAAAAGCATTTGCAAGCATAACTTTTGACGATTCCTTTGTAGTAAGAAACATGAAAATAGTTAAGGGAAACAAGGGTATATTCTTATGCATGCCATCTAGGAAACTTGCTAATGGAACACATAAAGATATGGTGCATCCGATAAATCAAGAGTTCAGGCAGTATTTAGAAGATAATGTTTTAAAAGCTTACGAAGAAGATCTTGCAAAAAACGGCGGGGAAGCTGTACAAGTATCAGAGGAAGCTAAAGAAGCAGCGGAAGAAGAAACAGTAGCCGAATAAAAACTGTAACAAATTTTTTTAATAAATTGGGCAAGTTTACAAAATGATGCCCTAGTATTTTTTTGACGACAATGTCGCAAATTTTCTAGAAATTTTTGATCTTTTTATAGCGCAAGTATTTTGAGATGATTTTTTTTGTTAATAATACGGTTCTTTGCAAGTATTTTTGTGGAAATTTTTTCTTTCTTTGCGACCGTGGACTAGGTCGGTAGAGCGAGCGAATGCGAGCACCCCTAGTTGAGGGAGCAAAAAAGGGAAAATTTACCAAAAAGACGAAGCAAAGAAAATTATTCCGGGTGGTGTAATGGTAACACTTCTGTTTTTGGTACAGACATTCTAGGTTCGAGTCCTAGCCCGGAAACTTTTGGAAGGCTTTTCCTTTTTTTCTGTGTTTCTCACAAGCTCAAGTACGTGAGCTCGCAAGCTCGCCCGTTACACTTGTACTCTTCACTTGTTCGTGCCTTGAAAAAAAGGAAAATCCTTGCAAAAGACTCTTTTGTGCTAACTCAAAAATTAATCACAAAATCCTTGAAAACCATTCTGAACCCTCGTCTTCCTTGAAAAAAGAAGAAAATAAATTAAAAAACCATTTTCGTTGCTCTTCGTAAAAACCATACAACACTACTCTAATTATAAATCTTATGCTATAATATTCCTGATGAAAATAAGAGAGATAAGAAAAGAAGAATATGATCAGTGCCAACAAATGATCTACGATATATTCGATAAATGTTTAGCTAAAGAATATTCTGCAAAAGGAAGAGAAACATTTAGAAATATTATACGATTTGAGGACAAAACAACTTGGGTTGCAGAAGATAATAACAAAATAATCGGAGTTTCTGCTATAATAAAAAACACAAGACATATGATGTACTTGTTTATTCTTCCACAATATCAAGGTAAAAAAATTGGAACTTTACTACTAGATAAAGTAAAAAAATATTTAGGACCCGGTCCAATTACAGTTAAAGCATCTAGGATAGCAGACAAATTTTATCTTAAACATGGCTTCAAACCTACCGACGATTGGCAAGAAGAGGGAGAATTATATTATCTTCCAATGAAACTGGATATTTAGCCAAATTAAATCCTAACACAAATCTAACATAAATCAATTATTTACTTAAATTTCAAAATTCGCTACAATGTTATTAGGCAATTGAACTTTAAAACTTTGCCAAAATTTTCAATTGCCTAATAAAGGTGGGAAACTAAGAATTCTTTCTTAGGGAAATAAATATTTTCAATTGCCTAGCAAATGTGTGGGGCAAAGCATTTTTTATATGGGAGATAAGCATTCTTTATAATAGGATGCTATTTTTTATTCTCCCCTCTCCATTACCTGCAAATATTTTATATAATCTTACATATGACTAATCAAAAAGAAACAACCTTTAGAACTATAGATTCTAATCAGCAAAAACGCTGGGAAAATTCCAATTTATTTAAGTCGGATAAATTACCGAAAAATAAATCAAAAAAATTCTACTGCTTAGATATGTTCCCCTACCCATCAGGTACAGGTCTTCATGTTGGGCATCCAGAAGGGTACACCGCATCGGACATTCTTTGTAGATACAAAAAAATGAATGGCTTTAGCATTCTTCACCCAATGGGTTGGGATGCTTTTGGTTTACCAGCAGAAAATCATGCTATTGCAACCGGCGTTCACCCTGCAATTACCACAAAAAATAATATAGACAATTTTAGAAGGCAAATAAAATCCCTCGGTATGATGTACGATTGGGGTAGAGAAGTAAACACCACAGATCCGGAATATTACAAATGGACTCAGTGGATATTTGTTCAGCTTTACAAAAAAGGTTTGGCTTATCAAGATGAAGTCGCAATTAATTTTTGCCCAAGTTGTAAAACTGGTATCGCTAATGAAGAGGTGCATCAAGGTAAATGCGAAAGATGCGAAACTAAAATTGAACAAAAGAAACTTCGTCAGTGGATGCTAAAAATTACAGCTTATGCCAAACGACTATTAGACGATTTGGAAGGGTTGGACTGGCCTCACTCCACAATGACTATGCAAAAAAATTGGATAGGTAAAAGCGAAGGTGCAGAAATAATTTTTAAATTAGATAATTCTGACAAAACAATAAATGTTTTCACAACTCGTCCAGATACTTTATTTGGTTCTACCTATATGGTACTTGCACCAGAACATCCTTTGGTTTCAAACATTACAATCAAAGAACAAGAAAAAGAAGTAAAAAAATATTTAGAAACTTCTAAAAACAAAACAGAATTTGAAAGAACCGAAATTAATAAAGATAAAACCGGTGTTTTCACAGGTGCTTATGCGATTAACCCAGTAAATAACGAAAAGCTACCAATTTGGGTGGCAGATTATGTATTAATGGGCTATGGTTCTGGCGCTATTATGGCAGTACCCGCACACGACGAAAGAGATTACGAATTTGCCACAAAATTTAAACTACCAATTGTTGAAGTTATCCAAAGTAAAGAGGGAGTTTCCAAAAAAGCATATCTTGGTGATGGTAAAGCAATAAATTCCGATATTTTAAACGGACTTAATGTTAAAGATGCGATAAAAAAAATAAATAATTATTTGGAAGAAAAAAATATAGGTAAAGCAAAAACTACTTATAGATTAAGAGATTGGGTATTTTCAAGACAAAGATACTGGGGCGAGCCAATACCAATTATCCATTGCGATAAATGTGGTACTGTGCCTGTGCCAGAAAAAGATTTACCCGTAATTCTTCCGCAAATGGAAAAGTTTGAACCATCTGGCACAGGCGAATCCCCGCTTGCTAACAATTTAGAATGGGTAAACACAACCTGTCCAACCTGCAAAGGAAAAGCAAAAAGAGAAACTAATACAATGCCACAATGGGCAGGAAGTTGTTGGTATTATCTTCGCTATTTAGATCCTAAAAATAGCAAAGAATTTTGTGCAAAAAATATCGAAAAAGCATACTGCCCGGTAGACTATTATATCGGCGGGGCAGAACATGCTGTACTTCACCTTTTATATGCACGGTTTTGGCATAAAGTTTTGTTCGATTTGGGATATGTATCTTACAAAGAACCTTTCCAAAAATTGAGGCATCAGGGTATGATACTTTCTTATGCATACACAACAAAAGCAGGTGCATATTGTGGGTACGAAGAAATAGATTTTTCAGATCCTAAAAATCCAAGACATAAAAAAACTGGCGAAGTTTTAAAAGCTACTGTAGAAAAAATGTCTAAAAGTAAAAAGAATGTAATTAATCCAGATGAAATTTTAGACCAATACGGTGCAGATGCTTTTAGAATGTACGAAATGTTTATGGGTCCATTTGAAGCAAGTAAACCTTGGGACATTAATGGCATTGAAGGTATAAACAGATTTTTAAAGAAAATTTGGTTTTGGGCATTACCAATTTCAGAGCAAAAAAGTTTCGCAGATTCCCTACCAAAAGAACTTGAAATTTTAAAACATAAAACTATTTTCAAAGTTTCAGACGATATAGAAAATTTAAGGTTTAATACGGCGATATCCCAAATGATGATATTTTTCAACTCGCTAAGCAAACAAGAAAAAATCACAAAAGATAGTTTTGAAACTTTCTTAAAACTTCTTCACCCATTTGCGCCACATATTACAGAAGAAATATGGCAAAAATTTGGCGAAGACAAATTTTTGCTACAAAGCGACTGGCCAACTTACGAAAAAGAAATGTTGCAAGACGAAACTATAAGTATCCCCGTACAAGTCAACGGAAAAGTAAGAGATAAACTAGAAGTAAGTAAAGATACCAGCAAAGAAGATCTTGAAAAACTTGCCCTAGCATCTGAAAAAGTTATAAAGTTTACAGAAGGCAAACAAATACTAAAAACAATTGTTATACCAGGCAGAATGGTAAGCATTGTTATTAAATAAAGGAAATTTTTATGAAAACTAAACTCCTAATTCCAATATTATTAACAGCCTTAATAATTGGCTGTTCTTCGAGTGAGAAAAAAAAGGTAGATTATAAACCCTATCCTCAATTAGTACCACAAAATGTATCTAAAATAGGGGTGCGACCTTTTGTAAACAAAACTCAAATTTTTGGTATTGAAGATTTGTTAACATTAGAACTTGTAGACGAATTCATAAGAAACGGCTCTTTTGCATTAGTACCAGAATCTCAGGCAAGTGGAGTAGTTGTTGGGCAAATAGTTAGGTATATGTTAATACCAATTCAAAACGACACTAATCTTGTACCAACTGTATATAAAATAGAAATGTGGCTAAATGTTAAATTATTAGATAAAGGTAGCGATATTTTCGTATGGGAAGAACCTGCATTAAATGCATCTCACACATACATAGCAGCTACACTTCCTGGTGGTATCACCGAGGAAAGAGCAAGAGAAATTTTATTTGAAAAACTTTCTAAAGACATTGTAAAAAGAACCATAGAAGGTTTTGGCACAGTGACCAGTCAAAGAAAGAGAGAGTTTCAAGAAAACGATAAAGAACCTACAATTATAGAACCGCTATAAGAAAGACTTAAATTATGTTAGAAAATCAAACAAAAAATAAACTTGATGAACCTGTATACCTTTTTACAGGTGAAGATTTATTTACAAAAAACGAAACGATAGAAAAAATAACAAAACAGCTAAATGCAGACGAATTTAACTATTCCAAACATAGTTGCGAGAGTATTAATTTTAACGAGGTTTTAAACCTTGCTAATACCCCGCCAACATTTTCAGATTTTAGAATTATAGTTTTAAAAAGAATAGATAAACTTAAAGACAAACAAAGAAAAGCATTGCTTGAATATGTGCAAGATCCTATCTCTACAACCTGTTTAATTTTAACTTGCGACGATAAAAAGCAAGCAAAGAAATTAACCAGTTTTAAAAAATTCGCAAGCTTTAAAGATTTCCCCCTCTTAAAACCAGCAGAACTTACTAGCTGGATATCTGGTATGTTTCAAAAAAGTGGTATTAAAGCAGGCTTTGGACAATGCAAAATGTTAGCAGAATTTGTAGGTAGCGATTTGCAAGCACTTGCTAGCGAGATAGAAAAATTATCGCTTTTTATCCACGACAGAGAAAATAAAACCGTAACACAAGAAGACATTTTAGAATGTGTTGGTTTTACTAAAGAGGAAAATCCGTTTCGCTTAAATAATTCCATTTTATATTGCAAAAAAACAGACGCACTTGAAGCGATAGATAATTTAATAAATGGTGGCGAAACTCCGTTTGCAATATTATCGCAAACATATAATGCACTTAAAACACTTTTTAAAATTCGGCTTATGAAAGATTCTGGCTTCTATAATGAACAAGAAATTTTTAATGCATCGGGGCTTCGGTTTGATAATCAAAAAAGTATAATTCGTGGTTCTGTACCATCTGCAACGGCACTTGGCAAAGCATTTAAAAAGATTATTGAAGTAGAAAAAACCTTAAAAAGTTCCAGTGTTGAAAAACCAGCTATAATGTTAAAAAGTATTATTCTTATCGGACTTTCTAAAAAGTAAAACTCCTTATGCTCCCTCTACCCTTGGGAGAGGGTTGGGGTGAGGGCTATGCTTCTTTGTTTTCTTTTATCTTTATAAGCTATGAAACATAGCCCTCACCTCGCTAATTTTTTCAAAATTAGTCGTCCTCTCCCAAAGGGAGAGGAGCAGTCAAAATAAATGGTATAATATAAGAGTATGGTTTAAAGAGTTGCGGTTTCGCAAGAAACTGAGGAACCTCCGGACTCCATAGAGTAAAACGCTTGTTGAAAGGCAAGAATATTGGGGCTATATCCCCAGTAATGGAAAGTGCAGCAGAAAATAACCGCCGTTTACGGTAAGGGTGAAAAGGTAGGGTAAGAGCCTATCGTGCAATTAGTGATAATTGTAGCAATGCAAACCCCGTTTGGAGCAAGATCAAGATTGCGCATAGGCTACTCGTCTTCGTCGCAAAGGTAGATTGCTAAGATAAATAACTCTTCACGACAGAATCTGGGGTATCGAGCCGTACACTATTTAAAAAAACATTTGCATTAATGCAAATGTTTTTTTTATTTTATATTCCCTCTCACCCACGAGGGAGAGGGCTAGGGAGAGGGGGCTATTTTTATAAAAATACAACTTAATTTTATAATTAAAGGTAATATTCACCCCCACCTTAATCCTCCCCCAGAGGCTGGGTCCCCGACCCCTCATGTAGGGGGAGGAAATAAAAAACATAAAAAAACGCTGACATTTTTGCCAGCGTTTTTTTATTTTTCACAATTAATCTTTAAATTTGTTTAATCCCATATACAAGTAACATTGGTTCCACTGCATGTTGCACCCATGCTTTTCCCTAACTTTTCGCATCTTTCTTCGTTAGGATCTCCGTTTCCGCCTACCTCATAACAAAAGAGCCTAAAAGTGGTAGTAGCACTAGTATTGTCAATGTAAATTTGCGTATGAATATCAAGTCTTCCAAGATATAAATCATCTGCTACGGGGTAAAAGGTAATGTAATTACTTCCTATATTTCCACTAACATTTAAACGAGGATACATACGATAATCGTTGCCTGATACTGTCATTCTACAACCACCAGTAGTACAATCGTTTCCCTGATAATCCTTTAAACTTATATCTAATAAATTTAAGGCAGTATTTACATCAGAATCATCAAAAAGGCTTCTTCTATCCAAAGCATCATTAACATTTTTACCAATTGCCATTAACCCACTAAGATGTGCCTTATCTCTTGTTGCCATATATTTTGGAAGAGCAATGCTTGCGAGTACTGCAATAATCAATACCACAACCAAAAGTTCTATTAATGTGAACCCGAGATTGCCACGGCACTTTGTGCCTCGCAATGACAAATTTTTAAATGCTTTTTTATTCATGTTTTTATTATACTTTATTTTTTTGTTGGCAAATTAAACCAAAATGTAGTTCCCCGTCCCAACCCTGCACTCTCAAAACCAATGTCGCCTTTATGTGCTTTAACAATATCTGACGCTATGCATAAACCCAAACCCCAACCTTGTTTTTTGCTCTTTCTATGGGCTTGCTCGGACTGATGGAATTTTTGGAAAATTCTATCTTTATCCTCGTATCCTATCCCCGGCCCAGTGTCTGAAACAAAAGTTTTAACAAAGTCGCCTTCCACCTGATATTTTATTTCCACCTTACCACCGCTTGGTGTAAATTTAACAGCATTTGAAATTATATTATTTAAAATTTGCAATACTCTTAACCTATCACCAAGCGCTGAAATTGTTGTAGGATAATTTTGTAATAAAAATTGAATACCCTTTTTTTCTGCATCTATTTTATTCAATACATAAACTTCTGCCACAAGTTCGTTATAATTAAAAGGTTGAGTGTCCATTTTTAACGAACCAGATTCCATCATAGAAATATCCACCAAATCCGACATTAAATTGTTCATATTTTCGCTAGCTTTTAATATGCTTGTTAACATTTGCTGACTTTCGTTTTTATTTTCGTCATCATCCATTAGTACAGATGTAAAACCTTGTATGCTTGTTAAGGGTTGTTTTAAATCGTGTGCCACAATAGACATAAATTTACTTTTTATCTCGTTAAGTCTATTAAGTTCTTGATTAGAAAGTTCCAGCTTATTAATGATGCCTTGCAAAATATCTAAACGGGAATGTAATTGCTTTTTTAAATCTGTAGCTTGTTTGGTGAAATTATGTTCGGCTTTCATTATCACACGACTAACTTTTTTGTTTAAATATCTTCTTGTTAAATATATAGACAACACAGCAGTTATAACTATTGCCGAACATATCAATATTATGTGATTAGGATTTGTTAACATCATTACCTTTTAGTTAAATAAATTTTCTATATCTTCTTTTGAAATACTGCCTTGCCGTAAAATATCTACACTACCAGAACTAATATCTACAATAGTGGAATGTGTATTATCTTGCAAATTTGCAGATGTAAGCAAAATATAATCTACCTTACCATCAAACGAAGATATTATTTCCGAACTATTACTGCTTGTTGCCTGTCCATGCAAATTTGCACTTGTTGCAGATAATGGGATACCCATACTTTTTACAAGTGAAACTAAAAATTCACTGCCAGGTATTCTTAAAGCTATTTTACTAAACTTAAAACCTAGTTGCACAGCAGTTTCCGACGGAACAGCAAGTATTGTTAACGAACCTGGCCAAAATTTTTGGGCAAGTTTTACAAAAGTTTCGTCCACTTTGGCATATTTTCTTGCTTCTTCTAAACTTGATACTAAAAGTGGAAGAGGCATATCTTGAGGACGATTTTTTGCTTGAAATATTCTAGCTTCTGCACTAAAATCAAATCCGTTGCTACCTATACCATAAATTGTGTCTGTTGGGAAGACGGCTATTTTGCCATCTGTTAAATCTTGTGCTATTTGCGAAAGTTCTTGGGGTTGCAAATTTTCTATATTAAGTATTTTTGTCATATTTATTTACTTTTACTCTTTTTTCCTTTTCTGGGGCTTCAATTATCAAAACAAACTCGCCAAGTATTTTTTTTCTTGCTTGAAAGTTTTTTAAAACTTCTTCCGCATTACCTCTAACGGTTTCTTCGTATGCTTTTGTTATTTCTCTTGATACAGATATATTGGCATCAGTGCCAAAAATTTCTGTAACCATTTCTAAAAGCTTCAAAATTCTGTGTGGCGATTCGTAAATCACCACCGTCTTACAGAAATTTTTGGCACTTTCTAACAGCGTCTTAATTTTGCCACTTTTTCTTGGCAAAAAGCCAAGAAAAATAAAACTTCCTGCTGGCATTCCACTTAAAGCAAGTCCAGCTGTTACAGCTGATGCTCCGGGAATAACTTGCACCTTAATCCCTTCCTCTCTAGCACCTGCTACTATCTTATATCCGGGGTCTGAGACACATGGTGTTCCATTATCTGAAACTAGGGCACAAGGTACACCTTTTTTTAAAAAATTTATACAATTTTTTATAGAATTATCGTCCTGCTCATTATATCTTACTAACTTAGCATTAGAACCTACATGCAAAGCTAAAACTTTTGTTATTCTGGTATCTTCACAAAAAATAATATCGCAAGTTTTTAGCACTTCTATTGCACGAAGTGTGATGTCTTGCAAGTTGCCTATTGGTGTTGAAACTACATAAAGCATACAATTCTCCTTCTTAATTTTATATAATATTAATAAGAGGGATACAAATATGTCTCTCTCTTTTTTTTGTAAACAGAGGATAGTAAATAAAATGATCAAAATGGAAAAGTTCAAACTAGATGCATTCTTCTTAATAACAATGCTTATTCTAGTAACAGCCGTACTAACTTGGGTATTACCAGGTGGCACCTACGATAGAGTAGAGCAAGACGGCAGACAGGTGGTAGTAGAGGGTACTTACCAAACTGTAGATAGCGACCCGCAGGGTGTATTTGATGTTCTTAAATCTCCTATAAAGGGTTTTGAACAAACAGCAGAAATAATATTTTTCATACTTATAATAGGTGGTTTCTTTTCTGTATTAGAAAAGACAGGCACTATCGGTATCATAATAAAGAACATGGCATTGTTCTTTAACTCACACGAAACCATTAAGATGTTCTACATACCAGTACTTATGACACTAATTTCTCTGGGAGGTGCAATACTCGGACTTGGCGAAGAACTTATAGTATTAACCCCCCTTATAATATCCATATCCCTAGTACTTGGCTATGATACCATTGTAGGTATATCCATATCTCTTGTTGCAGCAGCAACAGGTTATAGTGCTGGTTTTTTAAACCCATTCAATGTTGGTATAGCACAAGGTGTGGCGGAAATTCCACTTTATTCTGGTATCGGTTATAGACTTATAGTTTGGATTGTTTTCACAGGTATAGCAATATTTTTTACTATGAGATATGCTATGAAAATTCAAAAAAACCCAGAACTTAGCTTAACAGCTAAAATGGATAAAGAAAAACGAAAAGAAATCAAAATTTTAGAAAAAACCGATAAAGTCACCCTTGCACATAAACTTATTATGTTTGCTTTTGGTGGTGCATTAATTTTGCTCGTTTGGGGTATTGTGAAACAAGGTTGGTACATTCAAGAAATAGCAGCATTATTTTTAGGGCTTTCTTTTTTAACAGCTGTAATTTACAGAATGAACCCAGCAGAAACTTCAAGCGCTTTTGCCAGAGGTGCTGCAAGTTTAGTAAAAATATCTATATTCATCGCATTTGCTCGTGCAATTGTTATAGTAGCAGGCGATGGTAAAATTTTAGACCCCATTTTACATGGCTTAGTTTATGTATTCTCTAAATTCCACCCGATAGTATCTTCACAATTTATGTTTATAGCACACAGTATAATTTCATTCTTTGTGGTATCAAGCTCTGGGCAGGCAGTTTTGACAATCCCTATTTTAGCACCATTATCAGATTTAATTGGACTTTCAAGACAAATAACCGTTCTTGCTTTCCAACTTGGACAAGGTATCATACATATATTCATACCAACAAGTCCTATCGTTTTAGCGATACTTGGTATCGGACGAGTTTCTCTGTCAGACTGGTTTAGCTGGTGTTGGAAACTGGTTCTTATTTTAACCATAACCGCTATGCTTTTACTTATACCACCATATTTTATGGGGTGGTAATTTTGTAGAATAGGGATATGAAGTTCCAAAGCAGTATAAATACTTTACAAACACTATCCAGCTTAGACTGGATAGTGTTTTCTTTAATACTAATATTTGTATTCCTAGCTGTGTATCTTGGTAATAAGTTTAGGAATCGCAAAATTAACCCTATTTTAGACTATATCGTTATGGGTAGAACCTTAACCCTTCCTATGTTTATCGCCACATTATCTTCTTCTTTTTACGGCGGAATTTTTGGCGTGAACGAAATAACTTTTAATTATGGTATTTTTGGTTTTATCACTCAAGGTGTATTTTGGTATATTGCTTATGCAGTGTTTGCGATTTTTATTGTAAAAAAAATATCTGCCTACAAAACTATTACTTTGCCGGAACTTACTACTGGACTTTTTGGAAATAAAGCCGGTAAAATAACCGCTCTATTTAGTTTTATGTATGTTATGCCTATAAGTTATGTGCTTAGTTTAGGTATTTTTATTAATTTGATATTTGGTATCGGGCTTGTATATTCTATGCTTGCAGGTGTTGTTGTAGTTTGTCTATATTCTGCAGGTACTGGGTTTAGAGCGGTTGTGTTTTCCGATTTAGTACAAGCAAGTGTGATGTTTTCGTCCATAATAATAGCAGCGATATTTTGTATAAAAACTTTTAATGGTTTTGATATTTTATTTACAAACCTACCCAAAACCCATTTCGACCCTACCGGTGGAAACACCATATTACACACTTTAACTTGGGGCTTTATAGCAATGGTTGTTTTGATAGACCCTAGCTTCTATCAACGCTGTTTTGCCACCAAAGATGCCAAAACAGCAAGACGAGGTGTTTTTATTTCCATAGCTTTATGGATAGTTTTTGATATTTGTGCCAATCTAGGTGCTTTATATGCAAGAGCAGTTATCCCCGATGCTAATGCATCAACAGCATTTTTCACACTTGCTTTACAAATTTTACCAGTTGGTTTGAAAGGCTTTTTTATAGCGGGTATTTTGGCAACCATATTTTCTACGCTGGACTCGTTTTTATTTATATCCTCCAACACTTTAATTTACGATATGATACGGGTTCGCAGTAAAAATTTTGTGAAGATAAGTTTCTTTTCAATGTTTGCAATTGGGCTTTTATGTGTAGGTTTAACGGTTTTATTTAACCACAGCTTTAAAGCTATTTGGATGACAATGGGCTCTTATTATTCCGCCTGTATTTTAATACCTGTACTACTTGTATATATAAAACCTAATTTTATTGGGGATAGAATTTTTACTGCAAGCGCATTATCCGCAGCCTTCATTATGACTCTTTGGAACTTTACTAAAGTTAACCTACTTATCCCCGGGCTAGACTCGTTTTATGTAGGGCTTGCTACAAGTATATTGGTTATAGGAATTTCAAAAGTGGTATTATTTAAAAATGAAACAATCTAATGCATTAATAGTTGCTAATGGCACAAAACTTGCAACAAAAAAATTAGAAACTTTGGCAAAACAAGCAGATTTTATAATTGCAGCAGACGGCGGTGCGAACATTTTAGCTAAAACAAAAATAGTGCCAGATATTGTGCTGGGCGATTTAGATTCTATAACAAAAACAACCCGCAAAAAATTTGCAAATAAACTTCTTCACATAAAAAAACAAGATAATACAGACCTTGAAAAAGCATTAGACTATGCTGTAAAAAAAGGGTACAAAAATATTTTCATAGCTTGTGCTAGCGGGGATAGACCAGACTTTAATTTCTGCAATTATCTAATGTCCCTATGCTACATTAACACCGTTAATATAATTTTTGAAGAAAAAGATTGGCGAGTGTTTCCTATTTCTAAAAGCGGAATTTTTACTTGTAAAAAAGGTGCTATTGTTAGCATTGCAGCACTTGGCACACCAATAATTTCGCTTGAAGGTTTAAAATATAAACTTACTAACCATAAAATGCGAAATTGCGAAATTGGTATTAGCAATTTCGCAATAAAAAACGAGTTCTCAATTACCTTTACTGGTGGCAAACTACTTGTTTTTGTAGAAAGCAAGTAATTTTTCTTCAACTGCTTCTTTGGTATTAGGCAAATCTTTATTTCTTAATTTTCTTTCTAATTTTTTTGTATATTTTATAGCATTTTTATTTTCAATATCTAAATATTGTGCTTTTTTAAAACATAAATAACTTTGAGTATACTCGCCCATATCATAAAAAACAAAACCCAAATGTTCCCAAATTTCTGCAGTATCTTTACCGCCCATATTTAAAGAAGAAACAAATTCGTCCTTCGCATCTTCGTATTTACCCTGTTTATAATATACCCAGCCAAGAGTATCTTTATATGCAAAAGTATATTCATGCTCGTCGTAAGAAAGAGCTTTTGTAGATAATTCTTCTGCTGTATCAAGCTTAATTCCTCTCTTAGAATAGGAATATGCCAAAAAATTTAAAAGACGATGGTTATTAGGATCTTCTTGTAAAAGTTCTGCAATAGTTTTTTCCATATCAGAATATTTACCAATTTTTTCTGCGGAATATACAAACTGCCTTCTTGCAGATTGGCTAGTAGAATCTTCTTTTAAAAAATCTTTCAAAATCTTGTAAGATTTGTACGGATCTGTTTCGTATAAATCTGTTGCATAAAAATATACTACATCTTTATTTTCTGGAAATTTTTCGTATGCGGTTTCCAAATATTTTCTTGCCTCTTCTGGTTTACCTGCTTCAAAATTTATGTATGTAACAGATACCCAAAGCATTGGATTTGTTTGAAAATCTGCTCGAGAAGTAGCATAATGGATAGATTTTTCGTAATTCTTTTCCTTCCTATAATATAAGCTTAAAAATTCGTTAACTTCTATACTATTTTTATCTAAAGCTAAAGCTTTTTCGAAATATTCAAATGCTTTTTTTTCATTATTTTGTTTTAGATAAAAAGCACCTACTTCGCCGAAAAATTTTGGTTCTTTATATCCTAAATTTTCTAAAATAATTGCTTCTTTTATGAAACTTTGTTGTTTATCTTCTAAAAGGTAAACAGTCATTGCATTAAGATAAGAATTATAATTATATTTGTCTAATTCTTTCGCTTTTTGGAAAAGTAAAAGTGCTGTTTCGTAATTTTCTTTAGTAATTTCCATTTTGCCAATTTCATTATAAAGAAGTGGCGCACTGTTTGGATAAAGCTCTGCATATTTTGCTAAATATTTTATAATTTCTGCAGAATCTTCCACAGATAATAACATTATATATTGATATAAAATTGCAGGGTCATCCGAGCCGAGATCTATACTTTTTTGATATGCATTTTGTGCCTTATCCACATCGCCAAGAAGCCATTGATATCCGCCGTACAAACCCCAAACTTTTGCATCTTCGGGGAGTTTCTTTATTACATTATCAACATACGGGCTAGCAATTTCTGGATTTTTTAGGGATATAGAAATTTCCAAAATATCTTTTTGTGCATCTAAATTATTTGGCTCTAATTCTAAAAACTTTTTGTAATATTCCAAAGCTACCTGATAATTATCTTGGCTAGCCTCATAACTTGCAATTGTAAAATATTCGTAAGCATTTTGTTTGTTTTCTGCAAACAAAATATTAGTAGCGAGTATTAAAAAAAGTGGTAATAATAATTTTTTCATTTATGTATCCTTTATTTTTCAAAATTCGCTGGTTTTAGGTATAGGGGTTGTAAAGTGTTTTTATCAAATTTTGTTATTTTAGCAAGTGCAATTAATGTTTCTGGCTTTACTACACATAAACTTTTTTTGGCATATCCATATTTTTTAGACGACAAAAAATCTTTCAAGCTACCATTATCTTTTGCAAAGCCAATAAAATAAAGTGGATTTTTTATTTTTTTTATGTGTTTTTTTAAATCTTCCTCGCTTGCCCAAATTGGTTTATCGCAAGTTTTGCCAGAAAATGTTTGTAAAAAATATTCGTCCCTAAACGCATGTAGCACAACTGCTATTTTAGCGGTTTTGTTTTTGTCTGCAAAACTTGCAAAATCTTTGCTGTACTTTGCCTGATAATACAAAACATCAAAAACCGTAGCACTTGAAACCTCTGTTTTATTAAGCTCTTTTAAAATAGATGCTATTGTTAAACCAATCCTTATCCCCGTAAATTTACCGGGTCCTTTTAAAAAGAAAAACTTTTTAATATCTGTTATATTGTTTTTTTTGCCAAGAAGTTTATCCATAACATTAAAAACAAATTGCTCTTGTTTAACACCGTTTTTCTTTATGCTCGCAATTTCTTTACCAAAAGAAATTGCCACAGTTAATGGACTATTACTACTATCTAAAGCTAAGGTTATTTTTTTATCGGTTATTTTTTTTGCCATAATTTTTTTAAAACCTCTGTAGATTTTTTACCACCTGCAATAATTTCTATTTTTCGTTTATCGCCAGTTTCTAAATTTATTGTTATATTCAATCTATCTTTAGTGAAAAAATTAGCACCAGCATCTGGCCATTCTACTAAGAAAATTGCTTTTTCATTACCAAGCATTTCGTCGATACCTAGGTTATAGATTTCGTCCTCTTCCAATCTAAATAAATCTATATGAAACACAGTATATTTTTTAGAAGTATACTTTTTAGCCAAACTAAAACTAGCACTTATAGGGCTTTGTTTGATTTTTAGCTCTTTACATAAAGCTTTAACAAAAATTGTTTTACCTGCACCAATTGGTCCACTTAAAAATAAAACCTCGCCACCTTTTATCAAGTTGGCGGTTTTAGAAGCAAGCATTTTTGTGTCCGCTAAATTGTTTATCTTAAAAACTCTTTTCATATTTGGTATCTTATCCTTATAACTCTATTAGTTATGATATAAAATTTAGGGCTGTATATGAAACAAAAAATAATTATCCTTCTTGCCGTAATAATGGCAATTTTATTTATGCTTTTTCCTGCTAAAAAGGGTGATGAAATTATTATTGTGCAAAGTATAGCTAAAAATACAGTGCCTGCCCATCCAGAAACTACAACCACTCTTGATGCCTGGCTTACGATGATAAAAGGTGCTAAAAAAGAAATTCTTATACAAATGCCTTATATGATTTCTAAAGACGGCAATAAAATGAAATGGCTTGTAAAAGCGTTAAAAGATTCTGCTGAATCTGGTGTAAAAGTAAAAATTTTACTTGATGAAATGTTCACAAGAAAAATAACCGCTACAATTTCCACTCTTCGTAAATATAAAAATATAGAGTATAAAATAGTAGATATTTCCACTGTGCCAAATTGCATACAGCATGCAAAAATAATTATTACAGATAGCCAGAATGTTTTTTTAGGTAGTCAAAATTTTGACTACCGAGCATTGGACGAAATTTCGGAAATTGGTTTAATCGTAAAAAACAAATCACTGGCAGAAAGTTTTAAAGATGTTTTTAATTTTATTTGGCATCAATCTGCCAACCAAACAACTCATGGGTATAGTTTTGAAAATATTGTTTCAAATCAAAACCCAATTTCTGCAAAATTTAAGGGTGAAGATATTCAAATTTATCCATCCTTTAGCCCGGTAGATATGTTTTCGCAAATACATAATACCTTAATATCTGAAATTATTAAAATTATAAATTCTTCAGACGATACTTTGTATTTATCTGTAATGACTTTTAACCCCACAAGAAACTGGACAGAAATTTCTGATGCATTAATAAAAGCAGAAAAACGAGGTGTAAAAATTAATTTAATGTTCGCAGATTGGACACTTAAAAAATCCGCATCCAAAATTAAAAAATTGCAAAGGCAAATGCCATCTGCAACTATAAAAATAGCAACTATTCCACAGCCCAAAGAATTTATACCTTATGCACGAGTGGTACACACAAAGTTTATAGTTGCAGATGGCAACAAATTACTTCTTACAACTGCTAATTTTGAAAAGGATTATTTTTATAAAAATATCGATGCAGGTTTAACTATTAAAAGCAAAAACATTGCTAAAATTTTTGAAGATATTTTTAAGGATATGTTTAATTCAAAATTTGCGAGCCAAATTTAACCAACTTTTTTAATACAAAACTGTTCGTCAGAAATTTCTACTATATTATTATTCGCAGGATCTAAAATTCTTTCACCATTAGCTTCAAAATAATATTTGTATTCACCCGGTAAAAGTGCAACACTAACTTCCCAAATATTTTTGCTGTTTTTGATAAGTTTTAAGGAATTATCCCACAAATTAAAATCTGCTTTTAAATAAACATCGCCACTTTTTATATTTGTAGATTTAAATGTAAAATTAACATACTTCACTCTAGTGTTTACGGTTTTATTACTCTGTTTAGAGGCTACTATATCCTCGTTAGCTAATGCTTGGGTTTTGCCACCCCAAAAGTTTATAAAATTAAAATAATCGCCACCACTTTTAAACATAAATAGCCCCGCAACAAACATTGTGCAAATAATAATGCTTGTTATAATCCAATAGCTAAAATTGTTTTTATTGTTGCTCATAAATTAGTCCAAAAATTCTCGTAAGTAAAATTTTGCACCCAAACTTTCTGCTAATTTTTTTAGCTCGTCTTTATCAATTTCTTCCAAATCTACACCCGAAACTATTGTGCTTTGGAAAGTTTGGGTGCTTTTCTTAATAAAATCTAACACAGCTTCAAAACCAAGCTCTTCATACTTTTTTTGAGGACGAACAATCTCCACCCACTGTTTTGGATCTGCGGTATTTAGGGAAATATTAATTTCGTCGATTAAACCTTTTAAATCTTTAGTAATATCCCTACCTGCAACAAGCGAACCCAACCCAATTGTGTTTAAACGAATTTTAAAATTATGTATTTTACCTTCCGCCATTTGCTGTTTTAAATCTGTGCAAATTTCCACCATTTCTTGAAGTCTTAATGTGCTTTCGCCATAGCCACAGAAAACAAGTTCTTTAAAAAATCTGTTCTTAGAAATATCGTCTGCAATGGCAGTTAAAACTTGCTTAGCAGTAGGTTCTTTACCAGCTAGATTTAGATTATGGTCGTGAAATTTCATGTCCCACTTATTTTTTATACAAAATCTGCATAAATTAGGACATTGATTAGTTAAATTGATATATAAATTATGTTTAAACCGATAAACAAGCCTTACCAAGTTATTCTCACTAGGCATTATTATTTCCTTTAAAGGTTCTTTTAAGTTAGTTTTTTAAATAGTGTCTTCTTTTTGCAATCTTTTTCTTAAAAGCTGTATATATTGATGCGAGTTTCTTGCATAATAATTATCCTTATTTTTTAAAGCATATCTTTTTGCTTTCTTAAAATCTGTCAAGGATTTTTCATACTCGTAAAAATACATATACAAAGAACCTCTATAATAATAAGCATGATAACTTCTCTTATTTACAGAGACTGCTCTATTGCAATCTATTAAAGCTTCATCATATCGTTCAAGCTCTGTTTTAACCTTACATCTCACATAGTAGTTTGAGTAAGATCCAGGATTGGAAATTACAGCATTATTGAGGTCTTCTAGAGCTTCTGAATAAAGCCCTAATTTCATTTTTTCTATGGCTCTAGTTCTATAAGAATTAGCAGCATCTTCGTTAACTTTAGCACAAGAAAACATAAACCCTGTTAACAATACAACTGAGAGAATAAGGAATATACTTTTTTTCTGCTTTTTACATTTTTGTTTCATAATTATCTCCTGTTTTTTAAAAAATTATTTGAGCGGTTTAAATTTAGCAAGAAAATGTCTCAATGTTTCTGGTTCATATGTAAATTCTACACCTCTAATTCTTTTAGCATTTTTATTCAACTTAATCAATGACTTTGCAATATAATCCATATGATCGTTAGTATAAGTTCTTCTTGGAATCGTTAATCTTAAAAATTCAAAGTCCGATGGTTTTTGCTCTTTTGTAACAGGATCTCTTCCCATTAAAAGCGATCCTATTTCCACACCTCGCACACCGCTTTCTTTATAAAGTTCACATGCTAATGCATGTGCTGGAAATTGTGTTACAGGTATATGTGATAACATTTTTTTTGCATCAACAAAAACTGCATGCCCGCCGATAGGATACTGAACTGGCACACCATTTTCTCTTAACTTTTCGCCAAGATATTGCACCTGTGCTATTCTGTACTGCAAATAATCTTCGTCCATACCTTCGTGCAAACCGACAGCTAAAGCTTCCATATCTCTACCTGCTAAACCACCATATGTTACGAAACCTTCGTAAGGCACACATCTTGCTTGGGCAAGTGCGAAAAGTTTTGATAAATTTCTAAATGCTACAAAACCACCTATATTTACAATAGCATCTTTTTTAGAAGACATTGTCATAATATCTGTATTTTTAAACATTTCTTTGACAATAGCTGGGATAGTTTTGTTTTTGTATTTTGCATCTCTTTGTTTTATGAAATATGCATTTTCGAAACATCTTGCACTATCCATAACAACTAAAATTTTGTTTTGTTTGGCTACTTTATATATTTCTTTTATGTTATCCATACTAACTGGTTGTCCGCCAGAGTTATTACAAGTTATAGTTGTGATAATTGCAGCTATATTTTTTGCACCTTCTTTTTTTATGGTAGCTTTGAGTTTTTTAATATCCATATTACCTTTCCACTTATAATATGTGGTGGTGTTTAGAGCATTACTTACAACACAATTTATTGCTCTTGCACCAGAAAGTTCCACATGAGCTGCTGTGGTGTCAAAATGATAGTTGGATATGTATACTGGGTTTTCTATCTTTAGATATTCATTTAATGTCGGGAATAAAACCTGTTCTGCACCTCTTCCTTGATGGGTAGGAATCATATTATTTAAATCAAAAATATCTGCTACAGCTTTTTGCATTTTGTAAAAACTTCTACTACCTGCATAAGCTTCGTCGCCCATCATTAAGGCGCCCCATTGGTTATGGCTCATAGAACCTGTGCCACTATCTGTAAGTAGATCTATATAAATGTGTTCGCTTCTTAAAAGGAATGGGTTATAACCGGCATCTTTAAGGTATTTTGTTCTTTCGATTTTAGTTGTAACCTTGATAGGTTCTACCATTTTGATTCTAAACGGTTCTGGTAATCTTTGCATAACTTCTCCTGGTATGATTATTTCTTATGAAACTATCATAACATATATTAGTGCATTTATTAATACCTTTGGGAAAAAATGGTAAAATGTATATATAAGGCTTTTCTATAGCCCTTCTGAAGATTTATGGAGAGATGGCCGAGTGGTTGAAGGCGCCAGTCTTGAAAACTGGTATGCGTGCAAGCGTATCGTGGGTTCGAATCCCACTCTCTCCGATAATTTAAAAATACCCCTAGCCTCAAATTCTTGTCATTCTCGCGAATGCGGGAATCCAGTATAAAAAAGAGGCTAGGGGTATTTTTGAATTATATCTGTTGATAAGCCAAAGCAAACTGCTTTGCTTTTGGCTCGGATTCGAAAAGCGGAGCGATGTTTTAGTTTGAGCGAAGCGAAAGGCTAAAACCGCGAGCTGGGGTCGCGAGATTTTTCCGTCAGGAAAAATACTTGTGACCGAATCCCACTCTCTCCGTTTTTTTACTTCCTAAAACAATAGTTTACATGATCGTTAACCATGCCAATAGCTTGCATATATGCATAAATAATAACAGATCCTACAAACTTCATTCCACGATTTTTTAAATCAGCCGAAAGTTTATCAGATATTTCGCTTTTTACGGGGATATCTTTCATCGTTTTTATATCATTAACGATAGTCTTATAATTTACAAAACCCCAAAGATATTTATCAAAACTATCAAATTCTTTCTGAATTTCCATAAAAACCTTGGCATTGCTCACCACAGATTTTACTTTCAAACGATTTCTAATTATCCCTGCATCTTGCAATAGTTCTTCTATCTTTTTATCATCGTATTTGACGATTTTTTTTACATCAAAATTATCAAAAGCTTTTTTATAATTATCCACCCTCTTTAATATCGTTATCCAAGATAATCCAGCTTGTGCGCCGTCTAAAGATAGCTTTTCAAACAATTGTCTATCGTCGTGGACAGGTACTCCCCACTCTTCATCGTGATATTTTACATAAATGATGTCTTCGCCACACCATTGGCATCTTTTTTTAATCATATTTGTTAATAATCCTTAAATATTGTTTAATATCCATATGAGAAAATTCTACTATTTTTTATTCATTATATTCCTGTTTATCTCTGGCATGTTTGTCGGGCAGATGTATTTTCCTAAATTAAATACTTCCAACACAACAAGTGTTAGCTTGCCTAGTTTAGATCCTGTTATAGCAGAAAATATCCCCGAAGTAAATGCACGGGAAGATATTTTGCATATTCAAAATTTACTTGCTTCCATACAATCTGATAATGAAATTTTATTAAGATCTGAAACGATAGATAAACCACAAGTTAAAAAATTATCAGAACTTATCGCAGAACTTAATGAAAAAATAGAAAATATAAAAATTAATTTGTACCTTTCAGAATTTGAACATAGAAAACTTAACTACGAAATTGCATTACTGCAAAACTCTCAAACAAAAAAAGATAGTAAATTTTTAAAACTTTGCGCAGAAGAATTTGAAACTGCTAAAAAAGATTTAGAAGGCATTATCTACTGCCCAGACCCTGAACTTATTGAAGAAGAAAATAAATAATTTAGAAATCTAGTTTTTCGAATATTCGGTAGGTTTTACTTTGGTGAGCACCGGCTTCTTTTATGATATTTATCATTTCAACATTATCCTCTAGTATCCACGATAACTCGCCACTTTTATAACGAGTAGAATTGCCCTCTTCTATAATTCTTTTTATAAGTAAAAGTTCTAACCCTCGTTTTCTATATTCTGGCAAAACACCAAGCATTATCAGACGAACTTTTTTTATTTTTAAAAATGCCAATACAGCTGGCACAATATTAAATAAATTTATACCACCTTTAACTTTTTTTAGCACACAATTTAAATCTGGTATAGAAATTGCAAACCCAGCTGGCACATCAGCTACAGAAATTACAGATGTAAGTTTTGGATTAATTATATGTTGTAATTCTTTACAACTTTCGGTAAACTCTTTTTTACTTATTGGTACAAAACCCCAATTTTTAGCCCAACTTTTATTATAAATATCCCTTAAAAGTTCGCTTTCTTCCTCGAAGTTTTTAAAACTTACTGCTCTCACTTCTAAATCTTTTTTACTTTCTATTCTTTTAATAATTTTTGTAAGCCTATTTGACATATGGGCGCCTTCTTCTCGATCAAAAGCAAGTAAATCTTTGGCTTTTGTAAAACCAACCGCTTCCATATGCTTTAAATAATATTCAAAATTATAAGGCATCATAATTTTAGGATCTTTATCAAAACTATCAGCTAACATTCCAGATACATAATTTGTACTTGGATTAAAAGGTCCTCGGATTTTTCGGATATTATTATCCTTAAAATATTTATAAGCATTCTCAAATAATTTTTTAGAAATTTCTATATCATTTTCCACATCATAAAACCCGAAAAATCCGATTTTCTCGTCGTGATATTTATTATATGTATGATTTATTATTGCAGCAAGTCTGCCAACGGGTTTGTCATTTTTATATGCTAAAAATAATTTTCTTTCTGCAGTTTTTCCGTCCTGCCAAAAAGGGTTGTTAATATTTAAAAGTTTTTTTTGATTAGATTTTAGATCGCCAATAAAATTAGAATTTTTAGCATAAAGATTATACTGCAAGTTAACAAACTCACTTATTAAATTTTCTGCATCTTTAACTATTATTTCTTGCACTTTATATAAGCCCTAGCTCTTTTCCTGCTTTAGTAAAGCATTTTAATATTTTGTCTACATGTTCGTCTGTGTGGGTAGCCATCATAGTTACTCTTATAAGTGCATGTCCGGGAGGCACTGCTGGTGTTATAACTGGATTTGTGAAAATACCCATTTCAAACAAAATTTTCCACATTTTAAAACATGTATTATTTTCGCCAACAATTATAGGTATTATTGGTGTTTCTGTATCGCCAATATAAAAACCAGCTTTTAAGAAACCTCTTTTAAGTTTTTTGGTATTTTTCCAAAGTTGTTTTCTTCTTTTTGGATCGTCTTTAATGATATCCAAAGCTTTTGAAATTGTTGCTACATTAACCGGTGGCAAAGCAGCAGAAAATATCATAGAACGAGACATATGTCTTATATAATCTATAACATCTTTCTTACCTACAACAAAACCACCAACACTGGCAAAACTTTTGGAACATGTGCCTACAACAAGGTCTATCTCGCCATTTTCAAGATGGAAATGTTCGCAAGTGCCTCTGCCGTTTTTACCCATAACACCTGTGCCGTGTGCATCGTCTACTATTAATCTTGCACCATATTTTTTTGAGAGTTTTGCAATTTCAGGAAGTTTACAAATATCGCCTTCCATACTGAAAACGCCGTCTACGATGATTAGTTTTCCTTGGTCTTCATCTATAGAGGCAAGTATTCTTTCTAAATCTTTCATATCATTATGTTTATAACGACGCATTTGCGCACCAGATAGTTTTACACCATCTAATATACTTGCATGATCTAATTTATCTACAACGGCAACATCGTCTTTGCCAAGCAAACAGGATACTACACCCAAATTCATTTGATATCCTGCTGAAAATATTAAACCTGCTTCTTTTTTCTTAAATTTTGCTAATTTTTCTTCAAGCTGTTCGTGAGCTATGGTATTACCATTTAAAAATCTTGAACCAGCACAACCTGTGCCGTATTTTGAAAAAGAATCTATGCCAGCTTGTTTCATTTGTTTGTCATCTGCTAAACCTAGATAGTTGTTAGAACCAGCCATTATATATTTTTTGCCTTCTAACATAATTTCTGGAGCTTGAGCAGATTCTATCGGCTGAAAATAACCATAGATGCCAAGTCTTTTCATTCTTTTTACTTCATTAAAATCTTTACATTTCTCAAAAATATCCATACTATTTCCTATTGTTAATTTTTTTAATTACACCAGAAGTAGATTTGCCCTTTACTAAAGGATATATTATAACTTTCTTTGCAACCTTGTTTCCCACAACTTCGTCTTCGCTATAATCCCCGCCTTTTACCAAAATATCTGGTTTAATTAATGTTATCAAATTATGAGGAGTTTGCTCTCCAAAAAAACATACAGCATCGATACTTTCTAAAGCACCTAATACTAAAGCTCTATCTTTCTGTTTATTAATAGGACGACCTTTGCCCTTTAATTTCCTTACACTAGCATCTGTATTTAAACCAACTACAAGTATATCGCCTTTGTTTTTACAAAATTCCAATATTTTTATATGTCCAGCATGTAGAATGTCGAAACAACCATTTGTAAACACGACACTTTTACCCTGCTTTTTTGCTTTACGCAAAAAAGCTAATAAATTATTTTTTGTTTTTAATTTTTTCATTTTTATTTTTCTCTTCTGCGAAATATTTTTCTAAGAAGCTGGTATCAATATCGCCTTTTATAAAATCCTTATGATTTATAATTTTGGAATGGAAATCTATAGTAGTTTTTACACCTTCTATATAAAATTCGCTTAACGCTCTTTTACTTCTTGCAAGTGCTTTTTCTCTTGTTGGCGCCCATACAATAAGCTTTGCTATCATACTATCGTAATAACTTGGTATGGTATAGCCCGTATATACATGAGAGTCCACCCGAACACCTAAACCACCCGGCATAAACCAGCTGTCTATTGTGCCTGGACAAGGTGCAAAATTATGTTGCATATCCTCGGCATTTATCCTATGTTCTATTGCATGTCCATGGATTTCTAAGGCTCTTTCTTTAGTAAATTCTAACTTTTCGCCCTCGGCTATGTGTATTTGCATTCTTACAAGATCTAAACCGCTAACCATTTCTGTGACAGGATGTTCCACCTGTAAACGAGTGTTAACTTCCATAAAATAAAATTCTTTATTTTGAGCCATCAAAAATTCCACAGTACCAACACCATGATAACCACTAGCTTTTACAAGTTTTATTGCACTATTTGCTAACTTTTTACGAACTGCTGGAGTTACAAATGGACTTGGACTTTCTTCCACTAATTTTTGATGTCTTCTTTGCATACTACAATCTCTTTCTGCAAATGCAATTACATTGCCGTGTGTATCTGCTGCTACTTGAATTTCTATATGTCTTGGTTTTAAAATTAATTTTTCAAAATATACGCCATCGTCGCCGAATGCAGCTAAACTTTCGTTTTTTGCCATATTTAAACAATGTTCAAATTCTTTTTCGTTCATCGCAGCTCGCATACCTTTACCACCACCACCGGCAGATGCTTTAATCATAATAGGATATCCTATTTTTTTTGCTACTTGTTTATGGTTTTTTGTTACAAGCCCGTCTGAACCCGGTGTAATTGCTACACCTGCTTTAACAGCTATTTCTCTTGCGGTAGATTTGTATCCTAATTCTTTTATAGCTTTGCCTGATGGACCAATAAATATTGCACCTGCTTTTGTTACAGCGTCTGAAAAATCTGGATTTTCGGCTAAGAAACCATAACCAGGATGTACGGCATCAGCATTACTTATCTTTAATGCTGTTATTATTGCTTCTATGTTTAGGTAGCTATCTTTAGAAGTTGCTGGACCTATACAATAACTTTCATCAGCTTCTTTTACATGCATAGAAGTTCTGTCTGCTTCGGAATATACACAAACAGCTTTTATATTTAATTCCCGTAAAGTACGGATAATCCTTAAGGCGATTTCACCACGGTTTGCTATTAAAACTTTTTTAAATTTCATTTTTTTCCTTGTTTTTCGTGACTACATAGCACTGGTTTTGCTAATATTTAATGAGAACCTTAACTTGCCTCTTCTACAAAAAATAGTGGTTGATTATATTCGACAGCATCGCCATCTTCTATCATAATTTTTTTAAGTTTTCCTTCCACAGGACACTTAATTTCTTTATTAGTTTTGCCTTGCTCTACAATACCCAAAACTTCGCCCTTTTTTACGACTTTGCCTTCTTTTAAATTTAAATTTTTACCTTTTTGACTTGCATGATATATGCCTAATGCTGGGGATAGTATTTCTTTATAGCTACATTGTATATGAGCACCTTCTACTGGTGCTTCAGCTGTTTTGATTTTTATATGATCCTTTTTATTTTTATAAAAAACTTCTACTAAATCGGTTTGTTTAACCCAATCGGATATCTCTTTTAATTGTTTCATAAATACTCCTGCTAGTTAGCTTATAATATCATTATATATTATATTTAACCCGCTGTTCTAGTGCTTAAATTTGCCGTTTTCATAGATAGTAATTATCTTGCCATTTTTAAGTTTGGCTTTTACTATCTTTTTTTCTGTATTAATGATGTCCCAATGCAAAGCAGAATTATTAAAACCAAGCTCTTTTTGTTTTTTCTTATTTAATGTGGCTGGGTTTTTGGTATAAGTATCTGTATAACTTGAACCTAAGGCAATATGCGAATTTCCGTTTTTGCCACCAAAGTTTTCGTCGTATAGGGTATCTGCCATAAACTTATTTATTTTGGAAAAGCGGGTATCGGTTAACGAAAATTCGCCCAACTGACAAGAACCTTCGTCCATAAATATCATTTTTCTTGCAAACTCTTCGCCTTCGTCTGCTTTTAGGTTTACAACTTTACCTTGATGAAATTCCAACTTCAAATTTTTAACATAATTGCCATTAATATACGATGGTAAATCTGCAAAATAGATACCTTTTGTATAGCGGTGGTCTGGCGAGATAAAAATTTCAAAACTAGGAATATTCGCCCCCCTTCCGCCAATAAATTTACGGTCTTTGCCTAATTTAATTTCCAAATCAGTATTTTTACTTTTCATATAAAGGGTATCTATTTTTAAACCATTTAACCATTTTTCTATATTGTGAATTTTAGCTACAACACTTTTCCATTTTTTTACAGGATCTTTTTCATTTAAAAAACATGCCTTTTCTATTTGATTGCTATATTCTTTCAAAGAAAGTTTTGCAGTTTTCGCCATATTGTTTGTTGGGAAGTTGGCAAGCGTCCACCCAAAATCGCCAGTTTGTTCTCTTTTGTTCATAATATCTCTAATTTTTTTCTTAGCGATGGTAGCTGTGGTTAATTTTTTAGGTTTTATGTTTTTTAGCGAAAGTAAATCTTCTGTTGCTCTTAAAACTATGTAGCCGTTTAAACTTTTTATAAACTGCGGTCTGCCAGCTGGAATATTTTTTAGCATTATATCGTCTGCATTAGCAAAAAAATCTTTAGAAATTTTTGCAGTAGGCAACATACTTATTATTGTATGTATTTTTTCTTTAGCTAATTTTTCGTGTACAATTTCTGCAAGTAGCAATGCATCTTTTTCGAAATTAACTAAAACGGTGTCGTGTTTTTTAAATTTATTTTTTCTGGCAAGTTTTAAAGCCCAAATTATAACATCTGCATATTTATGTAATTTTTTTTCGTCAAACATAACAAAAACCTCGCTTAATTAAAGTATAATAATACTATTATATTACATTGCGAGGCAATTTATGAAAAAACTACTACTTATATTTTTTATATTAATTTCTGCAAATACTTTTGCAGATATGTTACCTAAACCAGAGATGATATTCTCTTTCAAAACCCATACTAAGAAAGATTTGCAGATAGATTTTACTCAAAGCGAACAAATTCAGTGTGAAGACAATCAGTGTATAACAAAAAAGCCGTTGGGCGATTATGGGTTTCAAAAATTACACTGCAAAAGTACAGATAATTGTTTTTCGCTTTCCTATAAATATTCGCCGTATCAAAAACTTATAATAACAACAAAAAATGGTAAGAAGTTGGAAAGTAATATATTTTTAAAGTCTAAAAAACTTCGATCTGAATATTTGGTACATGTTTATAGAAACAAAATTTTTGTAGAAGAAGCTCATAAAATAGGATACCCGAAATCTATTTTTAGGATAGATTTTGTTAGTGCATTTTTAATAACAATTATTTTGGAATTTTTGGCAGTATTAATAATAATTTTCCCAAACAAACCAAAAGTTTCGATTTTACTTTCAGCTACACTTGTTAACTTTATAAGTGTGCCGTTGATATGGTTTTTCTTCCCGATAGTAAACATACAAAAATGGGTATACATATTGTTTATCTGGGCATTTGAGGCAGCATTTATTTATGCTTGGAATAAGGATATATTGTCTATGAAACAATGTGGATATTATTCGTTTATAACTAACACAGTTAGTTTGACGGTGGGTATGATAATATCGTTCATATTTTCCTCATTTTTAATATTATAAAGTTGCCAGAAGTTACATAAATTGATAAAATATGAATATAGGCATTTGATGTGCCTATATTTTTACGAAAAATTTTATTACGGGGCATGGCTCAATTGGTAGAGTGCTCGGTTTGGGACCGAGAGGTTCCCGGTTCAAGTCCGGGTGCCCCGATATAATTTAAAAAACTCCATAAGCCAATGCTTACGGAGTTTTTTTTATTTAACTAAAATTATTCTTATTTTTGTTCACTGGTGCTTTGGCAACCCACACAATACCTAGCAAAAGGCATTGCACCAAGTCGCTTCTTCATTATGGAACAGCCACAACTTTCACATTCACCATAAATACCTTTTTCTATTCTTCTTATAGCTGCGTCAATTTGTTCCACAGTTTTTAATGCATTGTCTGAAACTTCAAACAACATTTCTTTATCCATACTTTGCGAAGCATTATCCATAGGATCTCCCACTTCTGCTTCGGGCATGTCTAATGCTTTTTTTTCTTCTAATCTTTTTAAAATTTCTTCCCTAGTTGCTTCTAGATCTTTTTTAACTTTTTCAAGTTCTTTTGATGTTAATTTTTCTTTTGTATTTTTCATAAATTTTTCCTCTAACTAAAATTTGTTTTATTTTATTACCATCACACTTTTGCCATCTTCGTATATTTTGGCATAAGGATCCGCTAATGTTTCGCCATCTACAATAAATAAATATCTGTATGTACCAGGATATATAACTATAGCAGTTTCCCAGTAATCCCCTTTATATTTCATAGGCCATGGCTTTCGCATTGTAAAACCACCCACTACTGCTACTTCTCTTGCTTCACCCCAATATTTAAATATCACTTGTCTTGTTTTCGCATTTGTTTTTTTAACTATGATACTTTGTTTTACTTCTTGTTTTACCTCAATCTTTTTAACTTCAGGTTCAACAATAGTTTCTTCCACTACAATTTCTTCTTTTGTTGGAAGTTTAATATTATCGTATACATCTGTAGCGAAAACAGATTTGTATATTAAGTATCCAAAAAATAATATAAGCAAGACATCTAGCAAAATCAATATTAACCAAAAATTTGCAGATTTTTTGCTATTTATAAAAGCGTTAATTTTATTTTCTTTATTAGTTGATTGTTTCATAACCCACCTTTTTAAGCATTATATATTTATACAAAATCGTTCTACATTTTACAACATTAATACTAAGTTTGACAGTAAAATGTATTAAATGTATCATTAATACAAGAGGGAGGAACTAATATGAAAACAAATATACTTCTTTTATTAATCAATGAAAGAAAACAACAAGCACCAACTGTACAAAAAGTTTTAACAGAATGGGGTTGTTTAATCAAAACAAGATTAGGTTTGCATTCTGGGATTTTAGATGATTGCACAAATACGGGGTTAATTTTTTTAGAACTTGTAGGCGAAAAAGATAAGCATGACGAAATGGCAAGAAAATTAAATCTTCTAGAAGGCGTTAGCGCTAAGCTTGTAGAACTAGAACTTAAAGACTAAAAATGCTTTTTTAATAAAACATTTTTTAATAAAACCTTGATTTTAAGGTTAGTATTTTATATTTCTAAATAAAAGGAGAGGGAAGTGTATGGAAACTAAATCTCAATTACTGGCAATTCTTCATACGATACAACAAAAATACGGATATATTTCAAATGAAAATATGCAAAAAATTGCAAACCAGCTAGACATCCATCCAGTGGAAGTTTATAGTGTGGTTTCTTTTTACGAATTTTTCTCTACAAAAAAAATGGGCAAAACCGTAATAAGAGTGAGTGGTTGTATGTCTAATGAAATTGCAGGTAATGCAAAAGTTATTAAAGCGTTTGAAAAAAAATTAAAAATAAAATGCGGACAAACAACTAAAGACGGAAAATTTACCCTTCTCAAAGCAAGTTGCTTAGGTATGTGCGACAAACCAGTAGCAATAATGTTAAATAATAATCTTATTGGCAATGTTACAGAAAAAGATGTAAATAAAATTTTAAAGGTGGATACAAAGCTAAAACAAAAATCGTGTTATGTAGAAAGCTTAAACAAAAAAGGGGTGAGCTTCTCACAAACTGGTAAGGTTATTTTTAGCGATTACAAACCTCTTTCAGGTTTAAAAAAAGCAATTAAACTTGGTGGCGAAAAAACTATTAAAGAAGTTCGCTCTTCAAACATAAAAGGTCGTGGTGGTGCAGGGTTTACTACCGGCGATAAATGGCAATTTGCAAGCGAAGCTTATGGCGAGAACAAATATATAATTTGTAATGCAGACGAAGGCGAACCAGGTACTTTTAAAGACAGAATTTTAATAACAAATTATGCTCATCTAATAATAGAAGGTATGACAATTGCAGGACATGCAATTGGTGCAGAAAAAGGATATGTATATTTAAGGTATAGATATATAAATCTAAAACCTTACTTAGAAAAAGCTATCGCAAATTTTAAAAAACAAAAAGCACTTGGTAAAAATATTTTAGGTTCTGGTTTTAATTTTGATATTGAAATTAAAATAGGTGCAGGTGCATATATCTGTGGCGAAGAAACCGCATTGATAGAATCTATGGAAGGGCAAAGAGGCGAACCAAGAAACAAACCACCTTTCCCCGCAAATAGCGGATATTACGGTCAACCAACGGTAATAAATAATGTTGAAACTTTATGTGCTGTTTCACATATCCTTGCGAAAGGTGCAAAGTGGTTTAAAAAGTTCGGTACAGAAAAAAGTAGTGGCACAAAAGTTTTAAGTATATCTGGCGATTGTAAAAAACCAGGTGTCTACGAAGTTGAGTTTGGCACAACTATAAACCAAATTTTAAAACTTGCTAAAGCAACTAACACAAAAGCTGTACAGGTTGGTGGAGCAAGTGGAGTTTGTATTAAAAAAGGCGAATTCAATCGAAAAATTGCTTTTGAAGATGTTCCTACCGGCGGGGCAATAACAATATTTAATAATAACAGAAATATTACAAATGTGGCACAAAATTTCTTGCAATTTTTCGAGGAAGAAAGTTGCGGACAATGTTCTCCCTGCAGGGAAGGAATGCCTGTTTTACTTGATGGCTTAAAAGACCTTAAAAAAGGCAAGTGCAATAAAAATTATTTACATTCGCTGATTAGTTTAACTGAAACTATGCGCAACTCTTCAAAATGTGGATTGGGACAAACCGCTCCTAATATTTTTGTAGATTTAGTCACAAAATTTAAAAAAGACTACAAACTATCCAAAACCGTAAGAAAGGAGGAAGAAGTTAATGTCTAAAAAATCATTTACAAAAACAACATCAAGGGCGCCAAGTAGCCAAAAATCTGAAATAAAAAAACTTAAAGGTAAAAAATTTCAAAAAAAAGTACATGTAACTATAGATGGCAAAGCATTAACCGTCCCAACTGGCACAACTATTTTGGATGCTGCAAAAAAATTAAATATAAAAATACCAACACTCTGTCATCATAAAGATTTATGTTTAGCAGGTGTCTGCCGTGTATGTATGGTAGATGTTCAAGGTATGAGAACGCTTCAAGCTGCATGCGCGTTCCCAATTACATTTCCTATTATTGTTAAAACTTATACCCCCCGTGTAAGACGAGCAAGAGAAAATGTTTTGCAACTTCTTTTAAGAAACCATATCGGCGAATGTTATAGTTGCGGAAGAAATAATAATTGCGAACTTCAAGATTTGGCTAAAGATTATGGAATAACAACTTATAAATTTGGACACATAGAAAAATCTCGCTATAAAAAAGATAAATCTAGCTATTCTGTAGAACGGGATATGGACAAATGTGTCCTATGTAAAAGATGTGTGAGAACTTGTATAGATTTACAAGAAGTAGGTGTATTAGAATCTGCAGAACGAGGTAAAGAAACAAAAATAAAAACCTATTTAGATATCCCACTAAACGATACCAATTGTATAAATTGCGGACAATGTATCAATAGATGTCCAACAGGTGCATTAAAAGAACGAGATCCAGGCGACGAAGTGTGGGACGCAATTGACGACCCTGCCAAACATGTGATCTTACAAACAGCACCAAGCCCACGAGCTGCCATTGGCGAAGAGTTTGGTTTACCAGCAGGCACAAGTGTAACAAAAAAATTAAACACTGCCGCCAAACGAATGGGTTTTGATAAAGTTTTTGACACTAATTTCACCGCAGACTTAACTATTATGGAAGAAGGTACCGAACTTTTACTTCGTTTAAAATCTGTTTTAGTGGATAAAAATAAAAAAGTTAAACTTCCACAAATAACATCTTGTTCTCCGGGTTGGGTAAAGTATTGCGAACATTTTTACCCAGAATATATAGACCATTTATCCTCTGCGAAAAGTCCTCAACAAATGTTTGGGGCAGTAATAAAAACTTGGTATGCTCAAAGAGAAAAATTAGACCCTAAAAATATTGTTTCGGTAGCTTTAATGCCATGTACCGCTAAAAAGTTTGAACTTCAAAGACCAGAAATGAAAGATTCTGGTCAGCAAGATGTAGACTACGGTTTAACCACAAGAGAAATGGCAAAAATGATAAAAAAATGTGGTTTGGATTTGCCAAATTTACCAAAAGCAGATTTTGATAATCCACTTGGCATTGGTTCTGGTGCAGGTTTAGTTTTTGGTGCAACAGGTGGTGTAATGGAAGCAGCTTTAAGAACTGCTTACGAAATTGTAACCGGCGAACCAGTGCCTTTTAAAAATTTAAACATCACATCTGTTCGAGGTATGGAAGGCATAAGAGAAGCCGTAATCCCTATTAAAAAAACCACTAAAGCTTGGAAATTTTTAAAAGGCGCAAAATTAAAAGTTTTAGTAGCACACGGCACTGCAAATGCAAAAATAGTTATGGATAAACTTAAAGCAGGTGAATTATCGGACTATCACTTTATAGAGATTATGGGTTGCCCAGGCGGATGTTTGGGTGGTGGCGGACAGCCGATACCTACAAGCCCAGAAATTCGTATGGCAAGAGCAAAAGCGATATATAAAGAAGATGCTGGGCTAGAAATTCGCAAATCACACGAGAACCCAATTATTGTAGAGATATATAAAGATTTCTTAAAAGATGGACCTTGTGGCAAAAAATCTCACAAATTACTTCACACTCATTACGAGAAACGAGGCAAACACATAAAAGTTAAAAAGTGAGCAAAGATTAATAAAAACTAATAAAAAACCCCACTAGAATTAGTGGGGTTTTTTATAACACTCTTTTCACATCTTTAAATTTTTGGTAAAATATTTAAGTAGCAATAAATTTAGCTCCTGTAGCTCAGTTGGTTAGAGCAACCCGCTCATAACGGGTAGGTCGCTGGTTCGAGTCCAGCCGGGAGCAGTCTTATTTAAAAAAAGCTCCGTAAAAACGGAGCTTTTTTAGTAGTATAATATATATACATAATAAATCAGAGGAACAATAATATGAGTAATGATAATAATACCCTAAAAGAAATTATAAATTTAAGATATTCTCAGGTAAAAGAATTAAAAGATTCTAAAATTAACCCGTACCCTGCAAGATGTAAGAGAACTCACGGTTGTGCAGAAGCTAAAGAGCAAGACGAAAATAAAGAAGTAGCATGCTCTGGTAGAGTAGTACAACTTCGCTTAATGGGAAAAGCTGCATTTATGCATGTTAAAGATATGAGCGGTAAAGTGCAATCTTATGTTGCAAGAGATTTAATCGGCGAAGATAAATATACATTTTTCAAAAAAAATATAGCCGTAGGCGACTTTGTAGAACTTAGCGGTAAAATGTTTATCACTAAAACAGGTGAAAAAACTATCAAAGCTGATGCTGTAAATTTAATATCTAAAGCTATTCGTCCTATGCCCGAAAAGTTTCATGGTATCGCCGATACAGAAGTCCGCTTTAGAAATAGACATCTTGATTTAATCGCTAACGAAAATGTTGCAGAAATTTTTAAAACTCGTGCAAAAATAATTTCTGCAATAAGAAAAGTTTTAGATGCAAAAGGCTTCCTAGAAGTAGAAACACCAACCCTAACACCAGATGCTGGTGGTGCAGCTGCAAGACCTTTTGAAACTTTCCATAACTCTTTAAAAATGCCACTTTTTATGAGAATTGCTTTAGAACTTTATCACAAAAAATTAGTTGTTGGTGGGCTTGAAAAAATTTATGAAATTGGCAAAATGTTTAGAAACGAAGGTATAGACACTACCCATAACCCAGAATTTACAATGATAGAACTTTATCAAGCTTACTCGGACTTTGATGGTATGGCAAAATTGTTTGAAGATATCGTCGCTGGATGTGTAAAAGAAACTGGTATTGCTGAAGTAGATTATAAAGGTAAAAAAATTAATTTAAAACCACCTTTTAAAAGAATTTCAATACCAAAAGTTTGGAAAGAAAAGTTTGGTCAAGACATTCATGAAATTTTGGAAGGCAGAGGTTTTCATAAAGAAAATATTTTCAAACTTGCAGATAAAATTGGTATGAAATTTGAAAAAGATACCGCACCTGCAAAAGTTTTCGACAAAATATTTGACGATAAACTTTTGCCAGATTATACAGACCCCATTTTTATGATAGATTACCCTGTTGCAGTATCACCATTTTCAAAATGCAGAGAAGACGACCCGCAAATAACAGAAAGATTTGAAGTGTTTATTAACAGTGAAGAACTTGCAAATGCGTATTCCGAAATTAACGATCCTAACGACCAACTTGAAAGATTGCAAGATCAATTAGCAGATAAAGGTGTAAACAAAAGTGAAGATTCTGATATCGTAGATAATAGCTATATTGAAGCACTTGAAAGTGGTATGCCACCAACTGGCGGTATGGGTATTGGGATAGACAGACTTGTGATGATTTTCACAGGACACCCTTCAATTCGCGAAGTAATTTTATTTCCTATTTTAAAAACTGAAGAAAAAGAAAAATAAGAAATATAAATTTTATAAAAAAAGCCCTGTTCGTTATACCGAATAAGGCTTTTTTTATAATAAGTTTTTTTATTTTATACTGGATTTCCACTTCCGCGAGAATGACATAATTAAAAAATTAAAAATTATTTCCAAAAATTTATTGCCTCATTTAATTTTTAACTTTGCCATTTTTTAAATGAGGCAATAATATTGTACCTGATTTTTAAATTTATGTAAATAATTGGTTTGTATTAGAATAAAATTTTAGCTAAACATTAAACTTAAAAAAACATATATCTCCGTCTTTCATAATGTAATCTTTACCTTCAGACTTCATTAAACCCTTTTCTTTAATTACTTTTTCGCTTTCGTATTTGTCTATATCTTCAAAGTTATATATTTCTGCTCGTATAAAACCTCGTTCAATGTCTGTATGAATTTTACCAGCAGCTACCGGTGCTAATGATCCTGCTTCAAATATCCAACTCCGAACCTCGGTATCTTCGCCTGCTGTGAAAAATGTTGCTAAACCTAAGAGTTTTTTGCTCGCTAATACAATTTTTTCTAAACCGGTGTAATCACTACCAAGCTCAGCAAGAAATAAATGCTTTTCGTCATCATCTAAATCTGCAATCTCTTCTTCCAACTTGATACAAATATCTACAAATTCTGCATTTTTTGACTTTGCATATGCCTGCAACTTATCCGCATATTCTTTATTAGATTTTTCCGCATTATTCCCGACATATAGTATCGGTTTCAAAGTCAAAAAATGCAAATCGGTTTTTTCTTCGTTAGATAAATCCAAAACACTTGCAGGTTTTCCATCTTCCAAAACTTGTTTGATTTTTTTCAAAACTTCTAAGCGAGCTTTATCTTCTTTACTGCCAGTTTTACATAAACTTTCTTGTTTTTCTATCATCTTTCCAGCAGTTTCCAAATCTGATAGCATAAGTTCTGTTTCTATAATTTCTGCATCTCTTACAGGATCTACTGTGTTCATAACATGTGTGACATTTTCGTCTTCAAACATACGAATTACATGTACGATAACATCCACTTCACGAATGTTTGCTAAAAATTTATTACCAAGCCCTTCGCCTTTACTTGCACCTTTAACAAGCCCAGCGATATCTACAAATTTGATAAGTGATGCGGTTTTTTTTGGTGGATTAAAAATTTCAAAAAGTCTATCCAGCCGTTTATCTGGTACTGCTACCATACCGACATTAGGATCTATAGTAGTAAACGGATAGTTACTACTCTGTGCGCCTGCTTTTGTTAAAGCATTAAATAAAGATGACTTCCCGACATTAGGAAGTCCTACTATACCTACCTGCATAAAATTACCTCTTATATATATTTTACCATTTAATGAAAATATTTTATACTATGTATTATTAACAAAAGGGGCAATATTATGAGAATGCACAGCTTTAATGTAGAACCAAATTTACCAGAAAATATATCCTTCCTAAAAACCCTATCAGAAAATATGTGGTTTGCTTGGAACTGGAAAGCCATTTCGCTTTTTATCGAAATGGATAATAAACTATGGGATCAAAGTAAAAGAAATCCAAAATGGATGTTGAGTGCAATATCTCAAAAACGGTTAGAAACTCTTAGCAAAGACGAAGGCTTTTTAAAAAGATTACAAGAAGTTAAAAATATTTTCGACTATTACCAAACAACAAAAACTTGGTATAGCGAAAACAAACAAACAGACGATAGCTTTAAAGTTGCATATTTCTCTATGGAATATGGTATCGGCGAAGGTTTACCAATTTATAGTGGTGGACTCGGTATGTTATCTGGCGATCATATAAAAAGCTCTAGCGATTTAAATATTCCGCTTATCGGTGTAGGTTTGTTTTATCAAAAAGGATATGTACAGCAAACACTTTCAAGAGATGGCTGGCAAAACGAAGTTTATCCTGTTAACGATTGGGCTCATATGCCGGTTGAACCCGTAAAAACAAAAGATGGCGGACAATTAAAAATAGATGTCCCCCTCGGACACGAAAATATTAAAGCAACCGTTTGGAAAGTGCCTGTTGGCAGAACAATAATCTATTTGCTTGATACTAATTTGCAAGAAAATCCAGAACATCATAGAACCATAACCGAACAACTTTATGGTGGCGATAGGGATAATAGAATTCGTCAGGAAATTGTACTTGGTATCGGCGGTGTGCGAATGTTAAAAGCATTAAACATCAAGCCAACTGTTTATCATATTAATGAAGGTCATTCTGCATTTTTGCTTTTTGAAAGAATTGCAACTTTTATGGAAGACGAAAATTTATCCTACGAAGAAGCAAAAGAAAAAGTGTGGACAAGTTCTGTGTTCACAACACACACACCAGTTGTAGCAGGTAATGAATATTTTGATCCAGCTCTAGTAAAAAAATATTTAGAAAATTATGTTTCGCACAACTTAAAAATTAGTTGGGACGATTTTATCAATATAGGTAAAGAAGAACCGCACGGTACAAAAGGTTTTTGTATGACTGTGGTTGCATTAAAACTATCTGCACATTTAAACGGAGTGTCTGCATTGCACGGTAAAGTTTCAAGAGATCTTTGGAAAAAAGTTTGGGACGAAAAACTCACAAACCCAGAAATACCAATTTATAGCATAACAAATGGTATACATTGTGCTAGTTGGATAAGTCACGAACACGACGATTTATATAGGAAATATTTAGTACAAAGCCAACTTTATAACTACTGGGATCCTACCGATTTAAAACTATGGGATAAAATTAATACCATACCAGATCAAGAGCTTTGGGATATACATAAAATTAGAAAAGAAAAACTTATTAAAATAACCCGCGATAAGCTTGTAGAATATAATAAAAGACTTGGAGCAGATGCTACCGTTATTAATAGAGTTCAAAAAATGTTTGACCCTAATGTCCTAACAATAGGTTTTGCAAGAAGATTTGCAACTTATAAAAGAGCAATACTTTTATTTAAAGATTTAGATAAGTTAGACAAAATTGTTAACAATCCAAAACGACCTGTACAATTTATATTTTCTGGTAAGGCACATCCTGCAGATACAAAAGGTAAAGAATTTATAAAACAAATAGTAGCACTAAGAAAAGATAAAAGATTTAGGGATAGAATCATCTTTTTAGAAGACTATAATATGAACCTAGCCCGCTATATGGTGCAAGGTGTAGATGTATGGCTTAATACACCGATTCGCCCTCTGGAAGCAAGTGGCACAAGTGGTATGAAAGCTGGGCTTAATGGTGTACTTATGTTATCTGTTTTAGACGGCTGGTGGGACGAAGTTGGACCTTGCGATTTTGGATGGAGTATAGAAGGTTTTGAAGATTATAAACGAGAAGAAGAAAGAGATATGGTGGAATCGCATGCAATATATAATTTGCTAGAACACGAAATTGCACCAACTTATTACGAACAAGATAATAATGGAATGCCAGCTAAATGGTTGGAGAAAGTTAAAAAAAGTATTAAACATATTTCCTCCTTTTATAATACAGACAGAATGTTAAAACAATATTACGATATGTTTTACTTAACAGCACATAATCATTTTAAACTGCTAGAAGATAATAAAAAAACAAAAGAAATTGCAGCTTGGCGAAAGAAAATAAAAGAAAATTGGCACAATGTTTCTGTGCAAACAACTTCTAAAGAAGACGAGAAAAAAATTAATACAGGGGCAAAAGTTCCCGTAACAGCAAAAGTTAACCTTGGCGATTTGAAACCAGAAGAAATTAAAGTACAAATTTGTTTAGGTACAAAAACTTCTGGGGAACTTTTGCAAGAACAATGTATCGAAATGAAACCTTCAGATCATAAGGAAGGCGTTCACACCTACGAGGCAGAAATTTCGCTTGAAACAAGTGGCAGACACTTTTATAGCATAAGGGTAATACCATTTAATAAAGATGTCCCTCATCCGTTCACACCAGTATTTGTAGCTTGGGAGAATTAGTGTGAATATAGTTTTAGTAAATCCAGAAATTCCATTTAATACCGGCAATATAGGAAGGACTTGTGTTTCCACAAACACAAAACTTCATTTAGTTGGCAAGTTGGGTTTTGAAATTTCGGATAAATACATAAAACGATCCGCTATGGATTATTGGCAACACTTAGATTATGAACTTTACGATAATTTTGAAGATTTTTTAGCAAAAATACCAAAAGACGCAGAAATGTTTTTCTTTTCCACCAAAGGTAAAAAAACTTTGTGGGAAGCAAAATACACACCCGACATTTATTTAATTTTTGGAAGCGAGAGTGCAGGTTTCCCTAAAGATTTCTACACAAAATACGAGGATAAACTTTACACCATACCAATGGACGGCAAGGTGCGAAGTTTAAACTTATCAACAACAGCAGGAATAGTTTTATTTGAAGCAATCCGCCAGTGCCAAGGGCAGTGGTAGAACCACCCCCGCTCCTCTCTCTTGTTTAAGCACACTACATAACACTTGTTTTACTAAAACTTTTTAACCACCTTATAACATAAAGAACCCCAAGCCACCAAAGGGTGGCTTGGGGTAAATTCTTCTCCCAGCTCCAGCCAGTGGTATTACGGAATGTATTTTAAAAACTCGTCTGTTGTTTACTCGAGTTTGTAAATATATTCCCTAATGCCACTAAAAAAATAATCTCTTATTTTATCTGTTTATTTTTGTTAATTAACAAATTAATCTATTTTCGTATTTAGCTAAATACGAAAATAGATTTTTATTGTTTATTTATTCTAGATTGCGGATCAAGTCCGCAATGACAAGGAATTTTTTATGAGATTGCCACAGAATTTTTACAAATTCTTCGCAATGACAAAAGAAAAATTTACAGATAAAGACGAAGTTCAAGCTCTTTTTTTTCGTAGTTTTCTAGGTCTTTTCTTAAGAACATATCCCTTATCAAGTTCGTGATTTATTAATGCACCAAGTACGAGGATAAACCCTAATAAATATGTCCAAGTTAGAAATGCAATGATACTACCCATAGTTCCATAAACTATATTGTAGCTAGAGAAGTTAGTAAAGTAAATTGTGAAACCCCATGTCACCAAACCCCAACATAAAAGTGTAAAAATACTACCAAAACTTATCAGCTTAAATTTCTGTTTACTATTTGGTAAAAATTTATAAATTATTTGAAGATTAAAATTTAAAACAAGTATCGAAAGTCCCCATGTAAGAAGGTTAAACATTGCTGGTATAAAAATAAGCATCATTGTAGCTAAAATTATTACAACTACGGTGAAAAGTACAAGTGCCATATCTATTAATTTTCGTTTCCAATAAGGTCTTTTTTCTTTGCAACCAAAAATTCTATTTAAATATGTCGCCACACCACCAAATGTAGCAGATGCCGCAAATACAGAAAGTAATGCTGTTAAAATTGTCAAAAGTTTTCGTGGATTATTCAAAATATCGCCAACTATCGGGAAGAAAATATCTACCACATAGTCTGGCAAGACACTTTGCATTTGGGTTACAGCTTGTTGTGCCCCTTCAAAAGGTATATAACCTGCTACCATTATAAGAAACACTAAAAATGGGATAATGCAGTATAAAGAATAAAAACCAAACTCTGCTGCCATAGAAAAACAGTAGTTTTTGTTAATGCCTTCTTCAACTCTTATTATAAACTTTAAGAAGTTTAGAAATGCTTCATATTCCTTTGCTAAATATAACCATAGTTTTCTCATATTAAGAGTTTAGCATTTTGTCGCAAATTTGTATAATAAGATTTACAGATATAAATCTTACGAGGTGGAAAATAAAATGAAAAAGATATTATCGCTTCAATGTATTAACTGCGGTAAAGAACACAAACTAAGTGATACCAGATACTTATGCACAGCATGTGCCGGAAATTTAGAAATAACTTATGACTATAAATTAATCAAAAAACGACTAGACTACGACGATCTTGAAAAAAACACAACCTACGATATGTGGCGTTACATAGATATTTTACCGGTGGACGATAATAAAGATCTCCCCCCTGTTAAAGTAGGTTGGACACCTTTATACGAAGCAGAAGATCTTGCTAAAAAACTTGGCATTGCAAATTTATTTATTAAAGATGAAGGCAGAAACCCAACAGGTTCTATCAAAGATAGGGGTTCGGCAGTTGTAGTAGCAAGAGCTTTGGAACTTAATGAAAAGGTTATTTCCACCGCATCTAACGGAAACGCAAGCGACTCTTTAGCTTGTTTAACAGCAAATTTACATATGGAAACAGTGATATTTATGCCAAAAACTGTACCATATCCAAAATTAGTTCAGCTTTTAGTCTTCGGCGCACATGTTGTGCTTGTAGACGGTTCTTACGACGATGCTTTTGAACTAAATGTAAAAGCAACCGAAAAATACGGCTGGTATACAAGGGCTGCAGGATACAACCCATTTGTAAGGGAAGGTAAAAAAACCTGTGCATTTGAAATATGCGAACAGCTAGAATGGGAAGCACCAGATAAAGTTATCGTTTCAGTAGGAGACGGCAGTGTTTTTAGCGGTTTATGGAAAGGGTTTGTAGATTTTAACAAGCTAGGTATTATAGAAAAAATGCCACAAATGATAGCCGTTCAACCAGAAGGTAGTGCAGCGCTTAAAAAAGCTTTTGACAATGGTGGTAAAGTTGAACATATAAAAGCAAAAACAATAGCAGATACCCTTGCTGTTAATTATCCAAGAGATGCACAAATGGCGCTTCAAGCTTTAGATGAAAGCGGTGGTTTTGTAACTACTGTTAAAGACGACGAAATTATAGAAGCAATTTCTGAACTTGCTAAAGGCACAAATGTTTTTGCAGAACCTGCAGGTGCAGTGCCTTATGCAGCACTTAAAAATTTGGTTAAAGAGGGCAAGATAAAATCTGACGAGTCGGTAGTTTTAGTTGTAACAGGTTACGGGCTTAAAGATATTGATACTGCAATAAAATCTGTTAAACAAGAACATCCTAAAACGATAAAACCAACTTTAGAAGAACTTGAAAAAGCAATTAGTATGGAAAAACTAATACACAAATAATTTTCTATACGGGGGATACAAATATGGAAAATTTTTCTTCAATAGCATTTATAAAAAGGGAGGATATCCCTTCTGCAGACGGTCATAATGTACCTTATACTTATGGCGAAACCGAAGCCTATCAAATAGCGAGAGACCCTAGGTGGTTATTCCTTTATTGGGATATTACAGAGGATACTTATAAACATATCAAACAAAATCATGGGCAAGATGTTTTGCATAAAAGCAAAAATGTAATTCGTCTTTACGATATTACTGGTATTGAAAGTTTTGACGGCTTAAATGCAAATTATTTTCACGATATACCTGTTTTATTTGAAGCCAAAAGTTGGTATATACAAGTGCCATATATGGGCAAAAAGTATGCCTGTGATATTGGTCTTTTAACAGACGAAGGTAAATTTATTTTAATAGCCAGAGCAAAAACAAAAGCTAATCTTATGCCGTTTGGCGAAGTTTCTAATGTAATAGATGAAAAATGGATGATTGTAGAAGAAGATTTTAAGAAACTTTATAAAATGGCAAGCAAAACAACTTTTGGTTCTTCAGAAGTTTTTGTGCTTGAAAAAGATAATTTAAAATTTAACTTTGGTGTATCATTATCTTCAAGCGAATTAATTAAAAAAGGAAACTAAATGGCAGAAGAAAAAGGTTATTTTTGTTTGGTCTTACACGCACATTTGCCGTTTATACGGCATCCAGAATATCCTGATTTTCTCGAGGAAGATTGGTTTTTTGAAGCTATGGTGGAAACCTATCTCCCACTTTTAGATACCTTTGAAAAATTAACCGCTGAAAATGTAGATTTTAGAATAACAATGTCACTCACCCCACCGCTTTGCGCTATGATGAGCGATGAACTTTTAAAAGAACGATTCCGATATTACCTATATCAAAGAATAGAGCTAGCTGAAAAAGAATTAACCCGTACTAAGAATACGGAATTTTTTGAAGCCGCCAAAATGTACAATACAAAATTTAACCGCTTAAAAGAATTGTTTGAAAACTATTACAATTCTAATATTTTAAGTGGCTTCAAAAAATTCCAAGACCTTGGGAAGCTAGAAATTATCACATGTTGTGCCACCCACGGCTACTTACCATTAATGGTGGACAGAGAAACCGTTTACGCACAAATAAAAACCGCAGTAGAAGACTATAAAGAAAAATTTGATAGAAAACCACCGGGCATTTGGCTAGCAGAATGTGCTTATGCTCCGGGTGATGATAAAATTTTAGAAAAAGAAGGGTTAAGATATTTCTTTGTTGAAACTCATGGTTTAATGCATGCTGTCCCACGACCTAAATACGGGGTATATGCACCTGTTTATTGTCCAAGTGGTGTCGCAACTTTTGGAAGAGATATAGATAGTGCCAAACAAGTTTGGAGTGCCGAATGTGGCTACCCCGGCGACTATGTTTACAGAGAATTCTACAGAGATTTGGGATACGATTTAGATTACGATTATGTCCGTCCATACCTCCATTCCGACGGGGTAAGAAGAAATATCGGTGTAAAATATCACAAAATAACAGGTAAAGTGGAACTTAATCAAAAACATGCCTACTATCCACAAGATGCCAAAAATAAAGCAGCAGAACATGCTGGCAATTTTTTATTTAACCGCCAAGAACAAGTAAAATATTTAGAAGGTATTTTGGATAGAAAACCATTAATAGTTTCAATGTATGATGCAGAACTTTTCGGGCATTGGTGGTACGAAGGTGTAGACTTTATAGAATTTTTATTTAAAAAAATCCATTACGATCAAGACGAAATTAAACTGATAACACCTACCGAATATTTAAAGAAATATCCTCAAAACCAAGTGGTTCAGCCCTCAATGTCTAGCTGGGGCGATAAAGGTTATAACGAAGTTTGGCTCAATGGCGGAAACGATTGGATATATAGACATCTTCACAAAGCAGGCGAACGAATGATACAGCTTGCAAACAAATTTCCAAATGCACATGGTAATTTAAAAAATGCATTAAATCAATTAGCACGGGAATTATTACTTATGCAAAGTTCAGACTGGGCATTTTTGATGACGGTTGGTACAGCAGTAAACTATTCCACCAAACGAACGAAAGATCATATTACAAATTTCACAAAACTCTACGAACAAATTATTTCTAACAATATAGATGAAGGTTTTGTTTCACATTTGGAACAAAGAAATAATATATTCCCAAATATAGATTATAATGTATATTCTTCCATTAAAATAAATTTTCTTAAATAAGAAAAATTTATTTATTTCCAAGCACAATAAATACTTCCTGTATAATCTTCATTACAGTGAGGGTTTGTCGCACCAAAACTTAACCCTATTTTTACACATCTACTTTCATCTGGTGTTATTATACCAGGGCTTCTTAAATAACAGGAAAGTCTATAATTATCATCACTATGGGTATCTGTATAAACAGTAAAAGCTCCAAAAGAATCGTTAGTATAAGAATTAAAATAAGTAAAATTTCTACCTCGAACACCAGTATAGTTTAAATAAGGTTGAAGTATATATTCTTTACCAGAAACCAAAATTCTACATGTAGTAGCGGTAGCAGAACAAGTGTTTCCCTGATAATCCTTAAAAATTAAATCTATTTTATCTAAAGCACGATTATCTGCTGCATAATCGGTTACACTTCTTCTGTCTAATGCTTCGTTCACACTTTTACCAATTGTCATAAGAGCAGATATATGTGCCTTATCCCTTGCTACCATATATTTTGGTAAAGCTATTGATGCAAGCACCCCAAGAATTATGGCTACTACTAAAATCTCCATTATTGTAAAACCGAGATTGCCACGGCACTTCGTGCCTCGCAATGACAAACTGTCAAACCCTTTTTTATTCATGTTTTTATTATAACAAAAAAACCCGCTCATGTGAGCGGGTTTTTTGAACTAATAAATACTTAGTTATTTCTGTTTTTTTTCAACACCCTCTATAATTTTTGGTATTACCTGATTTGCATCGCCAACTAAACCTATTTTACAAGCATTAAATATTGGTGCTTGAGGGTCTTTGTTAACGGCAATAACGGTATCTGAATTTTCCATACCAACCAAATGTTGTACAGCACCAGAAATTCCACATGCTATATAAACTTTCGGGGATACTGTCACACCACTTTGCCCAACCTGAGCTTTCTTTGGTATTAAACCCATATCAATAGCAGCACGACTTGCACCTACACTACCACCAAGAGTATCTGCCAAGTCATTCAACATTTTGAAACCTTCTTTGTTTTTCATACCACGACCACCAGAAATTACAACTTCTGCTTGATCAAGATTATCCATTTTACAAACTTTGGCTACATGTCTTTTTATAATTTTAATTTTTACAACTTCTTTTGAAACAGCAATTTTTTCTTCAATAATTTCTGCTTTATTATCAGCATTTGGCTCTGCTTTTTTCATAACATTAGGACGAACTGTCGCCATTTGCGGTCTGTGTTCTGGACATAAAATATCTGCCATAATATTTCCGCCAAATGCAGGTCTTGTTTGTACTAAATTGCCTTCTTTAATAGATAGAGCTGTACAATCTGCTGTTAGTCCGCAGAAAACTTCTGCTGCAACTCTCGGCGATACATCTCTACCTTCATATGTTGAAGGATACAAAATCATACTTGGTTTATATTTTTCTATTAAGTTAACAACTACGGTAGAATATGCTGCTGTATTATAATCTTTATATCCAGCATCGCTTATAGAATAAATTTTGTTAGCACCATAGCTAGCAATTTCGTCATGAAGTTTTGTTGCATCATCACTAATTACTAATGCACATAAATCTTCGTTTAAAATACCTGCAAGTTCTCTACCTTTAGATAATAATTCTAAACTTACTGGTCTTACAATTTCTTTGCCACAATCTATAATAGTTTCAATATAAATCCATACACCTTTGTATGCGGATAAATCTTTCGCAGTAGATGTTTTTACTGGCATTTCTAAAGCTTGTACTGGACATTCTTTTATACAAGCACCACACATTGTACATGCACTACTTACAACTATT
>Ga0233437_1000178_pt1 | contig 154993 bp, 114 predicted proteins | sample SI_122_August201_FD_182714 | JGI IMG/M metagenome (GOLD analysis project Ga0233437, IMG submission 182714) | Seawater microbial communities from Saanich Inlet, British Columbia, Canada - SI_122_August2016_200_MG | ecosystem: Environmental > Aquatic > Marine > Inlet | place: Canada: British... | reverse complement strand
TCTCTGCCGATGTAAGCAAATCCTCTTTTTCAATTTCGGGAGTACGTAAGATTTCAATACTTCCTTTAATTAACTCCCGAATCTCATCATGCTTTCCCCACATAACCTGTGGCGGACCCGTAATACCCTTCTGCTCCAGATATGGAAATAACAGATATTCTTTCCTCTGGTAATGCTTATCCACATCAAGCAGCAGATTAAATTTTTCAAGCAGTAAAGGAAGATAATTGCTAAGATCTGCATCTGTATTATTCTCCACAGCCTTGATCAAATTGCGAATCTGACCAGTTACTTGCATAAGCTCTTTATTCTCCCGGATGAATGTATCAACCGGATGTCCGGCAGGAATATCAGCCGCTGCAGATAAATCTACATTACCTTGCAGAACTGCTGAATGGATGTCGCAAAGCTTCAAAACTTCCTCCTGAGGAAGGCCCTCCTCAATAAGCTCTTGTTCCACCTCAACAACCTCACCATAGGGGATGTTCTCAAGAGTATCAATCAACTCTTTTCTAACCTCATCAGGTGAATCACCTTCATGAAGTTTCAAAATTAAACCCTTAAGTTTAATCTTTCGATGCTTAGAATTATCTATAAATTCACTCATATTATTTATATATTTTTAAAATCAATCATAACCCTTAACCCTTATTCCTTATCCCTTTACCCTTTACCACGCGTCACCAAGCGTAACCAAGTGTAACCTCGTGTAACCTCGTGTAACCATTCCCCCCCTACCAATCCAGCAAACGCTGCTCACCTGTCCGATTAATCATTTCTGTTATATCCTGCGATACCTCAAGCACTCCCCTGTATGTCTTATCTTCATCTCTCACTGCATAATAATTAATCTGTATTTTTTTTCCTCTTATATCGATCCAGAACTCTGCAATATCTTTCTCACCCTTCTTGAAACTCTCAATAATCTCATTTACAATATGCACACTCTCAGGAGGATGACAATTCTGAACCTTCCGCCCAATAAGCGCTTTTGTTCGTGGGAAAATACGATGTGGCGGATCAGAGTAAAACCTGACCTCGTCATTCTCATCAACATAACTCATATCAACCGGAAGATGATTAAATATCAGGTTGAGAGTTTCAGGACTCAGAGATCCGGTAGGAAGATCTACTATATCAGACTTACTTTCACTTTGTTTCTTTTTGACAACAACATCCTGATTCCTTCCGCTGATGAAAGGAAAATCAAGGTCTGTTGTGGCAATATATGCTGAATTAAGATCATCTTCTCCAATAGTATTTAGGATTACCGGTATGAGAATTCTTTCTTCACGGAATTTAACCGCGTATAAGTCAAAAAACAAATCTCCTAACAAACGGTGCAAATCACTATCTGGGAGTAAGCCTCCCCTTTCAATCGATACCTGCAGTAAATCATTTAGTCTCTTAAGGTTTTGCCTTATATCATCGTGAATTGACCACATTACCTGCACACATCTGTAATTCTCCCAATGCTTCTCAAGTACCGGGAAAAGAATATTTTCCTTCAACTGATAAACGAGTGGGTAATTATTAAGCTCAATAAAAACTTTGGATAATGCATCTAATCCGGATAGAGTTTGAGGACTTTGATCATTCTCCATTATTGCCTGATTGAGCGTTTTAATTATTGGACGTAGTCCGCTAAGTTTCTCATCAAGAACCTTATTGTTCTCCATCATAGCATTGAGAAAACCACCTTGCATCGGCTCAGGTATTGGATAGTCTGAGAGCTGATTATAAAGTAGGTTGAGCGCTTTCGATATCCCGGTCTTCATGTTGTCCATGGGGATATCCTCCTGAGCCAAAGCATGTACAACATCAATCACATCTATAGCCTGAGCTTTCCGGATTGCCCATTTATGACTTGCATATAATTCCCTTCCGGATTTATTACGAGATAATCCGGCAAAAAGATCTAAGAGTGCAAGTTGACGCTTATTCATGCTATTTCAGATTTTATCATGTAAATAAACTTTGTCCTGCCCCAGCTTAACAGCCATCTCATATATGCTTAAGCGAGATACAACTTCATAATAGTTCTGACGAATCTTATGGTATTCATCATGCATGGGACATGGGTGTCCGTCTGAGCACTCGTTTAAGCCAAATCCACAGCGACTAAAGAAAGACTCGCCCTCAAGAAGTTTAATCACCATGTACAAGGTGATAGGCTCAGAACCCTCTCTAAAGAAAAAGCCACCACCTCGTCCTTTTGCTGAACTTACCAGATCATGTCGGGCGAGAGTTTGCAGTACTTTAGCTGTGTAGTGTGCCGGTGAGTCTATCCCTTCAGCAATCTCAGAAACTTTAGGCCTTTTATCTTTTAGGTTTTCAGCCTGAATAAATATCAAAGCCCGGATTCCATATTCAGTCGTTCTTGATAACATATCATTATTTCTGCTACAAAGATAGGCTATTTGATATTAAGACCCTAATATCTTTTTATGAAAATCTATAAATAATTGCTTACGTTTATAGAAACTAAACTCGATCAGGAATGATCCCTATTCGAAATCTATTGTTTTTGCCTGTATTAATTTGGCTCGTTCAGTATTCTAGCGCCCAAACAGGCACTGTGGGTAAGGCACTTTCTTTAGGAGAGTCAGCTCAACCCACCGGTATTACATGGGATGGCACCAATCTGTGGATGATTGATTATTCTGCAGATATGATTATTAAAATAAATCCATCATCCGGAGAAGTAATTGAATCCTTTGAGGCCCCTGACCAATTTCCAACCGGTCTGGCATGGGACGGGAATAATTTGTGGTGCAGTGGCAACCGCCAAAATAAAATCTTCAAATTAGACCGGAATGGAGAGGTAATTATTTCACTGAATGTAAGCAGCACTCCACGCGGTATGTGCTTCGTCAATGGTTCTATTTGGTATGCTGACAGCGGCAAAAAAGAGCTTTATAAGATAAATCCTGATAGTGGATCCTATTTAGATACTATTCCTGCTCCAGGTGGTAGTGCCCGGGGGCTAAGCTTTGACGGAAAATACCTGTGGTGCTCAGATGCAAATTTGAATGAAATATATAAAATTGATATAGACTACAAAAAAATTATTCTCATTCTGCCTGCTACCCTGGATTATCCTTATGGCATCACCTGGGATGGCACTGCCATGTGGGTTGCAGGATATAGTTCTGCTACAATTAATCAAGTATATACTGAGGGTGAGGAAAAAATACTTTATATCGATTCTTTGAAAGCTCATCTGGAATATTCACTTACAGTACGCAATGTAGGGAGCACCGACATGAACCTCAGAACGTGGATTTGTGAGCCATACTCTTCTCTTAAACAGACACTTGACTCAGGCCCGACTTTTTCACCCTACCCTCTCACAATGACTACTGATCAATGGAATCAGAGATTTGCCTATTACAATGGCCAACTCATTAATCCAGGTGACAGTACCGTGTACACAATGGACATGGATATAAGTACTTATGATATTCGTTATAATATCCTGCCGGATGAAACAGGTACGATTGCAGATGTTTCTGCATCTATTCAAAGCAGCTATTTAGCTGATGGAGACTATTACGAAATAAATAATCCTGAGCTGAAAGCTGCTGTTGACCTGGCGATTGGCTCAGAAACAAATATGTATTGGAAAGCAAGAAAGATTCATGATTACATAATTCAGAAAATTCAATATGTCAGGGATGGCAAATGGGACAAGGCACCACAAGTTCTGTTACAGGGAGAAGGCTCCTGCTCAGAATATACCTTCCTTTTTATCGCAATGTGCAGAGCGGCCCTTGTACCTGCCCGGTATGAAGCGGGAGCTTATTTTGGAGGTTCTTTCCCATTTATTGACCAGGTTTTTCATCGCTGGACCCAAATCTACCTGCCTCCATATGGTTGGATTCATGTGGATGCTACCTGGGATGATCGCGAATATCCGGCAAATCAAAGCAGATATTTTGGAGCCAGCTCAAAAAAGGTGTTCGCAACCACACTTGGTGGGGGTGGTTCAAATAAAATATCCTGGACTTACAATTCTGCAAACAGCCAGACCGGTGGCATAAGAGAGCGAACAAAACAGTTCACCTGGACACTTCCGGGAACTTCAGGCTTTGAAAGCAAGTTATCAAATGATATCGTTCTGCATCAGAACTATCCGAATCCATTTTCCGGACAAACAACAATTTCATTTAGCATGGCGAAGCACTCTTTTACACAAATCAGGATATTGAATCTTCTTGGAGTGGTAGTCAAAGACCTGCTTTCTGAGCCACTTGGCCCTGGAGAACATATGCTGTTATGGAACTCTGCAAATCTGGCACCCGGAACTTATCTGATACAACTGCTAACAGCAGAAGAGATACGAACAATTCCATGTGTCATAACTCAATAACCTGAATCATTTCAGTCCGGAAAGCAGTAAAATGTGTATCCGGCAGGGCCACCCCGTCAATCTCCTTTCCTGACAAACTCCAGACATTCGGTACAAAACAGAATAAGATGAATTGCCAGATATTCTGAAAGAGCAACCACTTAACAATTCATTACTCCCGGTGTACAAACTAGTATTCCCTATTCGGGATTTTATATCCACTTTGCAGTAACGATGGCTTAAATTATGCCTCTTATTTCTGAAAGGCTCTCAAAAATGAAGATTAACTGAGAATAACAAAACCCACTGTTTTAGGCTATATTTATATCGCAGAAAAAATATTTTGACTAAGAAGAAGCTTCATATTGTATCACTGGTATTGGGTTTATTCTTGTCCTCTTTGACATACGGACAAACCTTATGGGAAAAACCTGATTCTGTACAGGGCATTCGTATTGATTCCTTGTACCAGGATTTATTCTATCTGAATCCAGATTCTGACCCCATTAACTGCGAGAAAGTTCTGGAGCTTGCGGAAGCATACTTAAGTTCAGGAATGGTTTTTTCAGCTGACTCGCTGGCGGATAATTATTTGTATAGAAACTATCCGGATATTCCACCATTTATAGAATCTAAGTTAGTGCAAATCCGGATAAGGGCTGACAGTCTTAAGGCCTGGATGAATGTACCTGACCATTCTCAAGAGCTCATCAGCTATCTAAAATCAGAGTTAAGTAAGAAAAACCACCCGCCAACAATCTATAGAGAATTAAACTATGAATTGGAACAAGTATATTTTCTGACAAGAAACTATTCAGAATATAAGTTAGGTATCAGAAAGGCCATTGAATTATCAGGTTCCTTGTTTTTACCTGACCATTTAATGGATTTGGCGGCCAGTTACTACTATCTGGATGATCTTGATTCAGCTTTGATTACTGCAAATGAAGCCTTTCTCTTGTACGAAAAAATTGGTGATATTATCAAACTATGTTACGCCCACAACCAAATAGGTGCCATTCATGGTAAAATGAACGATAGCAAGCAGAGCTTTTATCATTATCAACTTTCGTTTGACCTGGCTAATAGATCCTCTGATATAAGATCCATTGAAGTTGCCGGTTACTATTTAGCAAAGTATTATGAGGATAACGGAAAGCCTGAAAGAGCTATCCCTATCCTGCGTCAAATCATGGCTGTCCAAGGTTCTATGCCAAATTACCGCAGTCCATTTGGCGAAATAAGTCCAAATATCTACCTGGTAGAGAAAGCTGAGGGCGTTATTAGTAACCTTACCAAACAGAGACAACTTCTCTTTGTATTGATCCTGACGCTTATACTTGGAGGAATAAGCCTTTCGCTCGCAATAAGGCTAAGGGCAAAAAAACGTGAAGCTCATCTTTTGCAGCAAATAAACCGCATACAAATAAATCCTCATTTCATTTTCAATTCATTGAATTCTCTTCAGAGGTTTATCATTGAGAATGACATTGGATCCTCGAATAAGTATCTTACTCGTTTCTCCTCTCTTATTCGATCGGTACTTAATAATACTCAGGAAAATTACATCCCGGTGATGGATGAGATACAATTCCTGGAGGATTATTTGGCTTTGGAAAAATTGCGGTTCAGAAATCAATTCTCCTATGAGCTTAATGTCAGTCAAAATATAGACATCTACAACATGCTGATACCCACAATGATCATTCAGCCTTTCATTGAAAATTCCTTATGGCATGGATTAATTCCCAAGGATGGTCCCGGAGAAATCAAGATTGAATGGGAGGCTACGGGTTTATCATGTTTAAATTGTACAATAACTGACAATGGTATAGGCCGATCCAAAGCCAGGGAAATCAAAGGAAATTCATCTAAGAAAAACTCATCGATAGGAACGAGATTGATTAAAAATCGACTGGATCAACTAAGTAAGATCAATAAATCAGAATATAAATTCGAGTATGAAGATCTTACCGATACTATAGGTCAGTCAAATGGAACCAAGGTCATTATATCTATCCCTTTAAAATGGAAAAAGACAGAAAAATAAAAGCCCTTCTCGTTGACGATGAAGTTGATGTACTCAGCAATCTATCTTTCCTTCTGGGCAAATTTTGTCAGGACATTGAAATCATTGGCCTGGCAAAAAATGTGGATGATGCACTGGGCATAGTTCAAATAAAGGATCCTGAAGTAGTATTTCTGGACATTGAAATGCCGGGCAAAGATGGTTTTGACTTTTTAGATCAGTTATCAGAACGCTCGTTTGAGCTCATATTTGTTACTTCGTATAACCAACACGCGATTAGGGCCTTCCGCTACAGCGCCCTTGATTATCTGCTCAAGCCTATTGACATTGATGATTTAAAAGAAGCAGTTGACCGGGTGAGTTTAAGAATCTCGACCCATCAGGAATCTACCTTGTCTATTGAGCTGATAAAAGAGGCTCTCTCCGGATCAAATCCATCAAAGATTGCCTTACCAACCCACCAGGGAACACATCTGACCCCAATTTCAGATATCATTTATATTGAGGCAGATGGTAGCTATTGCACCGTTTGTATTGCCGGTCAGAATTCACTAATGTTATCCAAAAACCTTAAGGAGTATGAAGATCTGCTGCAAACAGCAGGATTCTACAGAGTTCATTATTCATATCTGGTCAATATGAATCATATTGTAAAATTCAGTCAGCTTGATGGTGGGTCCCTGAGTCTGTCAAATAACAAAATCATTCCGGTTTCCCGCCGTCGAAAAGCTCTTTTTGAAAGCAGATTGAAACAATTTTTAGGTTCATAAGCAGTTTGTAATGGCTACCTGAATGGTGCATTTGTAAATACTTTCGTCAAAGGCTTCTATTTTCTTCACCCAATAACAGGCCGGCCAACACACTGGGGTGGGATACCCGTTATAAAGCAAAAATCAATAGCTTTACCTAAATATCAAAATCTTTTCATTATGAAGAAGAGCCTGAGATTTGTAATCACATTATTGATATTGACCAGTATAGCACTACTGTCAATGACTGGTTTCGATAAGGACAGGCCTATTGAAGAATCGGATTCTCTGGATTTCTCTACACTTGTGCTGGTTGAACGACATGCTATCAAATCAACGCATGTATATACCTATCATGAAGAAGATAATAAACCGGGCGGTGGATTATATACCTACCACATCAAATCGAAATCATTAAAAAAGATCCTTGACAGCAAGCATGGATTGATTCTGGATGCCAATTTGCACTATGATGGCCATACCATTCTTTTCAGCTGGAAGAAAGATATGTCAGGCTATTTTCAACTGTATACCATTGACATCAATGGGGACAATTTGAAACAGATCTCCGACCATCCTTCGAATAACTTCAATGCCTGCTGGTTGCCAAATAATCAAATTACTTTCCTGTCGGATAGAAAACCGGCTTTTGCCTACTGCTGGAGTACAACAACTCCCATTCTGTATAAATGTAACAGTGACGGAAGTCAACAAACACGACTGAGTGCAAACTATCTGAATGATTTCACCCCTGCTGTCATGGAAGATGGTCGGATACTTTACAGCCGTTGGGAATATGTAGACCGACCGGCTATTCCGATTCAAAGTTTGTGGTCAATAAATCCGGATGGCACAAAACTGGCCGGTGTATTTGGAAACAGAGTCCTCTCTCCCGCCACTTTTATGGATGCTCGCCCAATACCTGAATCAGGGGGGAAAATTCTATGCGTACTTACCTCACACAACAGACATTGTCATGGCGCTATCGGAATCATTGATCCTGGTATCGGCAGCAATACACAGGAGGCCATTAACAATATAACACCAGAGATTAACATTGGATTTGTTAGCAAAGGCGATGGAAACAGAATACACGGACCTTATGTCAATCCGTATCCACTTGATAATAAAAGCTATTTAGTTTCAAAAGATGGTGACATCCAAATCAGAACCTATGACAACAGCCAGATTTCTGAATTGATTAAGGGTATGGGAATAGATAGCCTGGGTTTTTACTCTCCGCAACCGATTCGCCAGCGACAGAAAGAAAGACTGGTAAGCTCATCACTACCCGAAGAACAGAACCTATCAGATGAGCAGGAAGGCGAATGGGCTGAAATTCAAATGATGGATGTATATAATGGTCTGCCCAAATCTATTGAACGCGGATCAATCAAAAAGCTGGCCATAGTTCAAGAAATAGAAAAGCCCCTGGGAATTGACCCGGCACTTAGAGCTTTTGGCTTTCAGTTCCCTGTTGTTAGTGCAGGTGCCACCTATGCACCGAAAAAAGTGTGGGGGTTTGCCACAGTTGAAGAAGACGGATCAGCCCGTTTTAAAGTGCCTGCCCGTCAACCCATCTATTTTTTACCGCTGGATAAAAATGGGATGGCTGTGCAACGCATGCGTACCTTTACTCACTTGATGCCCGGAGAAGTACAAGGATGTGTTGGATGTCATGCCGATCGCAATTATGTGGTTCAGGCTAACAAGAAAAGTCCCATGGCCATATCAAGAGAAGCTGAACAGCTTACTGAACCAGAATGGGGTGTCACAGGATTCAGCTACACTCAATTGGTACAACCTATTTTCGATAAACATTGTATTAAGTGTCATGGCCGCCATGATCCGGCAGGTGGACTTGAATTGACAGGGGATAAGACAGATTTTTTCAATATGTCATATGAAAATCTGGTAAGAAAAGGAACACCCTCTGTTGATTTTCTAAATGGGAATGGACCCGGAAGTTTTGATAATAAATACACGAAATGGATTCCTACGTACAACGGTCAGGAAGCCAACATTCTGCGTATTGAGCCTGGGGAATGGGGTGCAAAAGCATCTCTATTAGGTCAAATTGTTGAAAGTGGGCATAGCAACAAAGAAGGCCGATCCCGAATAACACTCAGCAGGGATGAAAAACTCAAAATTTTCTTGTGGATGGATCTGAATGTTCCCTATTATGCTGGAAGTAATTCAAATTATCAGTCAAACAGGGGTTGCAGGCAGCAGATCCCGAAAGATTTCATTACAATTTTTGAAGATGTTACAGCCCGACGATGTGTTAGCTGTCACAAGCATAACAACAACAAGTCTGTATTTAGCTATCCAAATCAATTCGCCTTACGGGTTGAAAACCCTGAGCTGAATCCAATATTTTTAGCACCCTTGAATCCTGAAGACGGGGGTTCAGGAAAATGTGAGGTCATTGTCTTTAAAGACACAATGGATCAAGACTATGTACGCCTGTTGAAAACCTTTGATCACCTAAATAAAATGTTGGCCATTATGCCCAGAATGGATATGATATCTCAACAATAATGAAAATTCTTATCCAGATTAGTATTGTATTGCTTGGTTTGATCACTTTCATCCCTCAAGATCAAACAAAGCATAGGGCAACTTACTTATCTCCAACACATATAAGCTGTGATGGGAATTCGGGTTTCGTTTATATCAGTCTTTCAACAGCTGGGAAAATTGCAGAAGTTGATTTAAACACCAATCAATTGAAAAGATACATCAGTCTGCCATTTAATCCGGGAGGGACTGCTCTTTCCCGGGATACCAAAACTTTGATGGTTGCTGATAAATCTCCTTCTGGTCACCTGCACTTCATATCATTGCAGAGTGGAGATATTAACAAGCGTATCTCTGTTGGTCACACACCAGATGCTATTGCCATAACACCCGATGGCAAACAAGTTTTTGTGGCTAACCGTTTTTCAAATACCGTTTCTGTAATTGATCTCAAAACCAACAAGATCATCAAAAATATTTCTATTGATCGCGATCCCATTTCCATTGCTATTTCACCAGCAGGTGACTACCTGGCCGTGGCTAATCACATTCCTAATGCGGCGTCAACTGATGACTTCGTGTCAGCCAAAATTAGTCTGATCGAACTGAGCTCTTTAAAAGTTGTTGCCCATATTCCGCTGGCCAATGGAAGCCAATCAATACGAGGAGTTATTTTTTCTAAAGATGGTAAATACTTGTATGCTTCTCACATTCTGTCCAGAAATACACTACCCACCACTCAGATAGAGCACGGATGGATAAACAGCAATGCTATGTCAATCATCCGGGTCGAAGATAAGAGGTACCACACCAGCGTATTACTTGATAACTTCAACAGAGGCGCCGCCAATCCGGCAGGAATGAGCCTGTCAGAAGATGGTAGAGAATTGTTTGTTGCTCTCTCTGGGGTAAACGAACTGGGTATTATCGACTTGCCCAAATTACATGAGAAAATTGACCAAATCAAAACTAGCAATCCTGGAGATAGCAATCCTGAATTTGAAGATATCTCCAGTGATCTTCGATTTCTCAATGGGATTAGGAAGAGAATCCCAATAGCAGGTAAATCCCCACGTTTTGTTACCGTTTGTGGGGACAAGATCCTGGTTTCGTCATACTTTTCCAGTGATCTCGAAATCCTCTCAAACAGTGATTTTGGCAATAGCGAAAATATTTCCCTCGGAGAAGAACCAGAGATGAGCCGTGAACGTAGGGGTGAATTACTCTTTTGCCAGGCAGATCTTTGCTTCCAGGATTGGCAATCTTGCCTCAGTTGTCATCCGGATGCCAGATCAGACGGGCTAAATTGGGATTTACTAAATGATGGAGCTGGAAATCCCAAAAACAATAAAAGCATGCTTTTGGCCCATTACACCCCTCCAGCCATGATCACCGGGATTCGCAAAAATGCCGAGACAGCTGTACGTGCAGGGATGAAATATATTCTGTTTACTGAACCTGTGGAATCTGATGCAAGAGATATTGATGCCTATTTGAAGGCACTGGAAGCAGTCCCCAGTCCGTATTTAAAGAATGGCAGGCTATCAAGAAATGCTAAACGCGGCAAAGCCTTATTCAAGAAAGCTGATTGCCTGAGATGTCACACGGGTCGGTACCATACCAATGGCAAGAAATACAATGTCGGCACAGGAATCAATCAACACAAAAATAATGAGTTTGATGTTCCGGGGCTGACTGAAGTATGGAGAACCGCACCCTACTTATATGATGGTCGGGCAAAAACCATGAATGAGGTCTTCAGTAAATTCAATTCTGAAGACAGGCACGGTATCACCAGTACCCTTTCAGATAAACAGATTGAAATGCTGGTTGAATACGTCCTTTCTCTCTAATACACGACAGGCGCAGCCGGGGCATACTCACCTGCTGGAGTTAGGTAAGCGGCCCCATTTTTTTGTTTTGTAATGCATATTTTAGTGTTGATGAAAGGCATCTGAGATGAATTCCAAGACCACAGGAAGTGATGCACGCCAGTATGTCCAGCTGTGGCCACCATCTCTGACCCGATATTCATGGGCTACCTCCTTTTTTCGCAGAGCTATGTGTACCAGACTATTTCCTTCATAAAGAAAGTCATCGTCTCCACAGTCAATAAACCACCTAACTGTTTTGAGTACCTTGGCAGGTGTATTTTCAATCAGTGACAGAGCGCTATGGGCTTCGAAATAGCTTTGTTGATCAGCCTTAGAGATACCACCGGCATTCCTCGCAAATCTTTTACTAAACTCATCGAATGACAGTGGGCCAATATAGGCACTCAAAGGACAAGCCGAAGAGAACAACTCAGGATGATGGAGAGCATACATGAATGATCCGCCACCGCCCATTGATAAACCAGCAACAGCACGATAACGCTTTTCGCCTTTAATCCGGTAGGTCTTTTCAACATAGGGCATCAGCTCTTCAAAAAAGAAATCTTCATAGCGCCAATCGCCTGAAATACTGTTGAAATAACCTCGCTGACCACGGTTGGCATCGGGCATTACAATGATCATTGGGGTGGCTTTACCGGCTTTGATGGCCTGATCTGTGATATGGAGAACCTCACCGAATTGAACCCATCCGCTTTGGTCATCACCCGCACCATGCAGGAGGTAAAGAACCGGATAGCTGCGCTCAGATGTCTCATAATCAGGAGGCAAATAGATAGCAAACTTACGCTCACTGTCCAGAATCTCACTTTTCACCGATAAATCATCGTACACTTTACCGGTCTGAGCTACAGATGGTAATACTAGTAAGAAGCCAAGAATGAGGCTTAGGAGTAGATTTTTCATAGTAATTGTTGTTATTTATATTCGGACTTAGATTTTAAGACCTTTAAAGATGGCCAATAAAAAAACAAAACGAAAGCTCATTGTGTTGGGGTCCCTACTCCGTACCTGCCTTTTCCAAGCTTGGATAATACTCAGAATGGTACTGGATGAATCTGCGTAATCCCAAACGCGTTAATCAGGGACATAAAGAGACCAAAGCATTTCACAATATGGCTTATGGTGGAAACTTTAACTACCCTGATTTTGTACCCCTTTTCAATTATAACTTTTTTGACGCCAATCAGTGGGCTGATGTATTTGAGCAATCAGGGGTAAAATACCTTGTACACCAGATCTTAGTTCTGTTGAATTCATAGCAGAGTATTACTTATTTTTCAAGATAACTCACACAATTTAACATAATCTTCAACAGCTGAAATACAATTGTCTGATGAGGTTTGTTCAAGCGAAAATAATTCTATTTTTTAATTCATTTCTCGAAATCTTTCAAGAGATTCCTGATTTGGAATTGTCCTGGAAATACTATTAATAAAAAAAATTGCGTCAAATGAATTTACCGGGATAAAAGTCATTTCAAATCCCTGACCACGGATAACTTTATCGGTTTTTAACCAATTAAGCACTTCCGCATCATTTGTTTCACCTTTTAAATCCAGAAGGCTAAACTTCATCCCCAGGCCAGCTAAGGTTCCATCCAACATTGTCTTTTCAGCAGGAGGAAAGGACTGATCCCACTCCTCAAATTCGCCATGATTGAAGGAAGCCCCTATAGAAACCAGATCATCTTTCAGCTCTTGTCCTAAAATATATCCCATGCCTTTGATGCTTGCAGATTCACCTGTCATCTTGAATTCTCCCTTTGTTATATGGACATTATGAGCCCAGATAATGGTTTTGTCATTCTTCGGATTATTTCTTTTTATCCACAGTGTATTCTCAGCCATTGCACTGTCTCTTATAAGGCCCATATCCATTCTTGTCTTCGCAGTAAACATTCTGTTGGCTTCCTGAGCACAATATGCAAGTCTCAAAATCCAGTCGTACTCAATTTGTGATGATTGGGCGATAAAATCAAATTGGTTTTGCAGAATATGCTTATGCAAATTACTGTAATTCCTTCTGAGAACTTCCTTGTCAACAGTTGGAAGTGCTGCAACTCTTTGAAAAGTTGTCTGCCAGTGTCTATCAACTATCAGCTCACGGGCAAGATTCAAGGTCTCAAAACGCTTATAATCCACTGCATCAACTTTTTTCAGATATTTAAATATCGAGTTGAGTCCGTATTCCGGCGCTACGATATCAATCCCATAAAATTGCAGTTTATTCTCATTTTCAGGATTAATATTATACGCTCTCATCCAAGAGATAATGTCTGACATTTCCTGTGTGTCCCATAAAAACCATCCAGGCATATTGGCCATTATTTCATCAAGATTCCCCTCACCCTTTTCAATAAACCCATTGATCAGCTCTGAATAAGGCAGGCTTGCTTCCAATATGAAAGTTGTGAAACCAAGTTCTTCTACCAGATATTTTATGAAGCGATGCTTTAGTTGAAATTGCTCACGAATATCATGTCGACTTTCGCCCAGACAAACAACATGGGCATTGCCTACTATTTGTTCCAATTGTTGCAGATCTTGCTGTTGGTCTGACAATTCCAGTGTTTCAATTTCATAGGAATTATTCTTCATCCAATTAAATATTGGATCTTTTTCACTTTCGGTCTGAGAATTAATGCAGCTTGTGAAAGTTGCAATAATCATGACAATTCCAATTGCCAGATTTATAATGTATTTAATTTTATTTTTCATCCGTGTGTGTTAAAATATTTATCCTTTTGTCATGCTCGGTTCATCACGAATGTGCTCAAGTAGATCGCCTGGCTGGCAGTCTAATATGTCACAAAATTGATTCAGTGTATTAAAGCGGATTCCTTTTATTTTTCCTGTTTTTATCAAAGACAAGTTGGTAAGAGACAAGCCAGTTCTATTGGCCAATTCAGAAAGCTTCATTTTTCTTTTAGCAAGCATAACATCCAGGTTTACAATTACAGCCATTACATAGTGTTTTAAAGAAATGATTTACTGTCTTCCTGATAATCCAATCCTTTTTTAAATACCTCAGACAAAGCCCAAATCCCTACTCCAAACAGCAGAAACTCCCAGTGGAAACGAGAGAGTATATTTCCGACCATCCCCATATTCCAATTAATGAAAAATCCGGGATCAACTGGAAATTCAAATCTGGAGGATAAAAAATAATGTGTACATATTAGATCCAGAGATGCAAAAAGAGGGATGATCATGAGATAGATTGCAATTTTCTTTAACCGTCTGATGTTATCCATGCTGAACGGACTTTTGTCTGTCCAGGAGGATGCAATCTTCCTGGTTGAATACAGTATTTGCAACAAAATAAACATACCAGCAACAACCCTGGAGAATTGAAATAATATTATTCCAAATCTTGTTGGTGTTGTAAAGCCCAATTCAATTTCTGAAGCTTCGAACCTTATCTTACTCATATCAGACACTTTGGAAGAAATTGAATAATGTACGCTGTCAGGATCTATCATGATGGTCCAGCCACCCGGGTCATATTCGGGCAAAAAGCAGATGAATATGAAGAAACCCACCATTCCACCGGCAATTACTAAACTAACAATCCATAATATATTCATGCTGATTTGTATAATCCTGGCAGCCGAAATTTTTTTAATAAGCTCCATATCTTAATCTGTTTTGATATTTTGCAAAGATTAAATTTAACTTTCATTATTGCAAGTTTTATAGTTATTATTTTAAGTCTTATTTAAACTTTTCTATTTAGATGATGTAATTACTCCTCAATCCAGATAATAATAAACATGATGCATAACCTGTATTATTCTCCCATTTGTCGAGATTATATCCCCAGGAGTTTAATTATTACATAGTTTTTTGGGAAAATGTGGAATCACTATTATGATAATGAATAAATCTACAATAATTCTCTCTGCAACTATTAACCGAATAACAGAGCAACATAGTAACGGAGGAGCCGAGTAACGGAGTATGCGAATCACCGATTCCAGACATCTATATCCTTTTCGTAGTTGAACTGCTTTTAATCGTCGACAATCGGGTTTGTGTGTTCCAGATTGCTTGTTGAATTATTTCCAAATTTGTTGGTCGATATATTTTTATTTATTGACAAAAAATAGCTGTCTTCGTTGACGATTACTTCTTGAAAACGAATTTAAAAGCTTTGTTATGAAGAAGAACTTTACGGCTATTTCTTTCCCCTTTAGTCTTATTGCCCTGATTTTTTCTTGCCAAATTGTTGCTCAAACTAGTTTTGAGAATCAAACAATTGATGACAACTTCAACTCTCCTGCACGAGTTTATTTGATGCTTAATCAAGGGAAAGCCGGTTTTATTTCTATGCCCGGAATTGTACACCAATTCTACATCCCGGAATTTACCGGGGTAATGCTTGAATGCATAAGAGTTATTGATTCGATAGCCGGCTCTACAACAAGTACTCATCAAACAGGATTTACTCCAAATGAAATCAATGTCTTTCCCAATCCATTTAATGATAATCTCATAATACAATTACCGGAAAATCTGGATGGTGAGGTGAATGTCACTATAAGTAATTTGACAGGTCAGATTCTTTATGAAAAGAATTTTAATTCAAGACTTAATTCAGGAGAAGTCCTACAACTGGATCTTTCAGGACTAACAATATCTAAAAGTGTTCTCATTCTACAGATTACTAATGAGATTCTCATCTTCAAAGAGAGATTAATGCAAAACTGACCATCATGAAAAGAATTATTCTATCATCAATTCTGGTTTTTACATCAATTTACTGTACAGCAAAAGTTCTGGAAGTTCCCGGAGACTTTCAGTCAATTTCAGAAGCTATAGCTGCTGCCAGCAACCTCGACACCATACTGGTAGCTCAGGGTACTTACTATGAAAATCTCAACTTCTCTGGTAAAGATATCGTAATGGCGAGTCATTACATCTTTACCAAAGACTTAAGAGATATTGAAAACACTATTATTGATGGTAGTTCCCCTACTAATCCAGATTCCGCAAGCTGCCTAATTTTATGTAGTGGGGAGTCCAGGACAGCTGTAATTGAAGGCTTTACTATTACTAATGGCTCAGGTTCAGATTGGATTGATCCCCAGTTTCCATCTTATACCTGGCACAGCGGAGGAGGCATTCTTATCTACCAAAGTTCACCCACTATCAGGAATAATATCATCATCGGCAATCATTGTGATGATGATACCGGAGTAAGTGGAGCCTCAGGTGGTGGAATTCTTACTTATGGAGGAAATCCAATTATTACTAAAAATAAGATTCAGTATAATTCAGCCCGATATGGTGCAGGAATAGTTATCGATTATTCAGGCTGCGTGATCAAAAACAATATTATTAGCAACAACAAAGGCCCAAAGATATACGGGGGCGCAGCATTCTGGACCATAGGAAATGGGTCTTCACCAGCAATAATTGAGAATAATACTATCATCAATAATGAGACAACTTTGTCGGGGGGAGCTTTTTACATCTGGTCAAGTCAGTTAATTGCTCGCAATAATATCATTTGGGGAAACAAACAGGGAAATGAAAATACTATTCACCTTTTCGAAGGTGGAGCAATTGACATTAGCTATTCAATTGTTGAGGGTGGTTATGAAGGCACTGGGAATATGGACATCGACCCGGAATTCTCGGGTCCCATGCTTGAACTCACACCCGGCTCACCATGTGTTGATGCCGGAAACCCGGGGCTTGAATACAATGACATTGAAGATCCGCAAAATCCAGGAATGGCATTATCTCCAGCTCTTGGTACCACTACAAATGACATGGGAGTATTTGGCGGCCCCAATTGTCTGATTATGACTAATAATACTTCCGGACTAAATGATAAAGCTGAGACTCAACAAACCCGCCTGTGCTGCTTTCCCAATCCCTTCTCTGACCAAACAGAAATCCAATTTAAGCTTGAAAGATCATCCAATATTGAATTAGTAATTATTGACATGCAAGGACGAACTGTAAGATTCCTGGATAAGGGATTTCGGTCCCGGGGTACTCATTCTCTGAATTGGAATGGAAGCGACTCCTACGGAACAAAACTTCCCGCTGGTATATACTATCCACAATTGAATGTGAATCAAGAATTTCTGATTACGGAGAAAATTGTGATTTTTCAATAATAAAAATCTAAAAAGCCCGGGGAAATTCCCGGGCCTAATCAATCCTTATTCAAAAGAAAAGGGTATAAGCTTACTCAGTGTCTATGAGACGGCATAAACCTGTCCCTCTTTCCCAGGGTGAGCTTACTATCGCTTCATAATCCTCAATACTCAGTACTGCTGGTTCATATTCAATATCTCTCAGTGAGAGAATACGGGTAAAGGCTCTTAAATGATTCCTTGATCCCAACTGTAAAGCCTCAGAAAGAAGAATTAAGTCCTCACCCGGATCTAATTCATTTAGTTCAACTAAATCTGCAATATCAACCTCCTCAATAAGAGCACCCACTTTTAATGCTTCATTCAGATCTGCATTTCCGGCCTCTATCAACTCATTATATAATTTCTGCAAATCTTCGTTGCTAAATACACCTATCTCATCAATAAGCGGATCATCAATTTCCCAGGCGTTCAAATATGCAAGAACAACTGCGGTATGGTTATCCTCAGCCTTAGAAATATTATTAAATATCGGAATCTTATACAATCCATAGAGTGTACGATAAACATCGCCAGCCAGTTTCTCCTCTTCACGCATAAACTTCAGCCACTCTGCCTGTTCATCAGTCAATTCTCCATCTCCCAATCCTGTAACACTTTTAAGTTCGTCAATATCAACATTTGTTTCTCCTTCATCACCTACACTGATTATTGAAACATATTCACTGCTAGCCAATATATCTTCAGTCTCGTCACATGATGATAAGCCAAATCCTGCTATTAGAAGGATTGTCATCATTTTGGTAATCAAATTAGTCTTGTTCATCTCATTAAATTTTCAAGTTTTTAACTCCAACTATCTACATATTTATATGTCTTTATATTATAAACGCTTATAAACATCAGTACCCTACTTCTAAAGGAAGCTCATGCAAGAGATTTCAAAGTACATGCAATCTGGCTGAACCTTTCTGGCTTAACCTTGTTAAGCATATTAACAAGGATTGAATAAATAAAACAAAGTATATGACCTATAAATCAAAAGCCATCGGAGATATCGTTTCATCAGATTTCAGAACAGCAGAATTGTTCAAAGAAGCCAAAATGGATTTTTGCTGTGGTGGAAAGATCTCACTGGAGGAATCTTGTAAGCAAAAGGGTATTGATGTGGATAGTTTCGTAGAAGACCTTAAGAGAATTGAAGCCAGTCAGGATAACTCAGGACACAATTATTCAAGCTGGACTCTGGATTTTCTCTGTGACTATATTGTCAATACTCACCATAAATATGTAAAAAAAAACCTTCCGGATTTGGATGGATATACTAAGAAGATTGCCTCCGTGCATGGAGACATCCACCCTGAATTGATTGAGGTTGCCGAATTATTTGGGCAATTGAAGTATGAGCTCGACCAGCATCTGTTGAAAGAAGAAAAGATACTCTTTCCTGCCATTAAGGAAGTTTTGAGCAGTGGATCTGATGAGGCCAAAAAGATTATCAAGAGTGAAATTGATCGAATGGGGACTGAACATGAATTTGCTGGAGGAACGATGGACAAGATCAATCAGATCACCAATGATTACGATTTACCAGACGGAGCATGCAATACATACAGGGTTTGCTTTGAGCTGCTGTCACAATTTGAGGATGACCTGCACATCCATGTTCATCTGGAAAATAATATCCTGTATAATAAAGCGCTTGAATTATAAATTCGGGACAGGATAGGACTCGGGGACTTCCCGCATCAAGATATTAGGGTGGTTTTGTGTTTGCTTCATGTATATATGGTATTGTTATTCTTGTTGGATCAATAATCATAACCTTCCGAACTTTTCTGACAGGATTCAATCCATGCACTCACCTCCTTCACCATTTTCCGCAGTATATCAGGATGATCCTTTGCGATATCTGTAGTCTCAGCAGAATCATTGACCATGTCATAAAGTTCCCATCTCTCACCATCATCCAGGCTTATTATTTTGTAATCCTCTTGCATCCAAGCAATTTGCCGACCCGATACCTGCGACCATGATTTCGTATTTTGAGCCTGGTTAGCCATCACCGGAGCCTGAAAACCTATTGGAGAATTACGCTTTTGAGTTTTCCCAGAAAGCAAATCAAGAACAGATATTCCATCTACAGGTCGGTTCTCCGGAATGATGGCCTTCTGCTCTATCTCTGACAAATACTCCAAAATTGTTGGGAGGAAATCGGATGTAGTAATCGGAGTGGCTATTTCACCCGTGGTATTGCTTAATCCGGGCCATTCTAAAATGGCTGGAACACGAATGCCTCCTTCCCAAAGAGTTCCTTTCTTACCCCGGTATGGACCGGCAGAATTCAGGTCATGAATCCATGAGGGCCCATTGTCGCTACAAAACCATAAGACTGTATTATCAGATAATCCTCTGGTTTTTAATCCCTGACGAAGCCTTCCAATCTGTTCATCCATTGCTGTAATGCTACCATACCAATGCTGTTCTTCCATGGATAATTCATGATATTGTACCCGGTGTTCATTGCCAGAGACAACTGGTGTATGTGGAGTAGAGAACCAGATCAGTGCCAGAAAAGGAGCTTCCTTTTGATAGGCATCATCGATAAAAGCCAGTGCCTGATCAATTAGGATCTCAGGTAAGGGTCCTTCCAACCAATCATCGTGAAACTGTCCCGGACCTGTCCAGAATCTATCTCTCCAAACAAATCCACCTTCACGCTGCCCCTTTTCAACAGGTCGATCCATCACAAATCGATAGCCCTCTGTCCCAAAATCCCCACCAGCTAAATAATACGGATTATAACAGGGCACAGAATTCTCTACACTAAAGCAAACGTCAAATCCATTTTCCCAGGGTGGACTATACAATTCTTCAGACCGTGGAATTCCTGAATAGGATTGTTCCATAGTTTTTGACAATTGGCCAACATGCCATTTACCAAAATGACCTGTGGTATAACCATATTCTTTCAGGGCTTCAGCCATGGTTATTTCTTCATCAGGTAAACTTCCCCGGAATGCCCAGGTCATATTCACCCTGGCCGGATGTCTACCTGTCAGGCAACTTACCCTGGTGGGAGTACAAACTGGTGCAGCTGCGTAGAAACGGGTGAACTGTATGCCAGATTCAGCCATTTGGTCAAGTACCGGGGTCTGCACATGTAGATTTCCATTATAGGCAACATCTCCGAATCCCAGGTCATCAGCCATCAGGAAAATAAAATTCGGTTTGGTTGGATTCATTTTCTCTGAGGGGGATTGACAGCCTGAAATAAGTGCTATCAAGACAATTGCAGAAAGTTTGTAATAACTAATCATTTTTTTCTAAATATTTGTTTGATTCCTCAAATTCAGTAGAAAAAGTGGAAGCAGGTAAATCATCGCGATTGACCAGATTGCCTTCAGAAAATGGTTTCCAGCCATATCTCACATATTGAGGTTCAGCAACATCACTACTCCTAACAACAATAAACGCTCCTTCTATTACTGCAACAGCTGGCTTGAAGATTCGATCAAACCCTGCTACTTCAAATTCTTTAAGAGCTTTCCCATCACTGCTTTTCATTCCTTCTGCATGCTTAAACTGAAGGATCGCCTGATTCTTTACAAAACTTGCATTTTTAAACAGAGGCCCACTTGATTCCAGATTGAGGTGATAATCATTTGCAAGGGCTAAAAGCGATAAACGCTCACCCACTTCCTTCTTCTTTTTCGGATGCACATCATTAGCGTTTCCCAGATCGCTACAGACTGCCATTCCCGTATTATCTAACTTATTCAACAATCGTCGTTGACTATCCCGAAACATCGGCCAACTGGGTCTGTTCAAGCTTGAGAGCTGTACATAATAAAAGGAGAAATCATATCCCCACGCTTCTCTCCAACTTTTAATCAGGGTGGTAAAGATCTCCTCATGCAGCTCAACCTTTTCGGCATTGGATTCTCCCTGATACCAAACAGCACCCTTAATTGGAAACTTCTTCAAGGGATTTATGCCAGCTTCATACAGATAGGCTGCTTGAAATGGATGTCTTTGGTTGGGATTTTTAGATAAACTGAGATTATAGCTTCCACGTTCTTTGCACCACTCAGGAATCATCTCATTGCTCTCCCATTTTTCCAGAAGGTCAAGCAATTGAGGATGAAACTCCAGTGCCTTACGACCTACCCAGGCTTCTGCAGGAGAACCTCCTTTAGAATTTTCAATTAACCCTATTGGAACTCCTAAATTATCATGAAGACTTCTTCCAAAATGATACGCAATAGCAGAAAAATCAGAAACCGTTTCCGGGGAACATACCAACCAGGAGGAATTATAAAACTTAAGTCGGTTAACTTTATCCAGAATTTCTTCTGAAAACTTAACCTTCTTTGCCCATGCTACCGCTTCCATTTTGTAAAATCTGATTTCTGGATAATCAGCCTTTTTGATCTCTTCATCAGCCCTCTCGGATCTATTCATTTCAAAGGCCATGTTAGATTGACCAGAGCATAACCACACTTCACCAACAAGTATATCCACAAAAGCTTTTCTATTCCCCTTAGTAGTTACCTGCAGTGTATGAGGTCCTCCTGCTGCCATTGGTGGAAATGACACTTTCCAATTCCCATGTTCATCGCAGGTGGTCTTTAGAGTTTTATCGGCGAATGTCACAGTAATTTCATCCTGATAATTTGCAGTGCCCCACACCGGAATCACCATCTCCCGTTGCAGAACCATGTGATCTGCAAAAATCTCTGGTAGTTCTAAACCACCATATTGCCCGCTAAGTTCTCCATAAACTATACTGGCAATAATTCCGGCTCCATCCTCTACTGGATGCAAATTATCCGGGAAAAGATCTATCCGTCCATATAATGGTGTGTGTAAGTCAATGAAACCCGTATTATTTACTACTGCCACATGTTCAATAGTCTCCTGAATCTGCCAAAACCAATCGCGAGTACCAGCTTTGAAACGATGATGCCCGCTGAAAATTGGAGTCATTTTGCAGATCCACACTTTTGGGGAGGGATTTGCAGTCCCCTTCCTGAAAACATCGATCATCTCTGAATAGTCAGCAATAAAGTCATCGCGATAAAGGGCCCAATTCCTGGGGTCGGTATCATTTAATCCCAGGTGTATCACGATAAGATGCGGATTATACTCCTGAGCCTGCAGAAAGACTTCCTGCTCCCAGTAGGGTCTGTGTCCTTTTTTGAGCAAGGTTGCCCCGGAGTGGCCAAAGTTCTTAACCTCAAACCGGTCTCCCAGCATTTGTTGAAGCTGTGCCGGATAACTTTTAGCTTCCCGGTCTTCAATACCATGACCGTAGGTGACTGAATTCCCAATACAAGCAACCCTAATCTTTCCTTGATAGTTGTTTACATCAACAGGGTAGGTTTGGCCTGAACCTGAAAAATTCAGGAATAAGCTAAACAGTGCAATTAGTAGAGTTATTCTGGACATTATTATTTGCAAATTTGATCACTAACAAGAAATCAAGTTCTGTACGATTCTTGTTAGACTTTTGAAGATTTATTCAACTATCGCATGCTGCCGTTTCACCATCCATGTATTAAGAATGCTTTGAATTATTTAGCCCAATCGATTGCCTGGGAAAGGAGCTTAGTGAAATTAGGATTGCTATATGAATTATTATCATGCCCGAACTGGATATAAACAATGCGGGATTTACCGTACTTATTGGCCCAAACAATTGTATCTGAACTCTCAGGGTGCCCGGTCGTCATCAGAGGATGAATACCCGGATGCAGTTGGATTAAATCATAAACCTCCTCATGAATCTCAAAATCATCCAGCCCTTTAGTCACCGGATGCCTGCGATCAATAATCTCAACACTGACGTCTTGTCCATGAGTATAAGTTGACGCGGGTATCGAATCCTTACCCTGCATTCCAGCTTCAAGATAATACTTCGCTCCTAGTACCTTAATAAATTCGTCCCAATCCTGATAGGATGCAATAGAATGATGGAGAAAAACTAATCCCTTTCCTTCATTCAGCATTTTTAGGAAGGCTTCCTTCTGAGCTTCGCTTATTTCCTGCACCATATCATAAAAGACTAAAACATCATATTTATCGATTGAATCCGACCCATAAATTTCATTGGCCACAGGTTGAATCATTTCGTCGAATTCTGTATTCTCAAGATTCTGAAAAACTTTAACGAAGTTCTCGTAATCATAATCATGTCCGCCTGTAACTACCAAAATTCGGGTAGTCTGGCTATTTGAGCAAGCCATAGCAAGCGGCACCAGCAAAGCAATTATCAGGTTGCGCATTCCGTGAAGTTAGTTAATTTTTTATTTCCCGGTAATGATAATCCTGTAAGACTTTTGACCTGATATAGTTCTGAGAAGAACCCAATAATTTCCCGGTGGCAGTGCATCAATATTGATTTCAATATCACCATTACCTGATGATCCGGGAATATCCTGCCGGATGAGTTGTCCCATGGACGAATAAATATCGATATACCTGATTTGTTCGTGGCTATTTGCTCTAATATGAAGAATATCACTTACCGGATTTGGATACAAGGTAAAATCCGGCAGGGAGGGATCTCCTGGTATTTCAGAATTATCAGTTCCGGCAGATCCATATCCGGAGATATATAAATCATCTAGATAGAATAAGGGGAAACCATCGGTGGGCCAAAATGGGCCCTCTTCGGTTGAAAATTCCAGTTTATCAAAACTGATCTGCTGCTGTGCAAAAGCAAGTTCTTCATCTACAATAAGATTACCATCCATCCTGATATCCATAGCTTTATTATGACCTGAGATGAAAATATTCCATTCCATCCAGCGATGAGAAACATAAAAAAACTGTTCAATCAGTTTGCCATTATATACAACATCACCTTTCCCATTTACTTTCAGAAATATTGCCAGATCTGCTCCATTCAGATTGGTAATTTTTATAGCTGCCCTGCTGTTATTCTCAATATACATCCCAAACCTGATTAGCAAACGACTACCTTTGAACTGGTTAATGCTAAGGCCAAGATGTGAATTGCTTATCATCCTGAGCGATTTATTTCCTTCTAAACTTTTATAATCAATCACCTGAGCATCATCTTTGCTTCCTGGAGAATTGGTGTTAGTACGCCAATAAGGTGACTCAGTGGCAAGAAACCCATAGCTGGGAAAACTCTCAAAACCCTCATTATAAGGTAATTTTATGGGCATGTAGGTTTGGAAATCAAATAAACCACTTAAAAAACTAGTGTCAGTATTGTATGCTAAAACCTGCCATTTGTAGCTCTCATTGGGAACGATATCCACCATGATATGGTGGTCTCTTAAAGCCCGGGCTATTGTGTCTAAATGACCTTCAACTCCAAAAAATATATCGTAAAACAAATCATGATTCTCTGATCCGACAGACCAGCTCAGATTAACCTCCTTCTCATGGATAAAGGTATTTCGAAAAGGTGAGGGATAGCATGGCACAACTGGTTCAAACATTTCAGTTTGCAAGAAAGTATCAACCTTTGACTTGAAAAGAGGGTAAAAATCATCATATGACTCTAGTGAGGCCGGATTGTCCTGGAGATTGAGATACTCAAGCTGAACATACAAATCATTATGGTTTAAAGGATAGAAGTCGCCCACCAAATTACCTGAAACATCGAAATGTTTCAACACCGGATTTCTGCTTACCGGATCTATAAGGGACAATTTGTTATTACTTAAATCGAGATAGCTTAGTTTCTGCAAGCCGGCAGACCACATTTTTGTTAGCTGATTATTACTCGACTTTAGAAGGGAAATATTTGGAGCATGGTAAATCAAAAGATCAATATTATCTATTTGATTATTACTAATATCTACATATTCCAGCAATGGTATATCCCTTGTTATCCATACCTTGTTGAGGCCATTGCCTGCGATTTCAAGACGCTTCAGATAAGGCATCTCCTGATTGAATTGCACCTTTCCAAGAGAGTTATTATTCAAATTCAGAACTTCAATCCTATCCAGTTTCTCAATAAACCACATTTGAGTAAGTGTATTGTTGGCAAGATTTAATTCGCGGAGATGAGGTAAATAATGATTCAAACTAATCCTTTCAATATCATTATCAGATAAATCCAAACTCCGGATATGGTCCAGGCTCTCAAGTGATTCGATAATTTTAATTCCACAGTTTCTAAGTTGAGCAGTTCTGAGTAAAGGAAATTGCTTTAACGAGTCTATTTCCGTAACAGGTACATCACTAATTTTCAGTGAAATGAGATCCTCCAAACAAGAAAATTGCCCAAGGGGATCAATTGGAATTCCATCAAGGTGCAACTTGATTAACCATGTATTTTGTTTCAGGCTATTCAGATTAATAGGAACCAGGTTACCGAGTTCCAGGATGCGCAGATTTTGAATGCTTTTCAGTGGATCAAGATCAAGAGACCGGCCGTCATTATCCGGCAGGCGTAAAATTTTCAATTCCTGACAAAATTCTATACCAGAAAGTGAACTTACGGCTTCATTAAGCTCAATGATTTCAACAAACTGAAACTCATCCTCGCGAGGCTGATACTCATTCCTTAACTCTGCTTTAATCCCCAAAGATTTGTTTATTGCCCTGCGAAGTCCTTCATCCTCAATAAGCAGAGCTTCACCTTTATTGACAATGCTTACCGGACCGATCCAGGCTGATTCCCCTTCCTGATAGACTGCTGTTACCTGAACGAGATGCTTTCCCGGGCCCAGTTCATTGGTGAAGTAAATACTATCTGTAGTTTCAGCAACACGTTCACCATTAATGTAGATTCTGTATTTCTGCACCGCTGTTTCAGCATCCCGATGGGTATGCCAGGTAATATTTGGATTAACATCATTATGAAACCTGAGATTGACAGGTGGCAGTTGGCGTCTCCACGGAATAACTTCAACAAAAGCCTCAGTACTTGGAAAAGAGCCGTAACCCAGTAAGGGATAATACCCGTTTCCTCTGCCACCCCATCCCAGATTATAGTGGAAAAATCCGTCCGGGTCATAACCATCACAGATGTATGCATGACCCCATCCTGTGACAAAAAGTGGTTTGAATTCACTGATATTACGATAGAAAGTATTTACCCATTTTGTTGTATCTGTAAACATAGAAAGTAAACGCTCTGCATCATAATATCCAAGAGTTTTGAATGCTGAGTATGCATTGTAATTAGAAGTAGTTGAAGCTGTTGGACCATAGCCCATTTTTGTAACCAGTCCCATATGATAAAGCAATCTGGATACCTCCAAACTCTCACAAACAGGTTGCTTTTCCATTTTTAACCATTCATATCCACCAACATGATCGGATAAGTGACCATACTTACCTGCATCATATTTCGACTCGAAGAAAAAGGTATTCCATCTGCCATAATAATTAACAATCTGTCCCATGGCTACAGCCACACAGCCTGTATATACTCTGCCTCCCGGACCTTCAGAATCCTCCGGACAGAAATAATTGCTCACAGAATTCTGATCCCATACTGTTGTAATCATGGGTTCAATAGCTTCAGGAAAAGTTTTAAGACGGGAGCTACTGTTATATTGCCCCAGATCATTTTCGGCGATTGCTTCGAGAGCATATTTCACAGGTTCAGGTACTTCGTCATTATAATGGAAAAGGTTGCTAAAGGAATATCCTGCCAACTGTGGCTCACTTTCCTCCTTAACCAGAATAAAACTTTCAGGATGAAGAATTTCAAATACCCAAACAGAATCGTACTGACTGATTTTATCAAATTGAATGGTCGCAATTTCTTTTACCTCCGGATGGTGACTTTGATAAAAATTCCGGGCAAAAATTTCACAGGTTTCCTGACCAAATGCATAATTATAGTAAATGCAATTTATACATAGTAGCCAAAAACAAATAATACAATATTTAGCAACTCTTATCCGATGCCAATTATTTAATAAAGTCATCATATACTAATCTCCTAAATGAATGGCACTTCACATGCAATTATAGACAATATCCTAATTGGTAAAAAACAATTTCTCCGAATAACTATTTTGAGTAGATGAACAACAGAAAAAACCTACCAAAGGAATGTTTTACCTCTGACTTAATATTGTTTCATGCCATGCTGAAAATTGTAGTCATCAAATTAAAGAATTCTAATTATCTTCACCATTTAAATTTCTGAAGATGAAGATAATAGCTAGCGCAGCCCTTACTGTACTGATTAACTGTGGTTTATTTGCTCAAACCCAGGATCCTATTACTAATCCCTGGCACTATGTTGAGAACGAACAGATCATAGAATACAATAAACTTCCGGCACATGCCTGGGTCAATCCTGATCCGGCCTATATGAAATCACTAGATGGGTCATGGAGTTTCAAATGGGTCAGATCACCCAAAGACCGACCTCTTGACTTTATTAAACCAAAGACAGATCTTAGTCACTGGGACAAGATTCAGGTACCTTCAAACTGGGAGGTAGAAGGTTATGGTGTACCAATCTATGTAAATCACCAATATGAATTTGCCGATTACAAAGCTCCCGTGTCGGATGAAATGAAATTTGTGGACCGCATATATCCCAGTGATCCGGGCAAAGTACCGCATGAATATAATCCGGTAGGTTCTTACCGCAGAGAATTCATTCTGGAAAAAGACTGGATGGATAGGGAAGTGATTTTACACATTGGAGCTATGAAGTCGGGCGGTTTTGTATGGATAAATGGTGAATTCGCAGGCTATTCCCAGGGAAGCAAATTACCGGCAGAATTCAACATCACCCCCATGGTTAAAAAGGGAAAGAATAGTATTGCTTTGCAAATATTCAGATGGACAGACGGATCATATCTGGAGTGTCAGGATTTCTGGAGGATAAGTGGCATTGAACGTTCAGTTTTTATTTATTCTCAGGCAAAAACCCACATTAGTGATTTTGAAGCTAAAACCACATTGGATGCCAGCTACAAGAATGGAGTATTGGAGCTTGAAGTTCTTATTGCAAATCGAACTATTGCTACAGCACTAAACTTGTCTTACGAAATAAAAGATGCAAAAGGAACAATAATCAGCACTCAATCGTACAATATCTCAGTTGAAAATAATGCCCTTGCAAGCCAGATATTTCCGGCAACTATTCCAGGGGTCAAACCCTGGACTGCGGAGCATCCGGATTTGTATACACTAAACTTGAAACTTTCTGATTCAAAAGGAAATGTATTAGATGAGCCTTCGATAAAAATTGGATTCAGGTCGGTTGAAATAAAAAACGGGCTGCTGCTGGTAAACGGTCAGCGAATTACTTTGAAGGGAGTAAATACTCAGGAAGCTGATCCTGAAACCGGACATGTAATGAGCGAAGAGATGATGCTTAAAGACATCACACTTTGGAAAGAAAACAATATCAATGCTGTTCGCCTGAGTCATTATCCGAGGGTATCCCGATTTTATGAACTCTGTGATGAATATGGTATCTATGTGGTTGATGAAGCCAATATAGAATCACATGGTATGTATTACGGAAAATACTCCCTCGCTAAAAATCCTGCCTGGGAGAAAGCACACGTTGATCGTATGGTACGACTGGTTGAACGCGATAAAAATCACCCTTCAGTAATCATATGGTCTATGGGTAATGAAGGAGGAAATGGAGTCAATTTTTACGCCGGATACAAAGCCATGAAAGATCATGATGCAAGCAAGCGTCCGGTTCAGTACGAGCGTCCGTACAAAGATTACGACGGAAGCCTTTTTGATATGGATTGGAACACTGACATTATTGTACCGCAATACCCTTCACCTGCAACATTTGAAATGGTGGGTAAAAACCTCACCGACCGTCCTTACATTCCTTCTGAATATGCACATGCAATGGGTAACAGCTCAGGAAATTTTCAGGATTACTGGGATATAATTGAACTGTATGACAACCTTCAGGGTGGCTTCATCTGGGATTGGGTTGACCAGTCGATTTGGAAAACCGACTCAGAAGGAAATCGCTATTACGCATACGGGGGTGATTACGGAAAAAATATGCCTGATGATAATACATTCTTAAATAATGGCATAGTATTTCCTGACCGGGCTCCACAGCCGGCATTGTATGAAGTAAGGAAAGCACATGAATACATTAATTTCAAAGACAAGGGAATAAACAGACACAATGAATTAAGAGTACTGGTAGAGAATTTGTACGATTTCACAAACCTGAAGGATTTCATCTTTGAGATAAAAATTAAAGCAAATGGTAAGGTTCTTGACAACCAGACTCTGAATAATCTGAACGTCTTGCCACACACCGGAAAATTGATCCGAATCCCTCTTTCAGATGTTGATTTTCAGAATAACACTGAATACTTTGTTGAAATAGCAGCAAAGTTGTCAAACAACTGGGGGCTATTATTAAATGGACATGAACTGGCCAGGGAACAATTACCCCTCACTCAGAAGTACACAAAAGCAGAGATTGAAACTGATCCGGGTCAGGCCTTGATGTTAAGTGAGGACGACAAAAAAATTGTGGTGACAAATTCTGATCTATACCTCGAATTCAGTAAAGCCAAAGGTCAGATCATCTCCTATAAATATGAGAATCAGGAGTTCATCCTCAATGGTCATGGTCCGAAACCTAATTTCTGGCGTGCCCCTACTGACAATGATTTTGGAAATAAAATGCCCGATCGCAACATTGAGTGGAAACGGGCAAGTTTGGAGATGGAAGTAAAAGAAATCAGCGCTGAAAAGATCAAAGATATGCAGGTAAAAATATCTATTAGCTATCTCCTGAAATCTATTGATACTGAATACAAGAGTATTTATTTAATTGATGGTAATGGCACCATTAATATTTCAAATGAATTGCATCCGACAGATTACCAAGCCGATATACCACGGATTGGAATGCGCATGCAGCTACCAGCTGAGTTTAGTAATTTGAAGTATTACGGTCGTGGACCCTGGGAAAATTATGTTGATCGCAAAGCATCAGCATTCATCGATATTTATGAATCTTCAGTCTCAGACCAATATGTACCTTACGTGAGGCCTCAGGAAAATGGCTATAAAACAGATGTTAGATGGGCTACATTATTAAATCAAGCCGGAACGGGTTTGAAAATTACTTCTGGCGACATCCGGCAGGGACTTGGATTTAGTGCCCTTCACATGGAGAATGAGCAATTTGACACAACTGACGGACTAGACTATCCCGGAAATAAAAGTAAACACATCAATGATATACACGAGAAAGAGCTTGTGCAATTGAACATTGATTTGGGGCAAAGAGGCCTTGGGGGAGATAACAGTTGGGGAGCCCGGCCTCAGAAGAAATATCAGATGACAGGAGATAAGGTTTACCTCTATAGCTTTGAGCTGAAACCTGTTAAACACAGAATTAATTAATACTAAAACAGGGAATGAAACTTAGGCTTTCTCATATTCTATTTGTACTCTTTTTGTGGATTTCAGCAGGGCAATTATCTAAAGCTCAGGAGTATCATGGCATGTACGTTGCCCGCTTCGATGAGATTTTAGGCGATAATTATAAAGAGACCAAGCTTCTTCGCTATGCAGAAGCCACAGGAACAAATAGTTTGTCCTTTTATGATCTTGATGAAGTGGACCTTAATATTGCTGAGAACCGGCAAAAACTAAGAAAATTCATCAGATTGGCCAGATCAGAGTATCATATAATCCATATCGGAGCTGTTTCTGAATCAATTGAAAATTTCAGGAAAAACCTGCATACTTACAATATTGATACTCACACCAAAGTAGCTGACAGAATTAATGCCTATAATATTGAGTTTGAGTTTTGGAATAAAATCCCATCTAAGAAATACTACTGTTCGAGGTATTTATCACCTTCCGGATTTGAATGCAGCCAGGAAGGAGCTTTTCAATATGTACTTGGTTTCATAAAAGAATTACGCAAATTGGCCAATGAGATTCCGGGCACTGATGTTGAAATTTATGTTGGATGGCTGGATGCTGATCATGCTAAAAAAATCACTCCGCTGGTTGACAGGGTCTATTATGCAGTTTATCGCGAAATGGAAATAGATGGTTCTCTTAACCTTTATCATTACGGCATGCAGCGATCCAGGCTAAAGAGTTTGGCAGCATCAGGGCCAATTGAGATAGTGCCAATTTTTTCAGGCCACAGAGGATCAACAGATCCAAGCCTCCATCTATGGCTAAAATTGGGTAATCGTCCGATAGAAGCCTGGTGGCATTATGCGAAAGCCTTTGAAAGGGATGCCTTCCTCAGAAACAAGAAAAACTTGAATATGGTTGGCTACCAGTGGTTTTTGTATAACACTATGCCAAGTATTTCAGGTATTAATTAGCTTAGACCTATTCTTTATATTTTCCTAAATTTACCAGTTCCATTCAAAAACTCACATATTATGCTAAAAGGAATCTCACCACTCATCAGTCCTGACTTGTTGAACATATTATCCAGAATGGGACATGGGGATGAAATTATCCTGGCTGATGCACATTTTCCAGGGGAAAGTTTTAACCCAACTGTGTTAAGAGCTGATGGACTTAAAATCGCCCCTTTGCTTGAGGGTATTCTTCCATTATTTGAATTGGATTCTTACGATGATCATCCTTTGATCATGATGGCAGCCGTTGAAGGTGATGAGCTCGATCCACTGGTTGAGGAAGGCTATCTAGAAGCCATTCATCAAACAAATCCGGATATTGCTCCAATCGCGAGAATAGATCGATTTGACTTCTATGATCGCACAAAAAATGCATTTGCGGTAGTCATGACAGGTGAAACAGCCAAATACGGCAACATATTATTAAAAAAAGGAGTCACTCCAATCAAATAAGCTGATGCTATGAACAATGACAAAAAAGCACTGGTTCCCAAATCAGTAATTTATGCCTTTATATTAATCACCTCCCTCTTCTTTCTGTGGGGCATAGCCAATGATCTCACTAATCCAATGGTGTCAGCTTTTAAAAAAGTGCTGCGCGATCTGTCAAACTTCGAGGCTGCTTTGGTACAACTGGCATTTTATGGAGGATATGCTACCATGGCTATTCCTGCTGCACTTTTTATCAGAAAATTCTCGTACAAAGCAGGGATCCTTGTCGGACTTGGGCTATATGCAACAGGTGCATTATTGTTTTATCCGGCTGCAGCTAATGAGCAATTCGGATTTTTTCTGGCCTCTTTGTACATTTTAACTTTCGGCCTGGCTTTTCTCGAAACAACTGCCAATCCATATATATTATCGATGGGCCCCAAAGAAACCTCAACCCGACGACTCAACCTGGCCCAATCATTCAATCCAATGGGATCACTGATGGGTATGTTGGTGGCTCAATTATTTGTCATTAAAGCTCTTCAATCCGATAACACTTTTCAGGAGCAGGTATTGAATCCGGCAGGTGAAATTCTTCATGATAAAGGGGATCTGATTTTCGACACACTGCCAATTGCCGAACAAGCTGCTATTCGTACAAACGATCTCAATCTTATCAGCGGGCCATATATCGGCCTGGGAATATTCATACTCATTATCCTGGTAGTTATGGCCGTTTCAAAAATGCCCAAGAAGCATGATGAAACATCCATTCCGGTGGGTAAAACCTTTAAACAACTATTCAAAAATAAGCGTTACCGCGAAGGGGTCATTACCCAGGCCTTTTATGTGGGTGCACAAATTATGTGCTGGACATTCATATTTCAATATGTTGATAATCTCAATGCCGGTCGTCCCGAAAGTCAGCACCTGACGGCCACATGGTACAATATGGCTGCCATGATTGCCTTTCTTTCAGGCAGATGGATAAGCACTCTCTTATTGAAATATTTCAATCCTGCCCGCCTCATGTTCTTCTTTGCTCTTGGCGGCGTTCTAATGACCATGGGAGCAATATTTATACCAGGAATAGCGGGATTATACTGTTTAGTAGGTATCTCAGTTTTCATGTCACTAATGTTCCCAACCATTTATGGCATTGCTCTCAAAGACATGGGTGATGAAGCTAAAATCGGATCGGCCGGACTAGTAATGGCCATTGTTGGAGGCGCCCTCATGCCTCCGTTGCAGGGAAGAATTCTCGACATCGGAGGTGATGGATTCGCGGATGTTCAGTTGTTCGGGTATATTCCGGAGATAAATTTCTCATTCGTCTTACCAATGATTTGCCTGATTGTGGTAGCAATATACAGCTACCGGGCCCTAAAAATTCACCTACCAAATAAAACGTAATCCATAGTCAATAGTCGTTGGTCGTTAGTCGTTAGTCGTTGGTCAATAGTCGTTGGTCCTTAAGCCCTTATTTCCTAAGCCCTGCCTTATATATCTCCAGAATCTCCTTCTCCGTCACTTTGGCTGGTGTAATCTTAATATCTCCTTTTACAATGACTTTCTTAACGAAAGTGCTCAATTCTGATTCCGATATTCCATGATCAGAAAGAGAGCTTGATATTCCCATATCATTAACAAATCCTCTTATCCCCCCAACAGATTTGAAAATTTGATCCAAGGTGGCGATTTTACTTTTCACACTTGAATATTCCCTTAGAAAATCCATAACTGCAGGTAGAAGGATTGCGTTTGCTTTTCCATGTGGAATCCCGTGATAAACAGTCAAGGGATAGGCCATTATATGTAAAAGAATCGTACTGGCATGGGTAATAGCAATTCCTCCCAACATAGAAGCATAAGCCATTGCATCCAGAGCCTCTTCATTTTTTTCCTTCGCCTTTTTAAGATTATCAATCACCTGCCGGATGGATTCCAGGGCTATCATATCATTCATTTCGAATGCCTCGGTTGAGAGGTAAGCCTCTATACTATGGGTCAGTGCATCTAATCCGGTATTAATCAGAACAGACTCCGGAACAGTATCGGTCAGAGCCGGATCCAGAAGCGCCAGGATCGGGAAAATATCCTTATTGCCGTACCCGCATTTGTTTTTCCCTTTGCGATCAGTGAAAACTGCAAATGGTGTGACTTCACTGCCCGTACCCGATGTAGTTGGTACACATATTACTGGCAGCGGCTTAGATGGTAATTCATCCATTTCGATCAGCTCTTTCAAATAGGCATCATTTGTCACCCTCATCGCTATTCCTTTGGCCGCATCCATTGGTGAGCCACCTCCTACCCCGATGATTAGCTGACACTTCATCTGCTCTGCAATTACTGCTCCCTTTTCAATTGTTTCAAAAGAAGGATTCTCCTCAACATCCAGAAACTGGCAAACTTCAAGACCAGATAACTGCTTCTGCACTTCATTTACAGCATTGCTATGCTTGGCAACAGTATGTTCCGAAACAATCATAACACGTTCAAAACCTGAGGACAAATGCCCTCGTAGCTCAGAAATGCGTCCTCTTCCAAATACAATCTCCACCGGAATATTAAAGCTGAAGTTTTTCATGACTCATCTTTTAAATGAATTCCAAATTTACACCAAATCAAACAAATGTAATTTCCCCACTTCAACGAACCCACAAGATCTATTATTGACTCATGGGAGTTCAGTATTGAATATTTCGGGTTATTGCTAAATTTACGCGTAAATAACAAAATCAAATATTATCACGATGAAGAATAGAAAATTCACCTACACCTTTTTTACTATTGCTCTTTTAATCCCGGGCTCATTATTTGCCCAACAATCAGAAGAAGATGCAATAAATTCAATCACCGCATCTGAATTACGGGATCACATTTTCTTCCTGGCATCTGACTATCTCAATGGCAGATATGCTCCTACTGCCGACTATGCTATTGCGGCAAAGTACGTTGAATCCCAATTTGCTGCAGCTGGTCTGGAGCCTGTTGTTGAACAAGAGGATGGTAGTATGAGCTATCTACAGGGAGTTCCTTTCGCAAAAACCGAATACAGTGATGAGCTGAGATGGAGAATTATTAAAGACGGAACAGAAAATGAGCTGACCCACAGAGAGGATTTCAAAGTGATGATGGGAAGCAAACTCAATTACAATAAAGCTGAGATGGTATGGGTTGGATATGGCATCGAAGAACCTGATCATAAATGGAATGACTTTAAGGGTCTCGATGTGAAAGGCAAAATTATGATTTGTATGGGAGGAGCACCTATTAAAAAAGGAAAACCGGTTCTGCCGGAGGATATCCATAAAAAATACATAGGTCAGCAAGGATTCTCAACCAAGATATCCCAAACCCTGTTCCGAAAAGGTGCAGCCGGAATCATCCTTATCGATCTCGATAGTGAAATTGGAGTTGGATATGATCAGATCCCGAGCCAGATATCTAAAGAGAAATATGTTTTTAAAGGTGATGATAATGAATCACAGATGGGTTCATTTCCGTCTATTTACCTGGTAAAATCAAATTTTCTCAACACAATTTTTGCAGACAGTAAAAATAATCCTTTAAAGAATCCAGATAATATTCTGAAGCATTACAAAACCCAGGTGCTTGAAGACACCTATCTTACAGCAGGAATCGAGATCATCTCTGAAGATATCATCCTATCAAATAATGTTATTGGAATGGTAGCTGGCACTGATCCGGAATTGAAAAATGAATACATAGTTGTTGGTGCCCACCTTGACCATGTCAGCCCCCAACAGGGACAGGTGTGTAATGGAGCTGATGATAATGCCAGCGGATCCTCAGGTGTGATGGAAATTGCTGAAGCTGTTGCGATGAATCCTTTTAAGCGCTCAGTGATCTTTATAACCTTTACAGCTGAAGAGATGGGTTTAATCGGATCAAGATTTTTCCTCAATAGTGACTTATTCCCGAAAGAACAAATAAAGTTTAATATCAACATGGATATGATTGGGCGAAGTGATCCGAAAAACGAGGAAAGCCGGGCTCATTACGTGGTCACTCATAAGAAGTATGTGAATGAACTAGAGGCCTTTATTAATGAAATTAACGATGGCGTTACCGACTTTCCTCTTATTATAAATAATGATGAAGATTCTCCGGGTGGCAGTGATCACCAGAGTTTTATAGGCGAAGATATTCCTGCGTTTTTCTTCTTCTCAGGTCTTCATCGTGACCTGCACCGACCCACTGATGACGCTGACAAAATTGACTACCCAAAGGCTGAAAGTATTAGTAAACTGGCTTACCTTATTGCCAGCAAACTAGCTAATATGGAAACGGTTCCCAGTTTCGAAGCTGTCAAGTAATGTAAATCCATTTTGTCTTACACCAAAGACTACGAACCATGCAAATAAAATCACGAGGTTGGAAAATCTGCATAATCATCTTTGTCATTCTCACAATCGTATCTTTCACTCCGCTGATTATCCCTCAGGGAATCTATAAGCCTGAGATTCTGGGCATTCCATATTCTTTGTGGTCAGGTTTCTTTATCACACTGGCCTTAGTGATTCTAACTTTTGCGGGTACAAGAATGCATCCGGGTGGAGAAGAAAAAAAGACTGGCAAATGAAAACCTGGATTTGGATATTAGGATCTTTGTATGTGGGATTGTTGATTTTGGCATCATTAAAATCCTTCAAAAAAGGGCGCTCAGCTGAGGACTTTATGTTTGCCGGATCCAATATCGGACTGTTATTGGGTGTTCTTACTTATGCAGCGGCTTTATTCAGTACTTTCACTTTTCTCGGCATGCCCGATTTCTTTCGGCTGCATGGAATTGGGGCCTGGATTTTTTTGGCCCTATCGGATGGTGTCATGGTCTTTTTCCTCGTGTGGTTTGCTTATCATATCCGTAAAAAGGTTCAAACTATGGGATTCAAAGGAGTTGCCGGCCTGATCGGAAACACCTACGGAAATAAATATGCCGGATATGTGATATTCCTCTCTGCATTTCTTTTTCTGATCCCCTATGTGGGCATACAGATACAGGGTATTGCCATTTTTATGCAGGCTGCCTTCCCAAATTCATTACCAGCATGGGCCTGGGCAGCTCTAATTGTGGCAGTTATGCTGGTGTACAGTGAAATTGGTGGTTTCAAAGCCATTATTTTCAGCGATGCAATACAAGCCCTTCTCCTACTCACAGTCATCTGGATCATTGGTGGAGTATGCCTGAATCATTTTGGCGGAATAAAATCTATGTTTGAAGCTATAAAAGTTGTTGATGAAAAACTACTGTCAACTCCCGGACCAAATGGCTTGCTCACACCGCAATTTTTAATCGCATCCATGATAGCAATTGTGATGATTCCGGTTACTCAACCCCAGTTTACCACACGAATTATTGTGATGAAAAATTTAAAGTCCACTCATTACATGGCTGTAAGTCTGGGCTTTTTTGCTATTCTGGTTATATTACCCACACTTTTTATTGGCATGTATGGTGCCCAACAGTATTCCGAAGCTACAAAAGATGAGTTTTTTGCTAATGCTTTCCTGTATGACCAGTCAGGATTCGTAGCAGCTCTGGCCGTAATAGGATTAATTGCTGCGGGCTTGTCAACTACAAATGCCCAGATATTCGCTTTGGGAAGTGAACTCAGAGGCTTGCTCAAAGGAGATGAGAAAAAGGTGATGCGAATAACCAAAATAGGAATATTTTTCTTTTCAATAATTGCCCTTGCTTTCTCCCTTAAAATCAGTGATCAGATTGTTCTTCTTGCCAGGGTAAGTTTTGCAGGCACAGCTCTTATGGGTCCGATGATTCTTCTGGGAATTCTAAGCAACAAAAAAGTGGGCTTACTGATGATCCCCTTGTCCCTCCTTGCACTTGTTATATTTCTCCTCTCACTGGCAGATGTTATTCCAAATCATTATTTCGGTCTTCGTCTCGACCTGATACTTTTTATTCTCCTTAGCTTCGCCGCATTATTATCCCACTTATTCAGCAATAAGTAGTTAAACAAGCAGCAGATTTAAGCTTAATCTGTTAATAAAATTACATTCTTGTGATTTTTATCACAAAACATTTGGCTGCCAATGGTTTCTGTGTTAATTTTGTAACAGCTTTAACTGGTATCCTTCGGCCAGGTCATAATTTTGGTTTTACCAATATTGATTCGGCCAGTGAATAGGATGGATGCATAATACTTTTTAGTTTGCAAAACTATAGCTAGGCATCCATATTGTACATGCCCATGATGTTGGGCAAACCGGAATGGAAAACCGGTTGTTCCCAGGAGTTTACCTGGCAAATAACACTGTTATCGCATTGAATTGTGCACTGACCACTCAAGGTCTATTGGATTTCAGGAACTGACTTCAACCCTGAATACCTTGCGGAATTTTCAACCAAAAGCAATCATACTGCTTAGACTTCGTCACCATTTTTCATAGATGAACCGAAAGGAACTTGCTCTAATCATCCTTTCCTGGTTCACTGTCGCTTATTGAAACTAATCCATCCGGAGGAGATTCTCAATGGAATTTAAACCTAAAATTGTAGCATTTCTCTGCAACTGGTGTTCATATACCGGTGCAGACCTTGCTGGAACTTCTCGAATGAAATACCAGCCCAATGTACGTGCAATCCGTGTCATGTGTTCAGGACGTATAGAACCAACATTTGTCCTTAAAGCCTTTAAAAATGGTGCAGATGGTGTATTAATCTGTGGTTGCCATCCTGGCGACTGTCATTATCAGGAAGGAAACTTTAGATGTATGAGAAGATTTCAGCTCCTGCAGAATTATATCAGCCAAATGGGGATCAACTCAACCCGATTAAAACTTGAGTGGATCAGCGCCAGTGAGGGTAAACAATTTGCTGAGCTTGTTAATAGTTTCACCGAAACAATCATCGAACTAGGTCCCAGCAAGATAAAAGAGACCGTAGAATTATTAAACTAATCCCCTGCAACAAATTATGACTAAACCAAATTCCAAAATAAATTTAGCTGTTTACTGGGGTGCCGCTTGTGGTGGCTGTTGTGTATCAATACTTGATGTTCATGAACAGCTTTTCGATATTGTAGCAGCTGCCAATCTTGTGTTTTGGCCAATCGCTTTGGATATTAAATATGATGATGTCAGGGCAATGCCTGACGGCCACATCGATGTGACCTTGTTCAATGGTGCAATTCGCAATTCTGAGAACGAAGAAATGGCCACTTTGCTAAGAAAGAAATCAAAACTGCTAGTGGCATATGGAAGTTGCTCTCATATGGGTGGGATTCCTGGCCTTGCAAATTTCAGCAACAAAGAAGAGATCTTTCAACGGGTATATCATGACTCCGAGTCTACCATCAACAAAGATAAAATACGACCTGTGCCAAAGTTTGAGGTTGCTGAAGGCATTCTGGAGCTTCCCGTTTTTTACGATTCAGTTCGATTACTGAAAGAAGTTGTAAATGTGGATTATTTCATGCCCGGTTGTCCACCTCAAACAGAGAGACTGGTTGAAGTATTTATGGCAATTGTTAGCGGTGCAGAATTACCCCCGGCAGGATCAGTTATTGGAGCCGGTGACAAAGCGCAATGCGAAGAATGCGAACGCAAAAAAACTGAAAACAAACAGATCACAAAATTTTATCGTCCCTGGGAAATTGAAGATGATGGAGAAACCTGCTTTCTGGAACAAGGAGTTATCTGTATGGGTCCGGCTACGCGTTCGGGGTGCGGACATCGATGTATCACCGGGAACGGCCAGTGCCGGGGTTGTTATGGTCCATGCTCAGATACAATAGATCCGGGTGCAAAAATGATGTCAGCCATCGCTGGTTTAGTTGATTCCAAAGATCCCGAAGAGATTGAACAAATTCTCAATGACATACCCGACCCAGCCGGAACCTTCTATCGTTTCAGTTTGCCCTCATCAATAATAAGGAGGAGTTTATCATGAAAAGAATTAGCATTGATCCTATAACCCGATTAGAAGGGCATGGTAAAATTGAGATCTTTCTGGATGATGAAGGCGGAGTAGATAATGTGTTCTTTCAAGTACCTGAACTCAGAGGGTTTGAAAAATTTTGTGAAGGACGACCCGTTGAAGAACTTCCATCCATTGTAGCCAAAATTTGTGGAGTATGTCCAGGATGCCACCACATGTCATCTGGAAAAGCTGTTGATGCAGTATTTGGTATCGAACCTCCACCTACCGCTAAGAAGCTCCGTGAGTTATTCTATATGGCTCACTTTGTCCATAGTCATATTGCACATTTTTACGCACTTGCCGCACCTGACTTTGTGGTGGGCCCCACAGCCCCGAAAGCCCAGAGGAATGTGCTTGGAGTGATTGATAAAGTGGGACCAGAAATCGGCACTGCAGTACTAAAGCAAAGACGATTGGCCCAGGAGATACAGGCTCTTTTGGGGGGGCATCAAACCTTTGTGGTGATGAATATCCCAGGAGGAGTAAGAAAAGGTCTTAATAGTTTGGAGAGAGATGACATTGTGGAAAAAGCAAAAGGCTTTATTGATTTTGCACAATTCTCTTTGAAACTATTCGGCGACGTAGTCCTTTCTAACAAGGAATACCTTAATATCATACTAAATGGCCCCTATGCGCTCAATATTCATTCAATGGGCTTAGTTGACATCAACAATAAGGTTACTTTTTATGATGGAAAAGTAAGGGTAGTCGATACTGAAGGAAAGGAGCACTGCAAATATGCTCCTGTGGACTACCGTGATTTTGTTGCAGAGCGTGTAGAACCATGGACATACTTGAAATTTCCATACCTCAAAAAAAAGGGCTGGAAGGGATTCACGGATGGACAGGATTCCGGAGTATATCATGCTACTCCTCTGTCACGACTGAATGCCAGTGATGGAATGGCTACACCTCTTGCACAAATAGAATACGACAGGATGTTTTCCACTTTAGGTGGGAAACCTGTTCATGCCACTCTGGCCATGCATTGGGCACGTTTGATTGAGTTACTTTATTCAGCAGAGCGCTGTCTCGAGCTGGCAGAAGATCCTGACATTATTGGCAAAGAACTACGAACACCAAGCAATGGCATTGTTGGTGAGGGTGTTGGTATTGTAGAAGCTCAAAGAGGAACCCTCACCCATCATTACTGGACCGATAAGAAAGGATTGGTCACCAAAGCAAATATCATTGTTGGTACAACAAATAATAATGCAGCTATTACCATGTCGATAAAAAAAGCTGCCCAGGGTCTCATCAAAAAAGGTGTTACAGTTACAGATGGAATTCTGAATATGATTGAAATGGCCTTCAGGGCTTATGATCCCTGCTTTTCCTGTGCTACTCATAGTCTTCCCGGGCAAATGCCCATGATAGTGCTTATACGTGATAGCCAAGGTAATGAGATACAACGTATTTCGAGAAAATAATACCGAAACTTTGTCGATTAAATAATTATTTACAGGAGGTTATATGCGAACTGGAATTTTTTTCTGTCAAGTTGAAAGTGATGGTAAAATGAATATAGATGCCATTGCAAAATATGCTGCAAACCTGCCAGGAGTTGAATCGGTACAAGATTATGGCGTAAAGCCAGATTTGACTGCAAAACATTTATCATTACTTATTATTAAAGATAAACTTGAGCGGGTTGTTGTGGCTGGAGATATGCCGGGATTCTACAAGCCTGTTTTTACAAAGGCAATGTATTTATCCGGGGCTAATCCGAATGAAGTTAGACTGGCTTCATTTCAGGAACATGGCGCAATTGGTGACATAGCGCTCGAAAGGGCAAAGGCAACTGTAGCATGCGCCAATCTGGGAGTTCCCTTTTCTCTGGCGGCAGTCCCTGCCGAAGGTCCGGTTTACCCGGGAACCCTGGTAATTGGAGCTGGCATAGCAGGGATTCAAGCTTCATTAGAAATTGCTAATGCAGGCAAGAAGGTATACCTGCTTGAAAGAACAGGTACCATCGGCGGCCATATGGCCATGTTCGACAAAACTTTTCCAACTCTGGACTGTGCTGCATGCATTCTTACTCCAAAAATGGTCTCTGTAGGTCAGCATGATATGATCGAATTGATGACATGCTCTGAGCTAATAGAAGTAACCGGAGATCCAGGTGCATATAAAGTCAAAATTTATCAAACGCCACGGTATATTGATGTTGAAGCTTGCGTTTCATGCGGATTATGTGTGGATGTATGCCCGGTAAAAGTTCACAGTGAATTCGACGTCAATCTGTCAAAACGTAAATCTGTGTATATCCCTTTCCCACAGGCCGTGCCTAATTCCTATCTGATAGATGGTAATAGCTGTAGATTTATCCAATCAGAAGGAGAGAAATGTGGTGTTTGTGTTACAAAATGTCCAAAAGATTGCATCGATCTGAAGGAACAAGGCAAAATTGCGGAAATTGAAATAGGAAATATCATTATTGCCACAGGCTATGAAACACTTGATATCAGCAATATTGAACAATATGGTTATGGAAAATACCCTAATGTTTTAACTGCTCTTGAGTTTGAAAGGTTAACAAATGCATCCGGATCTACAGGTGGGAACATAGTAACTAAAACCCCACGCTTTGATAGAAAAACTCAACAAGAAGAGTGGGTTTTCGAACCAGATGGCATTCCTCCCAAATCTGTTGCTATCATTCATTGTGTTGGTTCACGTAGCCAAAAATACAACTCTTACTGCTCCCGTGTTTGTTGCATGTATTCATTGAAATTCGCTCATCTGATCAAAGAGAAAATCCCAAATGTTGATTGTTTTGAATTTTACATAGATATGAGGGCCTTTGGCAAGGGTTATGAGGAATTTGCAGATAGAATCCGGCAGGAAGGAACTTTTGTTGTTAGAGGACACTCTGCATCTGTGGAAAAAAGAAACGGACAATTGATTGTTACCGGTGAGGATATCATTAATGATCGTCTGGTCGATTTCAATGTTGATATGGTGGTTCTTGCTACTGGTCTTGTCCCCTCCCAAGGCACTAAAAACATAAGTAATATGCTTGGAATACGCCAGGATGTTGATGGTTGGTTCTCAGAATTAGACTATAATGGAAACCCAACGGATACTGAACGAGGAGGAATATTTGTAGCCGGAATGTGTCAGGGACCGAAAGATATCCCTGACACAGTTGCACAAGCATCTGCCGTTGCCGCAGGAGTACTAAAAAGTCTATCCAGTGGAAAAGGTGTCGGACACTTAACCAGTGTTTCATTGAGTAAAATTGAAGCCAGAGCAAAAAAATATCAAACAGTTTAAAGAAAGTATTATGGCTATTAGAGTGAACTTGAGACTGATAGACGAATTGGTGCGCTATGGCGCCGAAGATGTACAATATTGCTACCATTGTGGTGATTGTTCCACTGTCTGTCCTCATGCAGATGCTGTATTCAGATTTCCCCGAAAATCTATGCGGCAATTACAGATGGGGCTGGAACAACGTATCGAAACTACCCTTGAGCCCTGGTTATGTTACTATTGCGGGCAATGTTCAGAACAATGTCCCAGAGAGGCTGATCCTGGTGAAACTATGATGGGACTCCGTCGTTGGCTGATTGCAAGATATGATATCACTGGTATTGCCAGACAGTTTTTCAAGTCGAAAACTGTTGAAATAATTTCGGTGATTGTGGTCGGAATAATAACTGGAGCTTTGCTCTTGTATTATGGTTTCTCCCAGGGGAACCTGAGCATTTATGACGGTGAAGGTGCTTTTTTACCAAGTTCCTTTATACACACCTTTGATTTGATTATAGGTATAATTATGGTTTTCTTCCTTATAGTCAACGCGCTTAATATGGGATACTTAACGATGAGGAAAGGATGCGATTACCCTGTACCATGGTGGATATATATTAAAAAACTACTTGTTCTTCCCTGGCATTTTTTCACTCAGAAAAGATATGCTGAATGTGAGAATAAAAGAGAAACCAAAATATTTATGCCATGGTTCATCCACATGGGGCTGGCTTTTGGTTACATGATAATGCTAATATTGGTTATGGTATTTATTGAAAAGCTTCAATATGGTCCCGAAATTGATTGGTCAGTGCATATTTTTGGATATCTGGCCAGTGTAGGACTAATTATTGGATGCATTTATTTCATCCGAAGTCGATTCCGGAAGCATCACATCCAGTATAAAAAGACACATAGCACTGACTGGGTATTTGTTGTATTACTCCTCATTATCACGGTCACCGGTATTGCTCAGCATATTCTTCACCGTACAGGTATTATTGAATGGGCCAATATCATTTATGTAGTCCATCTGATTTGTGTAGCACCATGGTTTTTAAGAATGCCATTTAGTAAATGGTCTCACCTTGTTTACAGGCCATTGGCAATGTATTTTGCAGCTGTTCGCCGCGAAGCACTGGAACGACAAGAAGAGGGTCTACCATCAATTTCATATTCATATAAATAAAACCAGTTGTTATGAATGATATCAGAATAGGTGTATATGTCTGCTCATGCGGAACCAATATTGCCAAAATGGTAGATGTTGAGCTAGTTAAAACCACTGTCGAAAAGCTTCCCAATGTGGCTATGGTGAGAAATTATAAATACATGTGCTCAAATCCTGGCCAGGAAATGATTATTCAGGACATCAAGGATAATGATCTGAACAGGATTGTTGTAGCTGCCTGTAGCCCTAACATGCATGAAAGAACCTTCAGAGCTGCATTGAGATCGGCCGGACTGAACCAATACTTATTTGAGATGGCAAATATCCGTGAACAATGCAGTTGGGTGCATGAAGATCGTATTGAAGCTACCGAAAAAGCTATTGATCTGATAATTGGATCCGTTAAACGAGTCGCTCTTCATGAAGCTCTTGAGAGCATGGAGGTAGATATGAATCCAAATATATTGGTCATTGGTGGAGGAATAGCCGGATTAACAGCTGCTCTGGAGCTGGCAGAAGCAGGAAACAAAGTTCATCTGGTTGAAAAACAAAATAAACTAGGTGGAAATATAAGCAGGGTTGACCTGACAGCACCCTATCTCTATTCAGCCAGAGACCTGCTAACTGAAAGAATAACAAAAGTAAATGAGAATCCTCTGATTGATCTTCATCTCAACTCAAAAGTGAGCGATCTAAAAGGTTTTCTGGGAAACTTTACTGCAACTATCGATAAACAGAACGGTAAGCCTGGAAAGGAAAGTGCTCAAACTGTAGTTGACATAGGAAATGTTGCGGTTTGTACAGGATATAAAGAATTTGATGCATCACGTATAACACACTATGGCTATGGTAAACTTCCTAATGTGATTACTTCTTTTGAATTAGAAAAAATGATTCGTAATGGTCAGGTTGTAACCAAAGAAGGCAAAATCCCTCAATATGTTGCCATTATACATTGTGTTGGAAGCAGAAATCAGGAGTTTCATGCATACTGCTCCCGGGTTTGTTGTATGACCGCATTGAAGTATGTCCATGAAATAAAATCAATGAATCCCAAAAGCTATGTGTCAGATATTTATATAGATATGCACGCATTCGGAAAAGGGCATGAGGATTTCTACCGACGATCGTCCGAGGTAAAAACTCTTTTCTTAATGTACGAAAAAAGTGACAGGCCAGTAATTCACAGGGCTGAACCCAAAGATGATTGTGAAATGCTGATTGAAGTGAATGAAATACTATCTGGTGAATTGATAGAAATCCCAGCCGATCTGGTTGTCCTGATGGTAGGCATGGAAGCAAGTGATGATTCCAATGAAATAGCGCGCCTGACCAACATAAGCCAGGACAAAGACGGATGGTTCATTGAAAGTCATCCAAAGCTTGAGCCAGTTGCAACTACAACTGATGGAATTTTTATAGCCGGTGCATGTGTGGCACCTAAAGATATACCGGATTCAGTTGCCCAGGCAAGAGCTGCTGCAGCCAGAATTCTATCAAAAGTTTCTAAGGGAAAAATTGAAGTCGATGCCGTTTACTCTGAAGTGAATGAAGAAATCTGCTCGGGATGCCGACTATGCAACAGCCTTTGTCCCTTTAGCGCAATTGAGTTTCTTGAGGAAGAGCAACGCAGTCATATCATCAGTGCTCTATGCAAAGCTTGTGGCGTTTGTGTGGCAGCCTGTCCTTCTTCTGCAATAAATGGCCGTCAATTTACTGATCGTCAACTAATTGCCCAAATCGACGGATTATTCAATCACATGGAAGCTCTTGATGTCTAATAACGCTGTGAACACTAAAAACCGAGACAGGATTGGGGCTTTCAATTGTGAAGCAGATCATTGATAATCACAAAGGCAGGATCTGGGTCAGTAGCGAAAAAGGGATATGGACGAAGTTCACCTTCTTCTTACAAAAAGAACCCATTCCTTCAAGTGATAATACTCAGGCTTGATTATCTTTAATGCATGAAAACTTCGATTAAGCTATTTGGGCTGGGATGCCTGCTGTCAATAATTACCCTGGCCTGCAACAAAACAAGCACAGAAGGCCCATACTTTGGTAATGGAATTCATAATGGCTGGGCCGACCAGCACTCAATAGTGATTTGGACCCGCCTGACTAAAAACCCTGAGATGAATTCTTCGGGACAAGCATTCACCGTACTCAAGCCCCAGGAACGAAACAATCTCCATAAATCAGCTGATAAAGAATTGATCATGGCCGCACAAATTCCTGATAGTCTGAGCCTGGAAGATATGGAAGGTGCCTGTCAGGGAGCATTTGGTGAAGTCAGGCTCATTTATCATCCGGTAGGAGAAGCTGAAAAAACTGAAGAAACGAACTGGCAGGAAGTTGATTCAACTGAAAATTTCACCCGACAATGGAAGCTTGATAATCTCCAGGCTGGTACGAGATATGAGATATGTATATACGCACGAAAGGGCTCTGAATCTGCAATTTGCGATAGTATCAAAGGTGCATTTTTTCTGCCTCCGGATGATAATACGATTGAGGATATTAGTTTCGCTATCGTTACCGGTCATGATTACAACCGAAGAGATGACTCTTTAGGCGGACATAAAATTTACCAATCCATGGGGGCAGATCAGCCTGATTTTTATGTGCATACAGGTGACACTGAATATTATGATAAATTCAATCCCTGGGCCATGACAGAAGAACTGATGCGCTTCAAATGGGATCGCCTTTTTGCCCTGCCATACCAGCGCGATTTTTGGACCCATACTACATCATATTTTATCAAAGATGATCATGATGTGCTCAAAAATGATTGTTATCCAGGCACTCATTATGGCACGGTAAGTTTTGAACGAGGAGTAGATATTTTCGATAAAGAACAATTTCCAAGTAATGAAAAACGATACAAAACTATTCGCTGGGCAAAAGATTTGCAAATATGGATTGTGGAAGGTCGTAATTTCAGATCTGATAATCGCCTGCCGGATGGAGCCGATAAGTCAATTTGGGGTAAAGAGCAAAAAGAATGGCTTTTCAGAACGATCCGGGAATCAGATGCTACATTCAAAATAATTATCTCCCCAACACCCATTCTGGGTCCTGATCGGAAAAATAAAAACGATAATCATGCTAATGAAGGATTTCAATATGAAGGTGATGAAATCAGAGGTTTTATAAAGCAGTATGACAATGTTTTTATTTGCTGCGGTGACAGACACTGGCAATACGTATCACATTTGGCCGACTCCAATCTTTGGGAATTCTCAACAGGTCCTGGTTCAGATAGCCATGCAGGAGGATGGTCACAAAAAGACAAACGCCCCGAACACCGTTATTTACGGGTTGGGGGCGGCTATCTGTTTGGCCAAATTTATCGTGAAAATGAGAAGCCTGTATTAGAATTCCAGCATTGCGATGTTGATGGCAATGTTATGCACACTGAACAATTTGGCTTAGATTAATTATTAATGCCAACTCTAATTCCTGCTGCAAAACCAGGATACATACTCACTACAGTATTACGATTGGTACGTTCAAATACTTTCCAGTCGCGAAATGAAGGATTCATACCACTATTGTCATTTCTTGTATCTGTTACCCAAACATTCCAACTTGGTCCGGCATATGCACTTAGCATTGATGTAAACTGATAGTTGGCTGTTAGATTAGCCCGGTTAAGCATGTTAACATGATTACTCCACCAACGGTCTTCATTGATGTGATAACTTACTACTTCTAAACTAAGATCTAATTTATTGAAAACAGGTATTAAGGTACCAATACCGTATCCCCATCCCCACTTAATCTCATCATCCTGTACGGCAGCACCAACAGAGACAATATTATAGAAGCTTCTCACGCCGGTTTTGAAACTGATCTCTCCATACAAGGTCTCATTTCCACCCAGCTGAATGACCTTATATCCATTTTTAACAAAGCTCATAAATCCTATAGCTACACCCTTTTCAATGGTATCAGCCACATTCACCACACCAACTTGTAAACCATTGACTTTTTTGGCATAATTCACAAACCCGGAAGCCTGAACACCTGTAACTGTACCAAGACTCACGTTAGCAAATCCGGCAAATTGTCCACCCTTGTTTTCTCCAGTACTTACATTAGCAAAGCCAGCAGCCTGCAGACCTGTACGGGTACCTAAACTGGTATTTAAGAATCCGCTGAACTGACCCAGGGTAGTTCCCCATGAGTGGTTGCTGAATCCCGCAGCCTGAATACCTTCAACCTCTTCCAGACACAAGTTGGTAAAACCAGCAACCTGGGTACCATAAACCTTGCGATGGTTATAATTATAAAACCCGGCAGCTTCTATACCTTTTGCTGTTCCGAATGTATTGTTGCAAAATCCGGCAAGCTGAACTCCATGCATATCCCATCTCAAAACATTAGCAAAACCCGACATTTCCAATCCTTCCAGACCACCTGAAAAGCCGGCAAGCATGTTAAATGATAAATGATTAATTGTACTCCATGAGTGTATTCCATTTGTACTAAGTGGAGTAATAAAACTTACTTGTACCATACTTTCATGAGCATCGTCCTGAGCATTGTGCTGAGGTTCATCCTGAGCATTAATTTGCAACAATGATCCGCCAGCAAGCAGCAGTATACATAGGGTAAATAATCTTGATAATTTCATTTTTGTTTGTTTTAATAATTTCGGTTTTTTCTTCTCTCAATAGGATGACATATCAAGAGTAAAATACCCCTATCCGGATAGCAAAAAAAAATGAAAAAAATTGATTATATCCTTACACCTGCAGTAATTCCTACCCATGCCCGTGACCGGGTATTGCCAAGTATTTTGTCATAAAATGGTTTTATAACAGTAAGAGGGAGATCCAGAGATGCTTCAGAATCAAATTCAGTCAGGAGATTAATAGATGGACCAAGCAGTAGACTGAAATTCTTGGCCAACATCACGTTAAATGTTGCTTTAAGCTGATTAAGTGTTCCCACCAAAGCTTCAAAACTATCAGTACGGTTAAGTATTTTTGAATTGGCTTCCAAACTAATTGACAGGCTTCTATTCAGATTAAACTGGGTTCCCAAACCATAACCTGCGTATGCCAACTCTTTTTGAGCACCGGCTGAAAATATATTATAGAATCGATGTGTGCCAGTTTTAAATTCGAGGTTAAGCCAGAATAACTCATTGCTGCTTATCTCTACTTCATGAAATCCCTTTCTGACAAAACTAAAAAAGCCTATCGGAACACCGGAGCTAACTGTATCACTAACATTAAAAACGGATAATTGTAGGCCATCTACTTCTGTAGCATAATTTATAAATCCTGCTATCTGTGTCCCACTATTTCGTCGTGAGGCTACATTGGCAAAGCCAGCTATCTGGAGTCCTTCGACACTCCTGCAGTAGTTGGCAAATCCACTTGCCTGGGCAATCTTAACATCTTTCACAGCAACATTAGTAAACCCTGCAGCCTGTACTCCATCAACATTCTGACTGGTAAAATTTGCAAAACCAGAAGCCTGCAGTCCATACATTGGCCCATGCAAAGTATTAAAGAAACCAGCAAGTTGAGTACCTCTTATAGTATCCAGCGCAACATTTCCAAAACCAGCTGCCTGTGTGCCTACCATTGAACCGGCAGTAACATTGAAAAACCCTGCACCCTGAAATCCACGACTTATTCCACCAACAACATTACCAAAACCAGCTAATTGCACACCTCTCATATCGCCACGAACAATATTCTGGAAACCACCCAGTTCTAATCCATTCACGCCTCCGGAATAACCAGCAAGAATATTAACAGAAAAACGATTAGTAATCAAACCAGTCACAAATCTATTCGTACCGACAAAAGGCAAAAATGAGACCTGAACCAGACGTTCCTCATGTACCTGAACGTTATCAGCCATAACTACAGCCCTCTTGGGAACGAGAGCAGCAACCACGGGTCGCTTATGAATATCTGGTGAAACCTCTGATTTGCCCTTAAAACCAATCATCACATCCGGCAGGGGACTTAAATAAACATTGTGTGACCACTCGTCAACAGGGCGAACAATTATGACAGTATCGAGATAGCCTACCTTACTATAGTTCAGATACTGAACCTTTTCAGTTGCGGGCAGACTCAAAGAATAATATCCTTCCTTGTTCGTAAAAGAATTCTGCCTCAATTCAACTTCATAAATACTAGCCTGGCTAATTTTCTCACCGGTACGTGAATCAATGATGTAACCGCTAATAGTATATGTTCGTTTGCGTTCGTCCCGTGTAGGTTTCTTTGGAGCTATTGATTCGAGGATTATAAGGTGGTTACCAATTACTTTATAGCGATACTCATCGCCAAGCAAATCCACGAGCACTTTGTCAACTGTTTCGTTATTTGCATGGACATTGATAATACTGTCTCCGGGAATTATTTCTGAATTGTATGAAAAAGAGAAACCTGCTGCATCTCCAATCTCAAGCAAGGCATCCTGCAAAGGCATATTTTGAATATCCACATTAACATCAGCCTCAAGATGATTGGTTTGGGCAGATACTTGATTTGCAAGAACACCCCAGATTAAAAAAGAAAAGTATACAAATGAGTATTTGTAATTTTTGAGGTGATCTAATACTCTGATTAGTTGATTATTCATCCCTTGAGCAACCCACTCCCGTAAGTTTATATTGGTCTCCATCTGTGATAAGTTCAAGTTCAAAAGAAGCTGCAATAACCGCCATTATATGATCCATTTTTTCTCCAGTGAAGCTAGCTGACAATAAACAGGCCAAAATGCCTTTATCACTAACTAGAATTTCAAATTCGTAGTATTTTTTCAGGATGACAAATACATCAGCGAGCTCAGTTTCCTGGAAAATCAATTTGCGATCAGCCCAGAAAAGCTCATCGGGCTGCAGATCAGATGATCGATACAATTCCTTATTTGCCTTTGATAGTACTCCCTTTTCACCAGCCTCCAGCAAGAGGGTTTTCACCGCTGCCCCCAGACTATCGGTCAGCACAAGCTCAACTAATCCACTTTCAACCACCACTTCCATATCCTCATTTGGATAAGCTTTTACGTTAAACTCCGTGCCAAGTACACGAACCTGTCCTGTCCCTGCCTTAATAACAAATGGTTTTGCCGTATCAGCTTTGACCGAGAAGAAAGCTTCACCTTTCAACTCGACACTTCTCTCATTCTCAACAAAGGTTTCAGGAAAAGATAAAACAGATTGCTCATTCAATGCAATTGATGATCCATCACTCAAGGTGTCAAATACTACTTCAGCAAAACTTTCAATTTTCAAAGAAGGAAAAATTTCGGTCGTGTTTTTAAACCAGTCCGTATAAATGACAGATAATACGGATATAATTGCAAGAGCGGCTACAGCAACTGACCAGTAAAGAGTTCTGGCTCTTCCGGTCATGGGAGGAAGCACATCCTGAAACTGGATGTCTGAATCCAGGCTTTCATCATTCTGAACCTCATTATCATCCAGCATTAGCTGCTCCATCCTGTTCCATGCCTTATCAACATCCACAGCTACCGGCTGAGGCTCAAGCTGACCTGTTTCATGCCAGGTTTGCTCCAGTTCTCTGAAGGTCTGTTTATTGCTTGCTGAATATCGAATCCAGGCCTCCACTTCCTGGCGGCCTTTCTCCGAGATCTCATCCAGCAAATAGAGTAACAGCAATCGTTTGTCGATATGGATAGGATCGTTCTGCATGAATCTCATAATTAAGACAGTTCAAGCTGTCTTTTCACTACTTTTTTTTTAGTTAATTCAAAAAATCTTTAAAGTCATTAAATAACCCTCTAAATATCAGCAATATAAGAGGCATATAGTCAGATAAATTTTTTCGCATAAATTGAAGAGCCTTATACATCTGATTTTCTACTGTTTTGACAGAAATACCTAATTTATCAGCAATTTCCCGATATTTCAATCCATCATAACGGCTCATAACGAAAACCTTTCGGCGTTCAATTGGGAGCAAATCAATACTCTCTCTTATTTTATTCTCTAATTCGCTTACAATGGAATCATCAACAAACTTCTGTTCAGTTTGCTGAATCTCCTGCTCATTGAAACTCTTATAATCCTCCCGGATGGAGATATGGCTGATTAAGTTGAGACAGGCATTTCTTACCGCCCTGAACAAATATGATTTGACAGAAGATTTAATCACCAGGTTTTCCCTGCCCTTCCAAAGTTTGAACAAAACTTCCTGAACTATGTCTTCGGCCGCATCCAGATCATTCAGGAAGACATTAGCATAGGCGCACAGTTTACTATAATGATCACGAAACAGACTTTCGAATTCTGATTTGCTTCCCAAAACTGCCTGAGCAGATATGTGCAGGGTAGTTTCCACTATTTTTTGCTACGGAACATTAATGCTACAAAAGTATAAAAAATGGAAAGTACTTTATAACTTCACTCCAAAACTAATTCCTTATATTTTGAAATCCTTATTTATCATCCTGTTCAGTCTGATTATTTTCTCCTCTTGTCAGGAGATTCAATTCGATCAGAAAATCCTTGACCAAACAAGTATTAATGCTGAACTCGCCCATGAAGGGTTCAGTCGTTGCAGGAGCTTCATATCTGCCTGGCTGGAATATGCTGATTCAGCAACTGGCCTTATTCCCAGGAATATTCAGTCAAGCAAAGATATCTGGAATGCTCAGGATGCCGCAGCAGACAACTACCCATTTATGGTTTTAAGTACTGCAATAACTGACCCTACCATGTTTCAGGGAAAAATGCTGGATATGCTGCGGATGGAAACTAAACTTACTTCAAGGGTAGGTGCATTACCAGACACCTGGTCTTTTGAAAAACAAGACTTTGCCAACTCTGAGCTAGACATGAATAGTATTCTTTTTGGCTCATCAGAGTATATCAAAGATGGCTTGCTGCCTTTAACTGAATGGTTAGGAGAAAGCCCCTGGTCAAACAGGATGATCAGCATACTTGATGATATGTGGGCCCATGCACAATTCGAAACAGATTATGGTAATATAGTGACTCCTAATGTTGAAGTTCATGGAGAAATGCTGCAAACATTATCCAGAATTTACTGGATGACAGGCCAGAAAAAATACCTCGACTGGGCCATTCGTATTGGTGATTATTATCTCTTGGGAGATCAAAACCCGGCGATAAATAAGGAGAGCCTCAGACTACGCGATCATGGCTGTGAGATAATCTCTGGTTTGTGTGAGCTATATGCTACTCTGAGTGTAGTCAATCCCTCACGGCGAATGATATACAAAGTCCCCATTAATGAGATGCTAAACCGGATTCTTGAAACAGGGAGAAATGAGCATGGTATGTTTTATAATACAGTCAATCCTCAAACAGGAGCAGTTTTGGATCAAAGAATGTCAGACAATTTTGGCTACAACCTGAACGGATTTTATACCGTTTATATGGTTGACGGAGTCGAAAAATACCGTCAAGCTGCTCTCACTGCTCTCGGAACACTTAATAATAACTACAAAAAATATTTGTGGGAGGGCAGCCAGGGGACTGGTAGTGCTGACGGTTATGCTGATGCAATTGAAGGAGCCTTAAATATATATAATCGTGAACCCCTTCCCTCCGCTGCCGAGTGGATTGATAGTGAAATTCAGGAAATGTGGAGTAAACAACAAGAGAGCGGTATAATTGAAGGATGGCATGGAGACGGGAATTTTGCGCGTACAACAATCATGTACTGTTTATGGAAGACACAGGGAATTACACTGGATCCATGGCGTGATGATCTGAAATTCGGAGCCCTGGTCAATAATGATAGCCTTTACATTTCGATTTCTGCATCCAGCAAGTGGGAGGGCAGACTAATTTTTGACACTCCACGTCACAATACTTCCCTCAATATGCCCTTTGACTGGCCAAGAATCAACCAGTTTCCCGAATGGTATGCAGTTAAGAACAAAAAATACTACGTTTTTTGGTCAGATAAGGAAAGCAGACAATACAAGGGGAAAAAATTATCTGAAGGAGTTAATATACAAATCAAACCAGGTAGACAATTGTTTGTCATCACCGAATCCTGACCAAGCTCTTCCCGGCATTTCTTTTCTAAAGTTCAGGTGCAAATACTATAGATTATGTTCTGATATTTGGAATTATTCCCCTTATTGGAATTTGTGGTTTTAAGTGGGGGGTCTTAATGTCCTTATACTCTGCGTGTTCTGTCTTTGGCCTATAACTTGTCTGCTTTTAGGAAACAAAAAAACATAGAGCCATGTTTTACGGAAATAAATATTTTCAAAACAAGATACTAATTGCACTAGCAGGGGTAGTAATTCTCATATCATCGTGTGAAACCGATGATTTCTATTCAAGCATTGAAAATAGCAATCCTGGCAATCGTTTGATTGTGAACAATAACATTTCAGAATTAAATCAAAGAATCACTCGTTTTGATGACTATTATCTGGAATACAATAATGTTGATTCAAAAACCAAAACTTCCGGAGGAAGTGAAAACTGGGATGATTATATTTTGGTATTGCGAGCTGAGGTTGCTCCTGGGAATATAATGGGCATACCTTGCAGGCAACTGACGTCAGAATAATCGATGACCATGTTTTTGTTAGTTATGCAACTATTGGAGATTCTTATTTAGGTGGTGTTGAGATTTTTAATGTTAGCGATACAGAACATCCCGAATTAATCTCTCAATTATTATTTACTGATACTGATGTTTTCTCATTGGATGTTAATGGTAATAAAGTCTATCTGGCCGCGGCTCGGGAGAACTTTGAATATTACAATTTACAAAGTCCTGCTATTGTAGAATCTGTTGAATATACTGACTTCCAGCTAACCACGAACACTAAACATGCAGATTTACCAGGCTTTGTCGGAAAATCAGTGTTGAGTCATGGCCTAAACATATATACAACCTCGGCAGATAATGGAGGATTATCAGTGCTATATGCTTCGAATCTTGAAACTGTAGGGTTTTCAAGTTTCGAAGAATCAAGAGATGTTGAAATTTACAATAATGCAATCTATTTACTTAACGGTGAGCCTGGCAATCTTGTTGAAATCGAGCCCGACAATCTAATAATACAGCACCAGACTGCTCTCGATGGTGCCCGCACACCTGACTCAAAGTCTACTTTCGAAATCCATGACAACAAGTTGTTTGTATCACTTGGCGAAGAAGGAGTGAAAATAATGAATCTCGATAATGAAGAGATAATCGAAAGTTTGAGTCGCCCTGAAATCCCTGAAGATGCGAATCCATCTGACTATGTAAGTAATGCACTTTCTGTTGACGGAGACTACATATTCATTGCCAATGGTGCTGCAGGTTTATATTTGGCTCATTACACCCCAGAGGACGGGTTATCATTAATTGGTAGTGTTGGCTTTCAATCATCAACCAACTATGTCCAAGCCAAAGACAATATTATTTTCGTTGCCACTGGAAATGGAGGACTCAAAATTCTTGAAATGGTAGAATACAATCCTGATGAAGGAAACTTTCTAACACTCAGCGACTATGACGAGGATGGTGTTCCTGTCAACTCTGAAGGAGTACAGGATCTTCCAGGCAGTTTGTTTGATGATCTTGATCGGGCACTACCAGAAAACAGATCTGCTCTTAAAGATCATCCGGAATATTTTAGTGCTGTTCCAACAAGTGTTGAATTATCGAAAGAGGCTGATATCTATGTTACCTTCCTTAGTGAAGGAGCTAGTTGGACAAATACATTAGGTTACTACTTGTACAACGCCGACAATCCTCCCGAATCACCAGAAGATATTGAACAACTTACCGTAATTTTCCCTAATACTTCAGAACCCTTTAGCGGTGGTAATCTGGAACCAGGAACAACAGTGCATCTGGGAAAAATCAAACCGAATCAGGTAGTAGGATTCTTCCAGGTAGCTCGTGGATGGAGTCAGAAATTGACTAAAGGCCTTTACACTCACTACAGCGATTATGAGACAGGCTCCCCACAACATAGTGTATTGCTCCATGACCAGAAAAGAAACTCTTTGATTATAGCTTTCGAAGACATTAAATTGCCATATGGCGACAAAGATTTTAACGATGTTATTGTCAAGGTTTTCAGTTATCCTGAAGACGCCCTTAAAACTGATGCCTTACCCAAAATAAATTAGACAAAATTAATATTACATAAAGCTAAATTTGTTTCCCCCTGTCAGGTGATCCGTTGCCGGCAGGGGATTTTTGGTATACTAAAATGTACCGAAAATGGCATCAATATCAGTATTGCAAAACACACTTGAATAAACAAAAAAACCAATTCGGTTTGTGTTTAGCTTTCTTTCAAGATGAAGGATAGGAAATCCAGTTTTTACACCCAAATATTCTGCTGTAGCTGTATCTGCACCTATTGCCCGGATTCTTTGCTCACCTCCGCGGATTTCTATACTGTAAAACTGTCGCAGAATATCAAACAATGAAGCATTTTCAAACTTTCTCGACTTAAATCTTGGCAGATTCATATTTGGGATGTAATTCACATCATAAAATATTGATCTTCCCTCTAGCTTTCGCAAACGCTGAAGAAGAATACATCCCATTTCTTTCTCTACTTCATTCAAAGGATAAATAAAAGGATCAGGCCATTGCTGAATTTCTGCCTTTGATAAAACAACAGTTTCCAACTCCTTATTTCGTAATGCTGATGTAGTACCTGAAACAGATAATATCCCTATCCCTCCGGGCGGATTCTGAACCACACTTCCCTTACCCTGCTTTTTAATTATATACCCATCATAAGCCAAACTGACTAAAGCCTGTCTTACAGTTGGCCGAGTCAAATCATACAGACGACACAACTCATTCTCCGAAGGCAATAAATCCCCCTCATGATACATCCCATCTTCAATGTGCTTCCTGAGAATCTCGTATAACTTCTTATGTTGTGGAACTTTTTTCATGTTTTACTTGTATAGACAAGTTGAATGTCTTATCTTTGCAAAGATATATATTTTAGGCTGATTTTCAAATGTTTCTGCATTTCTTTTCTTAGTATTAGAGCTACTTGTATTTACATGTCAATCGAATAATCGACCTTACAACACATTAACTATATGGCAACTCCGGTAATACTTCCCCGTCAGGGACAATCTGTTGAATCTTGCATAATCACTGAACTACTCGTTAAAAAAGGTGATTCTATAAAAAGTGGTGATGTGCTGTTTAAATATGAAACAGACAAAGCTGCTTTCGAACTGGAAGCAGAACAAGATGGATGCATTATTGAGATTCTGGTAGAAGAAGGAGACGAAGTTCCAGTACTAGCAACAATACTAGCCATAGGAAACCCAGGAGAAAAATACGTCCCGGAAGACCAAAAACCAAAGACCAAGGACCAAAGACCAGCGACCAAGGACCAAAGACCAGCGACCAAGGACTCAGGACCCCGGACAACGGGCCCCGGACCCCGGACCACAGACCACGGACCAAGGACCACGGACCCCGGACCCCGGACCCCGGACCACGGACCCCGCCCCCCGATCTCTCCCAGAGCAAAAAACCTGGCGCTAAAGATTGGTGTTCCGTTCAGTCGTATTTCAGGTAGCGGTCCTGATGGACGAATCATAGAAAGAGACATAGAAGCCTATGCCAAAGATGGTGGCCGTTTGACTTCTCTGGCCAGTGCAAAAAGTACTCAAACTGAGCTATTGCCTGGACCGTCAGGCAATGGTCTGGGTGGTAGAATATTAGATACTGATCTTGGAGCAGGAACAATTGGAACAGGCAGTGACTCTTCAATCTCCAAAATATCTAACATCCGGAAAATCATTGCCCAGAACATGCACGCCTCACTGCAAAACAGTGCCCAATTAACTCATCATATGAGTGCCGATGCCCGGGCTATTCTTGGTATCCGGAAGGTGGTGAAACAGAAATTGGAAACAGAAGGAGGAGAAAACATCACCCTGAATGACCTGGTCTGCTATTCAGTTATTAAGGCTCTCAAAAACATGCCTGAGATCAACAGTCACTTTTTAGGTGATTCAATTAAAACATTTAATAAAGTTCATCTGGGAATAGCTGTTGATACCGACCGCGGACTAATGGTACCAGCCCTGCGGAATGCTGATGACATGACTATAGATCAACTGTCAAAAGAACTAAAAAATTTAGCTAATAGCTGTAAAAATGGTAATGTTGATCCTGATCTGCTAACTCCAACGGCCGCAAGTTTTACGGTATCGAACCTGGGTGCCTTCGGTGTGGAAATGTTTACCCCGGTAATTAATCTTCCTCAATCAGGAATTCTCGGTGTGAATACAATAATTCAACGTCCGGGTGATGCAGGAAATGGTATTATTGGATTTATCCCTTATATCGGACTCTCACTCACATATGATCACCGGGTTATTGATGGAGCTCCGGCATCAGCTTTCCTCCGGGAGATAAAAACACAAATAGAAAATCTCACTATCAACTAACACAAAGGATATTATGTACGACCTGGCAATCATAGGAGCCGGTTCAGCTGGCTATGTCGCTGCTGAGCAGGCAGGCAAGGAAGGCCTCAAAGTAGTTCTCTTTGATAAACGTAATCTTGGGGGAGTATGTCTGAATGAAGGCTGCATCCCTACAAAAACACTTCTCTATTCAGCAAAGTTATATGAGAACGCCATTAATGGAAAGAAATATGGAGTAGGCTCTGCAGATGTCAGCTTCGACTTTTCTGCAATTATGGCCAGGAAAAATAAGATAATCAGGAAGCTTGTAGGTGGAGTTAGCGCAAAAATGAAGCACGCCAAAGTAGAGCTAATTGAAGCGGAGGCCACAATTAGTGAACGTAACAAAGATCATTTTGTAATAACTGCGAACAATACCAGCTATCAATGCAAGAATGTCCTTTTGGCAACAGGTGCTGAGGCAATTGTCCCACCTATCACAGGGCTTAAACCTGATGAGGCCATGACAAGCAGAGAGATCTTGCAAATCAAGGAATTACCAGAAAGTCTAAATATAATAGGAGCCGGAGTTATCGGACTTGAGTTTGCAAGCTTTTTTAATAGCCTGGGAACAACTGTTAATGTTTTCGAGATGCTCCCTGAAATACTCCCTGAAACCGACATAGAATTAGCCCGAATGCTAAGAGCAGATCTAAGCAAAAAAGGAATAATCTTTCATACATCAACTACAGTAACCGAAATTCAGGGCAAAAAACTGATATATGAAAACACCGAAGGCAAAGGGGAAATTGAGGCTGAAAAACTCTTGCTTAGTGTTGGCAGGAAAGCAAATTTATCTGGCCTTGGGCTGGAGGAACTTGGAGTTGAGATGACTCGAGTGGGTATTAAAATAGACCAAAATTGCAGAACCAACATTCCAAATATTTACGCAGCGGGAGACATCACCGGATTCTCTCAGCTTGCCCACACTGCCAGCCGTGAAGGAAGCGTTGCCGTTAATCATATCCTTGGTAAAAGTGATACGATGAGATACAGTGCAGTTCCTTCAGTGGTTTACACTAATCCTGAAATTGCTAGTGTCGGACTAAGAGAATCTGATGCTAAAGACAAAGGAATTGCCTGCAAAACTTTAAAACTACCGATGGCTTATGCCGGCCGTTTTGTTGTTGAGAATGAAGGCAGGAATGGCATGGCTAAAATCGTCGTTGGAGAGAAATATGGCGAAGTATTAGGAGTACATCTCTATGGTAATCCCAGCTCTGAAATAATTCATTCTGCCTGCATAGCAATAGAAATGCAGATGCGTGTGAGTGATCTGCAAGAGATCATTTTTCCGCATCCTACTGTATCTGAAATAATTCATGAAGTTGCTTTTGAAGCAAAATTAAACTGTAAAATATGCCTAAGTGTCAATTAATTGATCCTAAAGAATCGAGAAAATCAGGAGAAATTACTTTTAAGCCAATTCCTGTAAATCAGTATAATAAATCACTGAAAGAAGAGCGCTCCGTTTATTCAGATAATGATCTACTCCGGATATATCGCGATATGCAGATAATCCGGGAGTTTGAAACAATGCTCAACCGTATCAAAACTACCGGGGAATATCAGGGAATTCCTTACAATCATCCCGGCCCGGCTCACTTGTCAATCGGACAAGAAGCATCTGCGGTTGGAATGGCTTATCATCTTACCATCGATGACCTGATTTTCGGATCACATCGAAGTCATGGTGAAATTCTTGCCAAAGGTCTGTCAGCAATCCATCAGTTGTCTGATACTGATCTAATGGATATTATGGAAACATTTTTTAATGGCCGCATTCTGAAAATAATTGAAAAAGGGCACAAAGGAGATGTTAAAAGCCTGGCTATCAGATTTCTGTTGTATGGTACTTTAGCTGAAATTTTCGCTCGGGAAACTGGTTTCAACAAAGGCCTGGGAGGATCGATGCATGCCTTCTTCACTCCTTTCGGAGTTTATCCAAACAACGCCATTGTAGGTGGATCTGGTGATATTGCAGTTGGAGCAGCATTATATAAGAGAGTTAATCAGAAGAAAGGTATTGTAATCGCAAATATTGGTGATGCATCGGCTGCTTGCGGTCCGGTTTGGGAAGGGATATCCTTTGCCACTATGGACCAGTATAAGCAGTTATGGGAAGGTGCCTATAAAGGTGGTTTACCAATCATCTTTAATTTCATGAATAACCAATATGGCATGGGCGGACAAACGCGTGGAGAAACCATGGGTTATGATATGCTTGCCAGATTGGGTGCAGGAGTTAATCCTGAGCAAATGCATGCAGAAAGAATTGATGGCTATAATCCATTGGCTGTTATTGATGGTTTCAAACGAAAAAAAGCATTGCTCGAAGACAAGAATGGTCCTGTATTGCTTGACACACTAACCTACCGGATAAGCGGGCATTCACCATCTGATGCTTCTTCATATCGTTCAAAGGAGGAGATGGAGGCCTGGCAACAAGCTGACTCAATACTGAGTTTTGGAACTGAACTTATTTCCAATGGTATTGCTAAGCAAACTGATCTGGAAGAGTTAAAAAATCAGATAACAGAGAATACCAAGGAGATAATGCATCTGGCAATTGACCCGAAGGTATCTCCGCATATGGATCTGATTGCTCAGCCAGAGCTCATCGGAAGCATGATGTTTTCAAATGAACCTGCTGACAAAATGGAAGACAGCGAACCGATAACTCTTCACCCAATGGAAGAAAACCCAAGGGTGCAACAAATTGCAAGAAAAGAAAGATTCGGACTTGATGAGAATGGTAAAGCATTCTCAAAGATTAAGACTTATCAATTACGTGACGGACTGTTCGAGGCCATCGTTGACCGATTCTATAAAGATCCTACACTGGTAGCCTATGGTGAGGAAAACCGGGATTGGGGTGGAGCCTTTGCTGTATATCGCGGCCTTACTGAAGCCCTTCCATATCAGCGTCTTTTTAATTCACCCATTGCTGAAGGTGCAATTGTTGGTACAGCAATTGGATACGGCATGGCTGGTGGACGGGTAATTGCTGAAATCATGTATTGTGATTTCCTTGGCCGTTCGGGTGATGAAGTATTTAACCAGCTTCCTAAATGGCAGGCTATGAGCGGAAATCTCATCAAGATGCCTGTAGTAATTCGCGTTTCAGTTGGATCAAAATATGGAGCTCAGCACTCACAGGACTGGTCATCTCTTGTTGCACATATTCCAGGACTAAAAGTCGTTTTCCCAGCGACCCCTTACGATGCAAAAGGTTTGATGAACTCAGCCCTGCAAGGAACTGATCCTGTAATCTTCTTTGAAAGTCAACGTATCTACGACATTGGAGAATTATTTCATGAAGGTGGTGTCCCCGAAGAATATTATGAGATTGAACTTGGTGAACCGGATGTAAAAAGAGAAGGCACTGACCTGACTATATTGAGCATTGGAGCAACACTGTACAATGCCATCAAAGCAGCCGATATGTTGGAAGAAAAACATGGAATTTCAACGGAGATTATTGATGCACGTAGCCTGGTACCATTCAATTATGATAAAGTTATTGAATCAGTAAAAAAGACAGGCAAAATTCTTTTAACCAGTGATGCTTCAAGCAGGGGCTCATTTTTAAAAGAAATGGCTCAAACAATAACCGAGTTAGCTTTTGATGAGCTCGATGCTCCACCTGTTGTCGTGGGCTCAAGAAACTGGATTATTCCGGCCCATGAGCTGGAAGATTATCTATTCCCTCAACCAGAGTGGATGCTGGATGCAATTCATGAACGAATCATTCCACTGAAAGAGCACCGGGTTTCAACTAACTTTACTACTGCTGACCAATTACGAAAAAACAGAGAAGGAGTTTAAGCATGAAAATAAATACTCACATCCATACGCCCTACTCCTTCAGTGCTTTTGAATCTATCAGACAAGCTTTCGAGTTGGCCCGTCAGGAAGGTATTGAGGTCCTGGGAATAAATGATTTCTTCGTCACCGATGGCTATGATGAATTCAATCAACTGGCTCAGGAATTTAGAATCTATCCGCTCTTTAACGTTGAGTTCATTGGCTTACTCAAGGAAGAGCAGGAAGCCGGAATCAGGGTCAATGATCCTGGTAATCCGGGACGAACATATTTCTGCGGAAAAGCGTTGAAATTTCCTGCTTATCTGTCTGCCGGTAACCAAAAAAAAATGGATGAAGTTATTCTGGAGAGTCAGAAGCAAACTAAGGAAATGATTCTTCGTCTGGCTGATTGCCTAACTGAAGCAGGGGCACCATTTCTGCTTTCATTTGAAGAAATCAAGGCAAAATATGCCAAAGAACTTGTTCGTGAAAGACACATTGCTAAAGCTCTTAGAGTTGCAATCAATGATCATTTTTCTACAGAGTCAGAAACGAGTAGTTTTCTTACTCGTTTATACTCAGGAAAAGAGCCTACAGTTGATCTTTCTGATAACTCTGCTTTTGAAGGTGAGCTACGTAGTCGCCTTCTTAAAGCCGGAGGCAAAGCATTTGTACCTGAAGAAGCGAGTTCTTTCCTGCCCATCCCTGAATTGATGGATATAATCATTGATGCAGGTGGCATCCCATGTTATCCGGTATTATTAGATGACAAAAATGGAAATTACACCGAATTTGAAGGAGACAAAGAGACATTGTGGAAACGTCTGACTGAATTGGGAGTAGGTGCCGTTGAGCTCATTCCAGGCAGAAATAATATCGAACACCTGAGTAGTTTTGTCCGCTTTTTCCATGAGAAAGGTTTTCTGGTCACATTTGGCACTGAACACAATACACCTGAAATGACACCACTAACAGTACGTGCTGTTGGGAGTACCGACCTGGATAGCTTCCTCAAAGACGTAAGCAATGATAACACATGCGTTCTGGTTGCCCATCAGAACCTTCTCAAAAATGGCAAAGAAGGCTATCTTGATCCTTCAGGCCGCTGCAAAACAGAACAAAAGGCTAAATTTGTGCTACTGGGTGAGAGTATTCTTGAACAATATTTTCAGAAAAACGCAATGTAATATACTGAGCAATGAAGAAAGAATTGGAACAATTGTTAGCCTTATCGCTAAAACTAGGCAATGATGTCAGTCAGATTCAGGCAGCAGGAGGAAATACCTCTTTCAAAGATGACAAGTTCGTCTGGGTAAAAGCCAGTGGCTTTGAGCTGAAGCATGCAAGTAAGGATAGTTTTGTTCAATGCTACCGAGACAAACTTGAAAGCAAGCTGAGAAAGACATACAACTCCAATCCTGATATAAGTTTTGAGGAAGCCAAAGTTGATCTTCTTGCCAGCATGGTAGATAACAATTCGCCTTTGCAGCCATCAGTTGAAACATCCTTGCACGTATCCTTACAATATCCTTTTGTGGCTCACACCCACCCCACTTTAGTAAATGCCTTGACCTGTAGCCCAAAAGGGAAGGAAATCGTTAAAGAACTCTTTAGTGATACTGCTGTTTTTGTAGACTATAATTATCCCGGCTATGCACTATTCACAAGGATAAATGAAGAATTGGATCGTTTTCGAAAAGAAAATAACAAAGATCCACAGATCATCTTTCTTCAAAACCATGGCATTGTTGTAAGCGGGAATAGCCCATCTGAGATAGATGCACTTTTTGATCTTATCTTTTCAAAAATCCGTCTCTTAATCAAGGATGAATTAACAATTAAGGAAGAAAGCGTCCCAAATGAAGTAATAGCTGCCCTGCCAGCTCTTAGGATGCTACTTTCAATAAATCCACTTAACAAGGAAAACAACACCACACCTTCTCCTCCAATTCTCAAAATTCGTTCCACTTCTCTAACTCAATACTTTTCTGAGGATCTTTCCAAATTCGAGAAAATTGCCAAACCATTCTGTTTCGACCATGTCAAATACAATGGTGGATCCTTCCTTTATGTTGATGCTAATCAAGATTTCAGCAAGCTGATTCCGGAATTTGAAAATGCACTTGCAAGGTTCAGGAAAACAGAAGGAAGAAATCCGAATATTGCCATAGTCAAAGGACTGGGTTTGATAGCATTTGGTGATAACAATAAAAGTGCCGAAACCAGGCTTGAACTTTTCGAAGACCAGATGAAAATTAGTTTCTATTCTGATAATTTCGGAGGACCTGTCTTTCTTGCTGATGATCAGATCAGGCTTATAGACGGGAGGCTCGGGAGTGTCGGGAATCGGGACAAGCGGGATTTGGTTCTTGATCGTATTGCTGTTGTTACGGGAGCAGCTCAGGGTTTTGGCGAGGGGATTGCCAGAGATCTCTTTAGTAGAGGAGCTAATCTGGTTATCGCCGATCTTAATGAAACTGCCAGCATGAAATTGGTAAACGAACTTATGCATCCGGCAGGAAATAATAAAGCTATTTTTATAAAAACAGACGTTTCTGATTCTGATTCTGTTGAAAACCTGATCAATGAGACGATCAAAGAATTTGGCGGACTTGATCTTTTTATAAGCAATGCAGGGGTTCTGTTTGCCGGAGGTCTTGATGAAATGGATCCTGAGACTTTTGATTTTGTAACCAGGGTGAATTACAAGGGATATTTCCTGTGCGCCAAACATGCTTCTGCCGTTATGAAGTTGCAGGCGAAATACCAGCCGGAACACTTCACTGATATCATCCAGATAAATTCAAAATCGGGACTAAAAGGAAGCAATAAAAACTTTGCATATGCTGGTGGCAAATTTGGCGGCATAGGCTTAACCCAGTCTTTTGCAATAGAATTAATGCCCTACCGGATAAAAGTAAATTCTGTTTGTCCGGGTAATTTATTCGACGGCCCACTCTGGTCTGACCCTGAAAACGGACTCTTTGTTCAGTACCTGCGGGCCGGAAAAGTACCGGGAGCCAAAACAATTGCCGATGTAAAAAGGTTCTATGAAGCACAGGTACCGGCGAACAGAGGCTGTACTGTAAATGATGTGATGAAGGCCATATATTATATCATTGATCAGGAATACGAAACGGGGCAGGCTGTTCCTGTTACCGGCGGACAAAATATGTTAAATTAAGGCTTTGAATAGAGCCCCGTAGCCACAAATGACTAAAAACTTCTTTAAATGAAAACTTCTGCTGTTCGATTATATGGAAAAAATGACCTGCGTATGGAGGTCTTTGAATTACCAGCTATAAATGATGACGAGATATTAGCTAAGGTTGTTTCAGACAGCATTTGTATGTCATCTTACAAAGCAACTAAGCAGGGGGCTGATCACAAAAGAGTGCCTGATAATGTACATGAAAATCCGATTATAATCGGGCATGAATTTTCTGGTGAAATTCTGGAGGTAGGCTCAAAATGGCAGCATAAATTTAATAACGGAGACAAATTTTCCATTCAGCCTGCTCTAAATTATAAAGGTAGTCTGGATGCACCAGGATATTCTTTTCAATACATTGGAGGCAATGCAAGCCATATCATCATTCCAAATGAGGTAATGGAGGTGGATTGTTTGCTCTCTTACAATGGAGAGGGCTTTTTTCCGGCTTCCCTGTCTGAGCCAATGTCCTGTATCGTTGGTGCTTTTCATGCAAGTTACCACATAAAGAATGGCACCTATATTCACGAAATGGGTATCAAAGAAGGAGGCAATCTGGCCATTCTTGCCGGAGCTGGCCCTATGGGACTTGGTGCCATCGATTATGCTCTTCACTGCGACCGTAAACCGGGCATACTTGTTGTTACCGATATAGATGATGACAAGCTCAGCAGAGCTGAAAGCCTTTTTTCAGCTCAGAAAGCATCTGCACAAGGAGTTAAACTGGTGTATCTGAACACTGCCAAATCAAAGGACCCGAAGGCAGATCTTCTTTCCCTGACGGAAGGAAATGGTTTCGATGATGTCTTTGTTTTCGCGCCAGTAAAACCTGTGATAGAACAGGCAGATAGCATACTGGCTAAAGATGGCTGCTTAAATTTCTTCGCTGGTCCTACCGATCCCGAATTCAAAGCTGAATTAAATTTCTATAACGTTCATTATGCCTTTACTCATATTGTCGGAACCAGTGGTGGAAACACGGATGACATGCGTAAATCCCTGGAGCTCATGTCGGCAGAAGTAATCAATCCGGCCGTTATGATTACACATGTAGGGGGTTTAGACGCCGTTGTAAATACCACAAAAAACCTGCCCAATATACCTGGTGGGAAAAAGCTGATTTACACAAATATTTCATTACCACTTTTTGCCCTCACTGATTTGCCAGAGCTAGCCAAAACTGACCCATTCTATAAAGGATTGCTTGACATTGTAGCAAAAAATGCCTTCATATGGAATCTGGAAGCTGAGAATTATATTCTTGAACATGGTACAGCTATATAGCGCCTGTACGATAACCTACTATTAATCGATTTACAGTGGGGGTTCGCCAAGAAGCTATTGAATCCGCAAAGAGAATTGACCAGGATTTAACAGCATGTTCAGAAATATGGAAATATTGAACAACTATGTCTAAGCAAAATTTGATATATGAGTCTCCTGTCAGTAGCTACCGCTATTTACCCTGTCTTCGGAATTAAAAATCCGGCCAGTTCCCGAGCCTTGGTATAGGTTTTGGCTTCATCAACAAAAATAATTCGATGGATTTTCATATACTCGTTTGCCAAGACTTAGCCAGAAATTATACTATCTTCGATTTCAATTGAACCTATACGACTACACTCAATGATCAAGATAAGTATTTCAATTACCCTCTTCTGTTACGTATTACTATTTACTCCACTTCAAGGTCAGGAGCAAATTTGGACGACAACTGAGGGACAAGGAGGCGTGCTGTTAGAAAAATTTGAAGTCCTTAAAAGGAAGAAACATGTTAAGCACGGACAGTATGAACGCTATTACCGTGCCGGCCAAACCAATATAGTGGCAAATTTCACCCAGGGTAAGCTTGATGGAAAATGGTCATCGCTGCACTGGAACGGGAAAGTAGCTGTAAAAGGAACTTATCGGAGCGGGGATCAAACAGGGATCTGGCAGTATTTTGATACTGACGGAACAGAAAGGGTCATGGCTAATTTCTATGAGGATAGTATTCTCTGGACATATTATGGCCCCAAGCATGATTCCATAAGATTTGTAACTATCGATGGTGAATTGCATGCTAATTGGGAATATTTCAACGAGGAGTTAAGGATTGTCGATCCGGAGTCTGATTCAATTTATCCTGTACCACAAATTGATCCGGTTTTTATCATGACCCGTTATTCGGCCAAACAGCGAATTATTGGTCCGGTTCCAAACGAACCTGCATTTGCGATTGGCATCGATGCTTTTAATCGCTATCTGAAAGATTATGTAAACTTGCCCAGATCTCTGTTCCCATCCGGTCGTAGCGGTGAGGGAATCAAAAAGACCTGTTATATCCAACTCACCCTGAATCAAATAGGAGATATGGAGAAGCTTAATATTATCCGATCCTTCTCCAAACAACTTGACAAGGAATTAAAGCGAGTGATTGAAGAAATGCCCTTATGGTTCCCGGCTCTGGATAATGGTAGGCCAGTGAAAACCATATTGACAATTCCATACACTTTTCAGGCTACCATTATGTAAAATATAACTCTGGATATTTGCTGAGAAAAGCAGATAGCTTAGCAAATATCTTCTCGACCCCTCCTGATATTTCTGATTCAATATTAAGTGGCAGAACCGGGTCGTGAAGAGATAACCTTAGCAAAAACCAGCCACTACCGTTTTCCTTGTTGCATGACACCCTGATTCCTTCATGATTAGGAACAGTAAGGGACCAACCCGGAGTTTTTTCAGCCAGCAACTTCAAGTCTGCAATAACTTTTTCGCCTAAAATCCTGAAATCATCTGTCTGAATATTAATTCGATACTCTTTTGACTCTGCCGCCTCTTCTAATTTATCCAACAAGCTACCAATGGTCCTGCCGGATGTCATCCTCAGCTGGGCAAACTTTACCAGAATCTTTGCGATCAAAAAAGCACCATCATCGAGAAAATAATTCTCCTTCAAAGCCGCATGTCCGGAGGTCTCAATCGCCAGCCACGAAGGTTTTCCTATATCATTCAGTCTGATAGCCTCGTTGATTACATTCTTGTATCCTCTTTTAAACCGGTGATGATTCCCTTTTAAATCCTGCCGGATAAAAGTGTTAAGTCCATCAGATGTAATTGAATCAGTAACCACCCATGATCCCGGATGTTCCTCAAGAATTATAGCCGAAATCAGGCCGATCAATCTATTTCGATTTATTTCTGATCCGGTAGCATCAACAATGGCTGCACGGTCAACATCCGTATCAAAAATAATTCCCAGATCAGCTTTCTCCTCCATAACCCTGTCCCTAACAGCCTTCATTGCAACAGAATCCTCAGGATTAGGTGAATGATTAGGAAAGTGCCCATCTGGTTCCAGAAACTGGCTTCCTGAAATATCAGCACCAAGCGGCTCCAGTATCCGGGAGGCAAAAAAACCACCTGCCCCATTCCCGGCATCCACGACAATCTTCTGACCAGCTAAAGGATGATTATAATCAATCTGATTATTTACATTACGACGAATAAAATCAACTAAATAATCTGAATACCTACCCATAAAATCAATCTCTTCACACTCCCCGACTCCCGCCTGTCCCGATGAAATCGGGAATTCCCGACTCCCGCCTGTCCCGATTCCCGATAAGATATCCCAGATATCTGCCTTATTCAATCCTCCATTTTTAGTGAAAAACTTCATTCCGTTTCGGTTGTATGGCAGATGGCTTGCTGTTAACATAATAGCACCATCACAATGAGTGGTATCATCAATAGTCGACATAAACATAGCTGGTGTTGAAGCCAATCCAAAATCCAGCACCTGACATCCTGAATTACTCAGTCCATCAACTAAAGCCTGTTTTAATGATGGCCCTGACAGTCTGGGATCAGATCCAATAGACACACGTAAAGCTTTAGATTCGAGGCTGAGGTGTTTTTTTAACCATCGTGCAAATGATCTGGCTATCAAATAACTGCGCTCTGTAGTCAGATTAACTTCTTCACCAATAACTCCTTCAAGAGCAATACCTCTGATGTCTGAACCGTTTTGCAGACTCAGGTAATCAAATGATTTTGTCATATCAGCAAAGATAGTTGAATTCGTCAACTCAAAACTGTACTTTTGCGGAGAATAAACATGAGGCTGATGAGCTAGCCATTATTGAAAGATCAAGTTTTGAAAGGTATTACTATAACAGCACTGACATTGATTTCACTTCTCATCTTTTCGAGTTGTGAAAAAGATCCGCCCGTTCCGAAAATCGTAATTGGCAGTCTTGACTTGCTTGACATGACCTATTATGGTGATAAAAACATCTATGCTTCTTATGGAGAAGATTCAAGTTTGGAGCTTGACCTTGATGACGATGGACTTGCCGACCTGCTTTTTTATGTTGCTGCCTCGGATTCTTCGGGCGATAAAGATAAAAGGGGCTCGACAGTTTCATCAAGTAATGACAAAGTCGAAATATGCATGATGCCATCAACTGAAGACTTATTCAGAGTAAGATCTCATGCAAACGACGAGGTCGTGGAATATTTATATAATGAGCGCTCTCATTTTTATTGTCCTGAGTGTATCGACCTTGGTGTTTCATACCAAACTTATTTCACATCACCGGTAATCTTCTTAAAAAAAGACACCCTGTCAGATGTAGGACAATGGTCAGGAAACGTACAGGTTCTGTCAAACTTTGACCAGGGAAAGGTCACCTCCAACCAGGAGGAAGAGTTTCCCAGCTATAATTACATTGTCACAGGTTTTTGGAATTCGGTTGACAATGGATACCTGATTTTCCGACTCAAAGAAGGGACTCGTCAATATCGTTACGGCTGGATAAAAATTGTGATGAACGATCACCGCGGAATAAGCATCTCAGAGAAAGCTCTGACTAAAGAAATATACTAAGCCTACAAGTATTCACTGAGAGCTACAATTCATTCTTTACCTTATAGTTATTTTCTGTCAGTTTATCGATTATTGCGATACGTTGGTCTGTTTTTTTTGTTCCCGCATTCAAATATCTATAACTTGCTTATAAATCGATTGTCTTGGCAAAGTTTTTGCTACAGAAGTAAATTCTAATCCGTGAATAATTTGTAATTATGTCAAACTACGTCCATTATATTATCATTCCTATTGCCCTTCTGACAATTCCAATACATTATCAATTATCAACGCAAAGCACAGTTGCGGATTCATGTAATCAGATATCCAAGGAAATTAATTGCTCATGGGCGGCACCAAACTATTTAAGTCAACCTTGCTATTTGTTTAATTTCATTGACCTTTCAGGGATTAATAATCAAAAAATCAAGCCTGAAGTCCGAAAAGTTGCTGAATCGCGTAAATCCGCACCTGTTTTGTTGAAACAGAGCATCAATTTGAAAAAAGACAGGTTAAAAGATATAAGCAAATCGAAAGTGGATAGTTTCAGGCGACCAGTGCAGGTCATTAAACTTTATCATATCCTAAGAGGCTTACAATTTGTATTTCACTAATATTCATGCCTCAAGCCAACTGTTTGTGTGCGCTCTCATATTTCTACACTGAATCATCTTCCTCCTTTGATAAGCTTTGCTGAGGAATAATACTATTTTGAGTGCCCAAACGTTCCTTTTTCAGAAACTAAATTGCCAGATTTTAAACGAATAAATATAAACAGATGAAAAAGAAAAACTCCATTATTGGTTGGGCTATGGTATTTGCTGTGCTGGCTTTCCTACTATTAATCCTTGATTTTCTCGCGTTACACGATATCAAACAAGATTATGTTTCGCCAAATGTACTTAGTGATTTCAATATTAACCTATCAACTCTACTGCCCGAATGGACAGCTACAAAAGCAGAATGGATAGCCGTTCAGATTAGTCTTTTTGTCAAAGCCTCTCTGCTGGTAGTGATTATAATCGGACTTGTGAAGGCAGTGAAAAGCATGAAGGTGTGAGTAGTCAGTCTTTGATCTCAGATTGGCTTCTGAGAAAATATGAAACAGCACCAGAGCACAAAAAACTGATCAGGAGGCTGAGCAAACAGAAGGATAAAATTGTAAGTGCGGAGGCAGAAAAGCTCCATAATAAAATCTTCAAAGAATTAGATTGTCTTGATTGTGCAAATTGTTGCAAGTCGATACCACCAATAATCAACGAAACAGATATTAAAAGAGCTGCTAAGGCCTTGTCAATGAAACCTGGCCAGTTCAAAGATAAGTATGTGAAATTGGATGAGGATCAGGACATGGTTATAAACCATTCACCCTGTCCCTTTCTGGATACCGATAACACCTGTTTCATTTATGAGGCACGACCTAAAGCTTGTCGTGAATACCCTCATACTGATAATCTTGAATTCATGAAACACAAAAAACTACATGCCATAAATGCACAATATTGTCCGGCAGTTTTTCATATCCTGGAAGCTCTAAACTCAAAGCCCTGAGATGAGTAAATTGCCTTCCCGGATTAACAATAATTGCTTATTTTCGTCATCAGACAAATCTACTTAGCATTATGATTGCTAAAGCTATCAACAGCATTCTGACTTATTCGCTGCTAATCCCTCTCGTATTCCTATTGAGTTGTAAGTCCTCAAAATATGTTATTCACATTTCCGGACAAAAAACTACCGATATAATCAGAATTCTGGACTCCGACTATAAGATCATCTTTCATAGCTCTCCTCAGGAAGCAGTAACTCAGGCAAATGAAGGAGAAGCTGTATTGATTCTGGCTGAGCAGTACCCACATGAAACGACTTCCCTGAATGCTGAACTGTTCAGGCAGATCAAAATAAAGAATTTACCTACTTATATTGAGTATCCATCTTATCTACCTGAATTACAAGTGGATAATCCGGTTTCTAGTTCGATTGAACGTGTGCTTGTAAATTCACCAAACCTTTCACAATCCCTTGACAGTCTTGACATTCTGGTAATCAATGGTCTTCACTATTGCCCCGTTGATATCCAACAAAACTACTTGTTGGCCGCCAGGGTAGCCGGATTCGATGAAGCTGTTTACGGCCTTCCGGATCAGACATCTCCCCTGCTGTTCGAATTGCCAGATTATCCTGTACTGGTGGCAACCTGCTGTTTGAGCAGGCCGATAACTGCCCGATATGCCCCCCGTGAATCATGGGAGGCTGTATGGGAAGGGATTTTGAATTATATCCTGCCGGATGGAGCAATGGCCAGTGTGAGCTGGATACCAGATGTGCTGCCTATGTACTCTCAAAATGAGACCTTACCCGAAAATTACCAAAACGAGGCCGTACGCATGGGAGCCGAATGGTTTTATAATGCGAAAATGATTCTTCATGAGTCCTATGTTGATACCCTCAGGAAAATGGAAAATTCTAATTTATTGAAGTGGAAACAAGAGATGCCGGTTGGTGACGGTCACTTTGGATCCCTTGAAGCCATAATGTCAGTAATAGATGAGAATGGATCCCAGCCTATTGGTACAGTACAAAGGGGTGATTGTATTGGAGAAACTGCAATGGCCATGGCTGCTTCAGGATCTCTGCTTGATAAAGACAGCTATCATTCAACTGCTAAAAATCTACTTAATTATTACCTTAAAAATTCCCCCGCTGCAGAAAATGAATGGGCAGATCCGGATCATGGAGCTTATGGACTCATCCCCTGGGGAATCACAAACTACGCATGGTATCGTGCTAATTATGGAGATGACAATGCCAGACAACTGATGGGAATCATGGTAACATCAGCACTAACCCAAAGCACAGATTGGGATGATATTGCCATGAAATGCCTTCTGGCACAACTACGAACTACAGGAAAAAATGGTTTTCGCGGCAATCGGATTGATTTACCTGATTTCGAACGAAATGGATGGGAGTATTACCATAATCGCGACATAATCAATATTGCACCCCATTTCGAATCCTATCTCTGGGCCTGCTTCCTTTGGGCTTATGATAAAACCGGCTATCCTATGTTTCTTGAGCTGGCAAAAAAGGCCATAGGAATAAGCATGGAACATTATCCACAAGGCTGGCAATGGACAAATGGATTAGTGCAGGAAAAAGCCCGCATGATCCTGTGTCTATCCTGGCTTCTTAGAGTTGATGACTCTGAGCAACATCGCACCTGGCTCAAAACCATTGCTTATGATCTGATCGCATTGCAAGACGATTGTGGAGCCATCAGAGAGGAATTGGGTGATCTTTCAATGGGAAAATACCCGCCACCACAAAGTAATGATGCATATGGAACCAATGAGGCTTCACTGCTGGGCAAAAATGGAGATGAAGTAAGTGACCTTCTATATACTTCCAATTTTGCCTTTTTGGGCTTGCATGAGGCTGCCCATACGACAAAAGATCCTTTTATTATTGAGGCAAATAACAAATTGGCTGAATTCCTTTGCCGGATCCAGGTTAAATCACCAGCTCATCCCGAAATTCATGGGGCCTGGTTCAGAGCTTTTGATTATGGCCGCTTCGAACATTGGGGATGCAACGCTGATCTTGGCTGGGGAGCATGGTGTATTGAAAGTGGCTGGACCCAGGGCTGGATCACAACCATACTTGCATTACGCGAAATGGACACCAGCATTTGGGATCTCACACAAAATTCAGGTGTTGCCAAAAACTTTGATGAACTGCTTATTCAAATGGGCTTACCGGATTAAGCAAAACTCTGCTCTACACTAGCCCCGTTTTGGTGATTTATTGTGTATATTATATGCTTGAATTTATTGAAAGATTCACCTGTCATTCTCAACTGTCATGAAAGGAATTAATTGGAAAAAAACAGGAGCCCTGTTAGTGGGATTTATAGCTTTATGTTGGTTTCTATTAAGAGTGATCCCCAAACCAAGCAGAGCCACTTATCCATGTCAAAGAGCCGCATTCCCTGTTGCATCAGCATTTGTAATTTGGGTAACAAGCCTGATTGGCTCAGCATTGTTTTATAAGAAGCTTAAGCGAAACCTGAAACTAAACAAATGGTTTTACGCATCCTTTTTTCTCCTGATGTTTGGGCTAAGCCTTATTATCTTTTCGGCAACTAGTCCTGTTAATGACCTGTTTGCAGGCAATTCAAAAACTACACTGAAGCCAGTATGGGATAACACTCAAAGAACAAAAGAGCTTAAAACCAATCATATAAATGATTTTGATGAAGTTGCCATAATCCGCTCTTCAGAGCAAAAGGCTGCAGATATTGACTTTCTCGAAATAGAAACAATGGTAAGGGATGCCGTGGAACTAGCAGGTGGCTTGGAGAGTATTATCAGCAATGGAGACCTCGTAATTTTAAAACCGAATCTGGTAAGCTTACCTCCTACTGCAACAGAGGATTATGTTGAAGTATCAGGTCTGGCAACTGATTGGAGGGTAACAAAAGCCGTTGCCAAACTTGTTCGCGAACGAAACCCGGAAGGACAAATTTATATTGTTGAAAGCTCGGCCGCCACATCAACCAGAGAGATATTCGATTTTTATCAATATACACTCGAAAATATTCCTGAAGTTGATGAGATTATTCCACTAGAAGACAGTTGTGGCAACTTTGAGGATTATAATGATAATCATCTGGAGCAAGTTCTACTCGATGAGGCTATCCGATTGTATCCGGATGAAATGAAACCTAATCTGTCACCTGAGTATTTCATCAATAAAATCTATAATCGTGCTGATGTTGTAATTAGCATTCCCGTTCTGAAAAACCATAAACAGGCAACAATTACAGGAGGGGTGAAAAACGTGGCAATAGGTATGACCCCACCAAATATCTATGGTAATACTGACAGCTTTTTTGGCAAGTGGACAAAGATCGATCACAGTGAGGAGAATCTGCATAAATGGATCCATGATTTCTATCTACTTAAACCAGCAGATTTTGTCGTGGTTGACGGCCTGCAGGGATTTGATCATGGACCCACAGGACTCGCAGGATTAAGTATGGAAGAAATGCAACACAACATGAGACTTATTATGGCAAGTGCTAAGCCTTTGTCATCTGATGCTATTTGTGGAATTATCATGGGCCTCGATCCAACTTATGTCAACTATATGATTTATCTCGACAATGCATCATATAATGTGGGCACCATAGATACCAGGTTTATCAGAACCAAAGGAGCAAGAATTCCTGACATCAGAGAAACTTTCTACCATGACTCCGAAATAACAAATGCTGCATTATATACCGATTTTGAACCACCAGTGTTTAACATCACTTCAAGCTCTGTAACAGGCAACACAATTACAATCAATACTACAAGCGATGCAGATTTATCAAAACTCGAAGTGCAAGTAAATACTGAATTGCTTGATCAGATTTACATCACGGACTTTAACACAATCGAAATTCAAATCCCCGATGATGTGGAATCGATTGACAGCATCAGGATATTTGCATACGACCGGTTTTATAATGAAGCTCAGGTTCTCATCACTAATTTAGGGATTGATGACCCTGAAGAAATAGTGAACCTTCTCGACCAAAACTTCCCTAACCCATTTACAAGTACAACAACATTCAGATATAAGCTCAAAGAGTCTGGTCTGGTTGTATTATATATCAGCGACTTGCAGGGCAGAAAAATTGAAACATTGATAAATGAAATATATCCGGCAGGAGAACATCAATATCTCTGGAATACAGAACTATCTGCTGGCACATATTTTTATACACTGGAAACAGGTAAGGAAAGATTAACTAAATCTTTTATTAAAAGATAAGGTACCTTGTTTCTGATTATTTCAATGAATACATTTTTGCACTTATGACTGACCAGCTACGGATATATAGTAAAGTCTCAATTGGATGCATCCTTTGTGCATTATTCCTACTTTCTTCCTGTACAAAAGATAGAATTATCCTGTGGCAGATAGGGGAAAGTGATAACAGTTGTACAGAATTTGCCCTGGCTCCAAAAGAGTATAAACAATTCCTCGAGAAGGACTTTGGATGGGAGGACAAATATTATCTTATCGGTTTATCAAGGCCAGACACAAACTGGCCATATGTTTTACCCGGGCCAAGTGATCAATGGGGTGGTACGTGGTCTACCTCAGGCTGGCGCTCCCATCGTCTGAATATTCTTTTTGGCATAGATGAACTACCAAGATCAGGCAAATGGAGCCTTTATATTGACATCCTGGATTGCAATTCTAAGGACTTACCAATAATAAAGATTAGTATCAATGGAAAAACCTGGAAATATCAAATTCCCCAAGGATCAGGCCAGAATTCTATTGAAGGAGAGACCATTGACTCGACACAGTTCAGAATTACTATCCCCTTCCCATCAGGACTGGTAAAACGGGGAGGGAATGAGATCAGCCTCACTACTCTGCAAGGATCCTGGCTGTTGTTTGATCAAATCAGGCTGGAAGCCCCAGAATCTACACAGCTTAAAGCTATTAATGAAGCTTTTATCAGGAAAGTAGTAGCTGGTGAATACGAAATTGATAGCCCTTCTGGCAACACTCAAGCACTACTAGTTGATATTGAGCATATTAACGGACGTCCCCAACTACAGGTTCTCTTAGAAGGGGATGAAATCCTCTCAGAATTTCTCGAGGCAGGTCGTTATATTTTTGAGGCCCCAATGCCAGCTGTTTCCTCTAAAACCCGGAGTCACTATGAAATACTTCTCAATGATGACATTATCCAGTCGGGTGAAATTGAAAGAAATCCATATAGCACCAATGGTCCGGCTGATTATGTTGATACAAAAACCGGATCAGCACATTCTCGATGGATGATAGCCCCAGGTCCATGGATGCCGTTCAGCATGGTGAAGTTAAGTCCGGATAATCAAAATGCAGGCTGGCAGGCTGGGTATGATCCGATCTTTGAAAATATAGCTGGCTTTAGCCATATCCATGAATGGACAATGGCCGGATTATTAATGATGCCCACCAATGGTGAACTGAAAATAAAACCAGGTGATGAGAAAAATCCTGATGAAGGGTATCGTTCACGCATAAATAAGGAATCTGAACAATCACCTATCGGATATTATGCTGTGGAATTAAGCGATTATAATATCCTGGCCGAAATTACTTCAAGTACGCGATGTGGTTTTCAACGATATACTTTCCCCAAAAAGACATTCGGATCACGTATTCTGATTGATTTACAATTTCCGGCAGAATACAACTTCCTTTTGAAAGAAGTACAGTTAAAACGCACAGCTGAGAACAGGATTGAAGGATATGCCAAACAATATTCGCCAAACACCTGGTCGGGAGGTGTCTCCCAAGAGTATACGGTTTGTTTCGTGATAGAATTTGATCAGCCCATTACCAGCATGGGAGTGTGGAAAAATGATGAAGTGACAAAATTCACCGAAACCCTTCAGACACAAGATTGTGAAGATGCCGGGGCATTTATTGAATTTAACACCAGAGATCATCCGGTAGTTCAGGCTCGCTCAGGTATTTCGTATGTAAGTATTGAAAATGCCATTGAAAACCTTCGAACAGAAATTACAGAGCCTTTTGGCTGGAATTTCGAAGCAGTGAGAGAATCACATCTTAATACCTGGGATGACCTGCTTAGCCGACTTAAAATAAGCAGTATTGACAGACTGGAAAAAATGCGTTTTTACACAAATATGTATCGCTCTCTGTGTAGTCGCAATATCTTTAGTGATGTCAATGGCCAGTGGGTAGATGCTGAAGAAAACATCAGGCAGATGCAAGATCCCTCATCGCCCGCGCTGGGCTGTGATGCCTTTTGGAATACTTTCTGGAATCTCAATCAATTTTGGAATCTGGTAACTCCTGAATGGAGTAATCGCTGGGTAAACTCACAACTGGCTATGTACGATGCAAACGGATGGCTGGCCAAAGGCCCGGCTGGAATGGAATACATCCCGGTAATGGTTGCCGAGCATGAGATACCACAAATTGTGGGTGCTTATCAAATGGGAATACGGGATTTCGATGCCAATAAAGCATTCGATGCTGTGAAAAAGATGCAGACTACTCCTGCTACTCGTGTTGGTGGAGGATTAGCCGGGAACCGTAATCTCGAGCCATATCTGAAGTACCAATATATCCCTTATGATCTTGGTCGTTTCTCAAATACACTGGAATATGCTTATGATGACTGGACTGTAGCTCAATTTGCTCAATCTCTGGGAAAAAAGAAGGACTACAAACAGTTTATGGATCGGAGCTCTTATTGGAGAAACATTATGGATCCTGAAACCGGATACGCCAGAATGAAGGACTCTGACGGGAAATGGTTGCCGGATTTTAATCCTTTTCGCTCCGGCGCAAATCATCATTACGTGGAAGGGAATGCATGGCAGCTGACTTTCTTTGTGCCGCATAACGTGCCGGCATTGGCGAAAGTTATTGGCGAAAAACAATTTATTGAAAGATTAGACTGGGGATTCACCGAGAGTTATAACTGGCGTTTCAACGGTCCGAATGACCAATACTGGGATTACCCTGTTATGCAGGGCAACCAACAGTCTATGCATTTTGCATTCCTATTTAACTGGGTGAACCGACCCTGGCTGACTCAAAAATGGAGCCGCGCAATAATTGAAAGATACTATGGTCATGGCTTGGCAAACGCATATCTGGGGGATGAGGATCAGGGACAGATGAGTGCATGGTTTATAATGGCCTCAATAGGATTATTTCAAACTGATGGTGGTTGTAGTACAAATCCAGTATACGAAATAGGAAGCCCCTTATATCCGAAAATAGAAATCGATCTGGGCAATCGTTTCGGACGTGGGACTACCTTTATAATTGAAGCAAGAAATACCTCCAGGCTGAACAAATATGTTCAGTCAGCCACCCTGAATGGTCAGGTTCTGGATGACTTCAAGTTCTATGCCAGTGATCTGCTCAAAGGAGGTACTCTTGTGCTGGAAATGGGTGCCAAACCCAATATGAAATGGGGCCTTATTAAAAAATAGAAGATAAACTCATTTGTCAGTCTGCCTTTTTAGCCTTCATCTCTCTACCATTCACTGAGAAAACCAATCCGCTTACAAGCCCATCTTTAATTGAAAAAGTTATGGTCAGATCAGCCGGGTAACGGATAAAGAATTTATTTCGGGATTCTGGCAGCAATTCCGCTTCATTACCCCTGTCAGCAAAGAATAATCGATCTTCTTTTCTAATCACTTCAAAATAATCTCCAGGAGCAATTTCATACTTTCCTGTATATAAATCATAAACTGCCGGATCAAGTTTTATCGGCTGTTTATAGTCAACTTTCAACTCATTATCCCTGGCAATACTGGCCATATTTATCTCTCTTTTCAAGTCGGATCGACGTTTGTCAGCACCTGCCGGATCAAGTATTGCCTGCGATAAACTCAAAGCCATATTACTTAGCGCAACATTTTTCTCTAATCCATCATCATTCAATGCTGAGGCTATTTCCAGACTCCCCGGTAGCACTTTACCCTTGAATAGCTCACTAACTTCATCATGATTCAATGCTGCTCGGTACAATAGCAAATTCTTATATCCTGCTTCTTTCACTCCATTTCCCAGAATAAATTCATGTGGTTCACATTGCTCTGATAAAATCCCTTGCAGCTCACCATCAAGATATAAACTGGTCTTTGAATTTAAATAACTATGGGTGATAACGATCTGTTGCCATTCCCTTCCTTTACATTTCTCTATTGATCGGATGCTCCCATTTGGAGATTGATATACCAGACGTTTGTCAGAATCTAATGTGATAAGATGTGAACCAGCATTTGACAATATCTCGGCCAGTTTGTCCTTTCTGGAAGTTTTGAAAGAGAAGGCCTGACTGAATGAATGGATAAGAGATCCTGGTACGTAACTAAGTTGATTGTATCCGGCTTTCTTACCAAGTTTCAGTCCGTCACCATCCGGCAGGGACATATTTACTTTTTTACCTAAGCTTAGAGCATCAAAAAGATCAATTGGAATTGAATAGTAGAACTCTTCATGTCCAAGATTACCAGGATGATTTGGATCAAAAGTAACTCCTTGAGGGAAGTGTCCTTCTCCATTATCAAGAGCTCCTAATAGATTTATGCATGGCACCCCCCATTCGCTGATTTTCAGATTCATCTTTTTCAGATATTCATATTGAAGAGGAGTATAATTGTCATTTGGATAACACAAACCTACAACCGGTCTGATATTTTCATTTTCACAAAGTTCGATAAGCTTTCGCAATCCTTTTTCATAGCTTTCAGATACTGAATCCGGATCTTCGGTCTCGAGTCCCTCATTTGACATTGAGAGGCCGATGTAGATAAAATCAGGATCCAAAGCGACAAGCTCTTCTTGAAGAAGCTTAATGCTAGCCTTGGTGTCAAAGCCAGGTACACTTTTATTGATAATTGTCCAGCCCTCAGGCTCCATTTTTCTTGACAATCGGGTCAGATAACCATTTTGCATATCATACTTTTCCTTGTAACTGCTTACCCAGCCACTTGCCACTGAAGAACCCACAACGACAATAGTTTTTTCTGAACTTACCGCCTGACCATGACAGGAGACATGAAGAAAACCTGGTAAAATAAAGACTGATAAAATGAATAATAATAACTGTTTTTTCATGATTGCATTTTTGAATTTATACCCCTAAAACGAATAAACAAGACAACAGTTACAGCATTCTAAAGGCTTTGTGATCAGGGTAAGGAATTTGTGACCAAGGGACAAATACAGTGCTGATAATCACTCATCACTTAGATTAGGACAACAATTATGAAAGGGGTATTTTTGGCAATGGCGGTTTTGAATCAGAAAATAAAAAAAGAGGCACTGTACTTTATCGGTTTCTGGCTGATCGGCTATTTATTAATCTATTTGTCATTTCTCACCATACTTGACCCCCTTCACGCACTAAGAAACTCATTCGGATTTGTTGCACCAATAATCTTACCTGTCGTAATTCTTGAGTTGATATTCACTTATTTCTTCCCGAAAAAAAAATACCATATGCTGATTATCCTGGCAATTGCTACAATTGCCGGATTCGGACTGCTTAATTTTTACACTATCAAACTTCTGGTTAATAACCCTGAAGCTGAATCTAATACAGTTTTATCGATTATTATATTTTTTCTTCTATTCAGGGGAATAAAATTCTTTCGCACAGGGGTTCAGCAGCAATTGGCTCTGACAAAAGCCAAAGAGCTTCAAATGGAGACAAATATTAAACTAAAGGAAGCTGAAACAAGTAAAATAAAGGCCGAGCTGGATGCGATAAAGTCTCAAATTAATCCGCACTTTCTGTTCAATACACTTAACAGTATCTATTCACTGGTCATTAACAATACAGATCATGCCGGTGATGCGATTCTGAAGTTGAGCTCACTTATGCGGTACATGCTGGAGTACTCAAAAAACAAAGAGGTATTACTATCTGATGAAATTAGTTTCATTGAGGATTATCTGAGTCTGGAAAAGATCAGGCTTGAGGATAATTGTCAGATAGAATTTGAAGTACACAATACCATGAAAAATCTCAAAATTCCACCTTTACTGTTTGTTCCTCTTGTTGAGAATTGCTTCAAACATGGTATAAGTGCAAATAAGGAAAATAATCAGGTAATGATATCACTCAGAGCTGAGGCAAAGAGCATTTTATTCACCGCAACTAACAACAAGATGCCAAAGAGAATGAGGGCTTCTGGCCATCAATCCGGAAATAGTCTTAATAATCTTACAAAACGTCTCTGCTTATTGTATCCTGATCGTCATACCTATAAGGTAAGTGAAAAAGAATCAGCGTATATTGTGGAATTAAGAATTGAGATTTAGATTATTGGCATGCAAGCTTTCAAATGCATAGTAGTGGATGATGAGAAGCCCGCTCAACGGATTCTGGAGAATTACCTGGCTAAAATCCCGTCGATAGAGATATTCAAAGTCTGTGATTCTGCCATTGATGCCCTCCACTGGCTCCATCAGGAAAAGATAGATCTCATCTTTCTTGACATCAACATGCCTGAACTTAGTGGCTTAGATTTGCTCAGAACTTTACATGATCCTCCTAAAGTAATTCTGACAACTGCATACTCACAATATGCCCTGGAAAGTTACGAATTCGGAGTAATAGATTATTTACTTAAACCCTTTTCATTTCAACGATTCACAAAGGCCGTATCCAGATTTCTTGACAATGGAGATGACCCTCCCTCTGGTATAAAAAAAGCTTCTCTGCCGGTTATATCAGATCAGCATATTATTGTTAGAACGGATTCAGGAGATCAAAAAATTTGTCTTGCCGATATCAGATACATTCAGGCATTTGGTAATTATATTAAAATTCAGGGCCTTGAAGATACTATCCTTGTAAGGGAAACCCTAAGCAATATTTTAAAGAAACTGCCAGAATCATGTTTCACCAGGGTACATCGATCCTATATTGTTCAAACTGCATTAATAACCAGCAGAAGACCTATGTCCTTATCAATTGGACAAACAGATATTCCAATAGGTAATGCATACAGGTCAAATCTAAAGTCTGTAATGTGAAAACTGATCTTTGAAATCACAATTCTCAAACCAAACTACACGATCACTAAAGCTCCCTCCCTGATTGTCTAATTATTAGGGTGTTTCGTAGATTTGGGCCTTTGCTTTATTCTAATTGAACTAGCTTTATAGCTCACCAACTAATCATTAAAATGAAGTTTCTGAAATTGTATTTTCCGTTAAGCGCTTCCTTCCTTATCCTATTTGCATGCAGTCAACCCGACACTGCATCAAAATATGAAACAATTAACCACGATGAAGTTTTGGTTTGTGATTTAAGCAAAGTGGGAGACACGGTGGAAATTGCCTTGAGCAATCTTATTGATAACTGTGACATGATCCAGCTGGAGACACATCCTGATGCATTTTTTGACAGAGCATGGCACACTGTTGTAACAGAGAACTATATTTTGATAAAAAGTTATGGTCGCCATTCGGTAAAACTATTTGAGCGCTCGGGAAAGTTCATCCGCAACATTGGCTCCATCGGTAAAGGTCCGGGTGAATATATAAGCTTGTACGGCATTCAACTTGATGAAAAGAAGGAATTAATATACCTCACACCCTTTGCCAACGCCAAAAAAATCATGGTATTTAATTTACTGGGTGAATCCCTACCGGATATCCCCTTAGGCATTGTCTCAGGTAAAGTTCGTGCCTACATTGGAGATGATCTTGTTACTTGTTTGTGTATGCCCTTCGATGACCAGACAGCAATCGCTTTTCAACAAGATCATAAGGGAACTATCAAGCAGTTTGTTACACCTCTCGATGCACAATTCGCCCAAAGCTTTGATACTGAAATATTCAGCTACCAGAATGGATTTGGTTTAGAAATGCACAATACAGTAGTTGATACACTTTATGAGTATAATACAACTGAAAACCGACTTGTTCCACGCTTCACCCTTCAAACACCCGATGATCAGAAATTGTATTTCTCCCTTTTTGAACTACCAAAACACTATTATGTCTGGATCGCAAAAACTGGCCGATTACTGGTTAATAAAGATACAGGTGAATCAAGGTTCGTTAAGCTTAAAAATGATTTCTTCGGAAATATTGATGCTGAGATCTGGGGAGGAAATAACGGACAATTCATCAATGTTACAGCCGCTATCGACCTCAAAGAAAAAATTGAGACTGCGTTGAATGATAAAAATATCAAGGATGAAGATAGAAGCAGGCTTCTTGATATTAACAAGAAAATCAATGAGGAAGACAGCCCGGTAGTTTTTGTCGGCCAATACACAAAATGAGAGTTTTGCACAAATAACTAATTGCCTTGGAAACAATTAATTATCGGTCATCTTGCCAAATTCACTGCCTATTGGATATAAGCCCATTGCCAATATCAGAATTGAGTAATTATCAATTGCAAGTTCTCTTCCTCAAAACTATTACCTTAGTGTTGTAATTCTGATTAACTCAACCAATAAGGATAAGATGCGTATTTCAAAAAAAATCCGATTTTATTTAATAAGCGGAATAATTGTACTGGCAGGTATTATACTTTTATTCAATAAGATTATCATAATCGGGCTTGTGATTCTTGGGCTGGCAGGCTTAGCACTTTTATTGTATGAGGTCATCCTGAAAAACAAGGACAAGCAGATAGATGCACTTAGTGAAGATTTAGAAAAAGTTAAGTCTGAAAAAAGAGAGATCGAACACGAATTCGAAGTACTTTCAAAAAGAAAATTAAATATCTCCGATATTAGTCCAATTTTAGAACTCGGACTTTTTGAAGTAGATACAAATTTCAAGCGAACAGTAAATAAGCAGCTAAAGATCAAAGAGAAAAGGATTCAGTTTTTTGGAGTATTGAATATTGACTTCGTTGCAAAATATGGCGTTGATATCAGGAAACTGATGTGTAGAATTGATGAAAAACGAAATGAAATTTATATTTCAAATGCCAATCCTGAGTTTCTGTCATTCTCAAAAAGAAGTAGCACCTGGGAAATTGCTGAGATTCTTGAATTCAACATACCTGTTATAGGAAGCAGCCATTGGCGCACTAACCTAAAACTTGAAAGCATCGCTAATGAAATAAAGGAAGAAATTAGGGTGCAAGTCGAAAAGGAAACTGAAAACGGCCCCTCAGAGTTAAAATGGATTGCAAATCCTCTAAGAAAACACGTTGAAAGAGCGTTGGAATTAATCCTGGGATTGAAAGGTTATTCCATCCGTTTCACAGAATTAGATAGTGGAGATTACAAACCATTATTTGATTTGTCGCAGGAAGATGGATTAATGGAGGAAAGTGATGATTCCATTTCCAATGATGGAAGACGGCTGCCAGAATAATTATCATGCAGGCAGGAACATCAACAAGCCGGATCCGGTATTTTCAAATGGCAAAGCCACAGATATCTTCACTTGAAAGTAATATAGTTACCTGTGGCTTTGGTCAAGGGAAAGCTTATTCGGCTCCTTCCATTATCCTAATTCATAATCATTTCCAGTAAATGGTGTTGGTTTTTGTTAAGTATTGATTTATGATATTGCAGTTCGGCTTCAACAGTACGATCTTCAACACTATAGAAAAAGGGTAGCTCTTTCAGATAGTCAAGCAAAGAAATCTCTCCTAACTCCCATGATTTTTCGAGCAGGTATTTCGACTTCATAGAGTTCAGACTAGCCTCCAGATTATTCTTTATCTCTTTGGATTGCTTTGCCATTTCATCATATCGATCCCAATCATTCTGCACTAATTGATTGGTCAGAGCAAGATTCTTGTCAGATAAATCCTTTTTGAGTTTCGCTCTATTAATCAGATTCGATTTCCCCCATAAAGGGATTGATATACCCATTTGGATACCGGCCAACTTTTCGTCATTTATCGCCTCACTGGTATAGCCTACAATAACATCCGGCAGGAGATTAGTTTTAGCCAGTTTGATATCGGCTTCCGCCAAAAGTGTATTCATTTCAGCTATCTCAACAACAGGATTACCTTCCAGGGCCTGCTTGCCATTCACTGAGCTGAACAATGTAGCGAGATCTTCATACTCAAGACTTTGTACAGACACAGCTTTGTCGGCATTAAGGCGCTGAAGGTGCAGATAAAGAATCCTTTCTTCTGATTCCAGCAATAAAAAATCCTGTCTGTAGGTGTCAGTTAATAGTTTTGCTTTTTCAAGCTCAATCTTATTGGCTTCACCAAGCTGAAACTTACGTTCAGCCATGTCATGTATTTGCTGAACCCGCGTAAGGCGATCAGTAAGCATAGCTTTACGTTTTGACAAAGAAGCTAGGTCGATCATTATGTCCAGAGCATCAAAAATCACATGGTTTATTTCAAGCTCCAATTGGGTGGTATACTGGTCAGCTGATAATTCATTCCTTTTCTTCTTTTTTGAATAATAAGTTGGGAATTTAATCCGCTGATTAGCATTCAGTCCGGTTTTGTTGCCAATTATTGCAGGAGAACCCCACAAATGAGCATAGCTGATCTCAGGATCATCCGGGTAAAGCTCTCCTTTATCTTGCAACAACTTCACTTGATTTTCAATTTCAAGAGCCTGAAGTACAAGATTATTAGAAAGAATCTCTCTAGTCAAATCCTTAATTGGATTCTGTGCCATAGAGATGGCTCCCAGACACAGAACTATTAATAATATCGTGCCTCTCTTTCTCATAATTGTATTGCTTTTTGCGATGATTTGTTTACTTGTTTTCCGATCAGCACATAGATGGCAGGAATCACAAACAAGTTTAGCACAGTTGATGAAATAAGTCCACCGAGAATTACTACTGCCATAGGACTTTGAATCTCATTACCAGGCTTTTGTCCACTTAACACTAATGGTAATAATGCGAGGGCAGCAGTTAAAGCAGTCATGAGAATTGGATTTAAGCGATCAGCAGAACCTTTAAGGACCACCTCATGCATATTCATTCCACGAGCTGCGAGAGCCTCATACCTCGACACCAGTAGAATTCCGTTTCGGGTTGCTATTCCAAAAAGAGTAATAAAGCCAATCAATGCTGGAATACTTATTGATCCTGATGTTATCCAAACAGCACCAACACCACCGATAAGAGCCAGCGGCAGGTTAAGAAGAATAATTGCTGCCAAGCCAAATTTGCGAAACTCCATGAAAAGAATCATTAATATCACAACAAAAGCTAATATAGATGCCCAAAGAATCCTTCTGGTGGCAGTGGCAGCACTCTCAAATTGCCCTCCATACTCTATAAAGTATTCTTGCGGTAGGCTTAACTGCTCTGATACAGCATCCTGTAGTTCAGTTACCGCCGTATTTAAATCAGTACCTGAAACATTCGCCGATACAACCAGTTTGCGTTGAACATCTTCACGATTTATACTTACTGGTCCACCGGCTGAGACAATATTAGCAACTAACTTAAGTGGCACTTTTTTACCAGAGTCAGAATCAATATATGCATTCTGAATCTGCTCGATACCATCGCGCTGTTCATCCTTAAGCCTGACCATCAAATCAAAACGACGATTCCCTTCATATACCTCACCTACTTTCTCACCTCCAAAAGCAACACGAACAAATTCATTGAATTCATGCAGCGGAATTCCATAATGAGCAAGCATTGTTCGATTCGGTGTGATCTGAATTTGCGGAACATCGATTTGTTGTTCAATGTTTACATCCACAAGTCCGGGAATGGTCTCTGCGATTTCACCTACCTGGCTTCCCAGATTGTATAATGTTCCCAGTTCCTTGCCAAATATTTTTACCGCAATTTCAGCTCGTGTACCAGAAAGCATATGATCAATTCGGTGAGACAATGGTTGGCCGATTACAAAAGACAATCCGCCTATTGAAGATAGTTCATGACGAACCTCCTCCATAAACTCCTCCAATGTACGTCCTTTAAGATCAAAGGGAACATCAATTTCGGAGGAATTTGATCCTCCATGTGCATGCTCACTTTTTTCAGCACGTCCGGTTCTTCGCGTTACCAGTTTTACACCATCCATCTCCATCAGTTTATTACCCAGCTGTTGATTCAGGAGATTTGTCTCCTCCAGGGAAATTCCCGGCACTGATAAAGATGTAATGGTCAGTACTCCCTCATTAAATCTGGGAAGAAAAGTGCTACCAAAGCTTGTTAGAACAATGATAGTACCAATTAGAAGTAAAACCGGAATGCCAATAAGCCATTTTTTATACGACAGCAATCGGTCCAGTACTTTTACATAAGCCCTGTTCAAACTACGAACTAAGGCATTACCTCCTTCTACCGGTCTGCTCAATTGCTTTTCTGTGGTAAAAGCGAAACTACATAAAACAGGTGTCAGAGTAAGTGCGACGAACATGGATGCCAGAAGAGAAACGATGAATGTAATACCCAGGGGACGTAACATCCGGCCCTCCATACCCGAAAGGAAAAAAAGTGGTAAAAAGGCTACAATTATGATGACCGTCGCATGAATAATTGAAGAGCGAATCTCCAGTGAGGCCTGGTACACTACTTTTATTATTGGCTGCCTTTCTTCATCCGGCAGGAGTCTATTCTCTTTCAGGCGTTTCAAGACAATTTCCACATCAATAATAGCATCATCAACGAGAACTCCGATAGCAATTGCCATACCTCCCAATGACATTGTGTTTATTGAATACCCAAATAATCGGATCACAATTATGGTTATCAATAATGAAATCGGGATGGCTATTAAAGAAATCACCGTTGTTCTGACATTCATTAAAAAGAGAAACAGAATCAGCGTGACAAAAATCCCTCCTTCAATCAAAGCCCGGGCAACATTATTGACAGATGTACGAACAAAATCAGATTGTCTGAATACATGATCATCAACAATAACTCCCTGAGGTAGTGAAGATCTTAATTCCTCAATTGCAAGGGCAATCCGTTCGGTAATCTCAATACTGTTGCCACTGGGTTGCTTCAGCACAGTCATAACCACAGATTTTTTACCATTATAGTAACTCTCCCCAACCTTAGGACTGTGATTGCCAATTTTAACATCGGCTATCTGACCTAATAAAACCGGAATACCATTATGCTTCTTAACAAGAATTCCGGCAATAGATTCAAGCTGGTTAGTTTGAGCCATTCCACGAATTATATATTCCAGTCCATGCTGATTAATTATCCCTCCGGATGTGTTCTCATTCATATCCTGGCAAACTGACATTACCTCATTAAGGTTTATCTTATAATGAGCCATCTTAAGTGGATCAAGCTGAATTTGGTATTCTTTTAAATCACCACCTATTGTAACTACCTGAGACACTCCGTCAATAGCCAGCAACCTTGGTGTGATTTCCCAATCAACCAAAGTGCGCAACTCCATTGGATCAGTTGACTCTGAATGCACGGCAATCAGGATTATTTCACCCATAATCGATGATTGAGGTGCCATAAACGGAACATGTGAATTGCCAGGCAAACTCTCCTGAATGAGAACCAACTTCTCAGATACAATCTGGCGAGCTTTATAAATATCCATACCCCAGTCGAAATCTATCCACACAATAGAGAATCCCATTACTGTGGAAGATCTCACCCTTCGTACATCGCTGGCTCCATTCAGGGCCGTTTCAATAGGAAATGTGATCAATCGTTCCACGTCCTCAGGAGCCATACCGGGAGATTCTGTTAAAACGGCGACTGATGGAGCTGTTAAATCCGGGAATACATCGATTTCCAGATTTCTCAATGTTAACCATCCAAAAGCTGTGATCGCTAAAGCAATCAAAATGATCACAAATCTGTTTGTCAGGCTGTATCGTAATACTGATTTTAACATAATAATGCTTCTTACGATTATTGATTAATGAGAGTGAACAGGTGCTGCTCCCATTGCATTGGCAATTTTAATCGCCATAGCACCCTTAGAGACAATATGTTCACCTGCCTTCAAGCCTCCAGATATCAGGTAATTCATACCGTCATTATCTGAAAGAGTAACCAGGCGCTTCTCGTATGTTTCACCTGTTTCCTGAACATATACATAATAGAGGCCATATTCTTCCAGAAGACTGGATTGAGGTACAACTATCTGATCAGTCATCACATCGCTTAGAAGCCAAAGTTCAACAAAGGTTCCCGCTATAAGTTCCGGACTACTTATGCTAAAATATACAGGTATCATTCCTGTTTCAGAATCAACAGATCTACTAACACTGGTCAGCTTGCCTCCCCAATCATTTATTGAATGAATCTTCGATCCATATGGTAATTTGAAATTAGCTGAGCTAATGGAATTTATTCTATCTGCCTCTGTCACTGGCACCAATGCTTTTATCAATGATCCTCCTTCCTTAATGATTTTCAACAATATAGATCCTGTTGCAGCGTAAGCATTTGAAGCAGTGAAGACATCTGTAATATAACCTGTTACCGGACTTGTAATTACAATTCCAGATGCTTTAACCTGGCTTTGTAATATTTCATATCGTGTTTTGTCAGTATCAAAGATTGCTTTTGCCTCTTCATATTGCTTATTTGATATAGCTCCAATTTTTAATAGCTCCACCTTCCTCACCATGTTTGCCTGGCTTTTTTCATACTCTGCCCTGGCTGTAGTCAATTCCAATGCAATATTATCCTGTCCAAGACCTGTTCCCATCAGAGTAAACAACACTGAGCCTTTCCGAACATAGCTACCTTCAACTAAATTACTTCCATTAAAAGAGATCTTTCCACTTGCAGGTGCAATTAGATCAACCAGATTCCCTGGAGATATACTTATTTCACCACTACAATGAATTGCTCGTTTATAATCCCTGGGGCTAAGCTGGAGCAATCCAAACTCAGTTTTCCAGGCTTGTTCTTTTGTAAATGTTGCTCCATCATGATGCTCTCCTTCCGGAGCTATATCATCATGAGTGTAAACACTCAGGGACTGAGAAGTAAACATCACTTCCACGCTATCTTCCTGATACAAAAATTCAAAATAACATACTCCCGGATCTCCGGCAATAATATCTCCTGTGAAAATTCCAGCTTGTGCTAATTCGAGGGGAAGCCAATCAGGCACATTATTCCCTTGTACTATTCTGGAATAAAGAATTCCTTGTTCTGCTGGTCGATAACTATCCAGAAATGTTAGATGAGCACGAATGCTAACTCCATGTCCGGCATATAGTTGGTCTGTTTCAGCAAATAATTCCATGCCATCCTGAAACGACAGTATAGCAAGTTCCCCATGATCATGACCACCGGCAGCATCCTGATTCTGTGCCTCATTGTCAGTTTTATGACAACTAACCATCATGATTAGATAAATAACAATTAATGTGAAAACTTTCATCAGATAATTTTTTAATGTTAATTGTGGCTTGCAAATCAAAGAAATAATAATCCACTTGTGTTTCTCAAAACTTCCTGTATCAGAAAACAAGGGCTTTGTTTTTCAATTTGAGAATGTACGAATTATTGCTCAGATTAATTAAAGCTTCTTCGACCCTTAAAATTTTTAATAATGCTTCAAATATTTTGCTTACTTTTGCAGGCTTTTTTACGAACGCCTAATATGATTTTATTCAAATGATTACAGTTGCAGATTTAAGAATTCAATTTGGTAGCCGCGTATTGTTTCAGGAAGTGAACATGAAATTTACACCGGGAAACTGCTATGGAATAATTGGAGCTAATGGAGCCGGAAAATCCACTTTTTTAAAAGCTGTTTCCGGAGATATAGATACAACATCAGGACACATCAGCCTTGGATCAGGAGAAAGACTCTCTGTTCTGAGTCAGGATCACTTTGCATTCGACGAGTTTTCAGTACTCAACACTGTCATGAAAGGGCACTCACAGCTATGGAATATTCTACAAGAAAAAGATGCCCTGTATGCCAAAGCTGATTTTTCAGATGAAGATGGCATCCGGGCAGCTGAACTGGAAGAACAATTCGCAGATCTTAACGGATGGAATGCAGAAAACGATGCCGCAACATTGTTAAGCGATTTAGGGATCAGGGAAAATTATCATCATTTGCAAATGAAAGACATGAGTGGAAAACAGAAAGTAAGGATTCTGTTAGCTCAGGCTCTTTTCGGCAAACCTGATAACTTGTTACTTGATGAGCCTACAAATGACCTTGATCTGGATACGGTTACCTGGCTGGAGAAGTATCTGGCCAATTATGAAAACACGGTATTAGTGGTTTCGCACGACCGGCACTTTCTTGATTCTGTGTGCACCCATTCTGTCGATATAGATTTTGGAAAAATACAGATGTTCTCAGGAAATTATAGTTATTGGTATGAAAGCAGCCAGCTGGCATTACGTCAACAATCAAATCAAAATAAAAAAGCTGAAGAGAAGCGTAAGGAATTAGTACAATTTATTGCAAGATTCAGCGCTAATGTGGCCAAATCAAAACAGACCACCAGCCGCAAGAAAATGCTTGAAAAACTTAACATCGAAGACATAAAACCATCAACGAGAAAGTATCCCGGAATTGTTTTTCGTCCTGCCCGTCAGGCCGGTGATAAGATACTGGATGTTACTGGTTTATCTGCCATCGTCGATGGCAAAGTTCTGTTTAAGAATGTTGAATTTGTTGCCAACAAAGGTGAGAAAATTGTGTTCCTATCAAAGGATCCGAGAGCAATGACTGCCTTTTTTGAAATTCTTAATGGGAATCGGGATGCTGATTCGGGAAGCTATCAGTGGGGACAGACGATAACGAAAGCCTATTTACCAATAGATAACTCAGATTTCTTCAAAAAGAAAATGAGTCTCTCTGACTGGTTTTGCCAGTTTACAAAGGATACTACAGAAGTATTCATCCGCAGTTATCTTGGTAAAATGCTTTTTGTTGGCGAAGAAATTTACAAACAGGTCGATGTGCTATCAGGAGGAGAAAAAATGCGTTGTATGATTTCAAGAATGATGCTATCTGAGGCCAATGCATTGATCCTTGACACCCCTACTAATCATCTGGATCTGGAATCAATCCAATCATTCAATAATAACCTGATTAAATACCCTGGCAATATCTTTATGTCTTCGCATGATCATGAATTTATACGGAGTACATGCAACAGGATGATCGAATTAACCCCCAGGGGCATTATTGATAAACTAATGGATTACGACGAATATATTGTGGATGAAAAGGTTAAAGCCCTAAGAGAAGTATTGTATCGTGTCTAAATATATCAGATTTTTTTCATATCTTTGCAGCTCATTTTTCAAATTTGTAATATGTTGACATTTAATACAATGGGCTTGTCACCGTCCTTATTAAAAGGGATCGAAGAACTTGGCTTTGAGAATCCAACACCTATTCAGGCAGAAATCATACCACTCATCTTCTCGACAGACAACGACATTGTAGGACTGGCTCAAACCGGCACAGGTAAAACCGCTGCTTTTGGACTACCTATAATTGAACAGATAAATATTGAGGACAAGTCAGCTCAAGCATTGATACTTGCTCCAACAAGGGAGCTGTGTATGCAGATCTCTAAAGATTTACAGAATTTCGCAAAACATTATAAAGGGCTCAATGTTGTACCAGTATATGGTGGTGCAAGTATTGATATCCAGATCAGAGCCCTGAAAAGAGGTGCTCAGATAATCACAGCCACTCCTGGCCGAATGTTGGATCTGATCAAGCGAAAAGCTGCCAATATTTCGAATATCAAAACTGTGGTTCTTGATGAAGCCGACGAGATGCTCAACATGGGATTTCGCGATGAACTGGATGGCATCCTCGAAAAAACACCTGAAGAGAAAAGAACCCTTTTGTTTTCAGCAACCATGCCAAATGATGTGGCACGACTTGCAAAAAACTACATGAAGGATCCCACCCGCATAACGGTCGGAACTCAAAATTCGGGTGCTGAAAATGTGCGACACATCTATTATCAGGTACATGCCCGTAATCGCTATTTGGCACTGAAGAGAATTGCTGACATTAATCCAGACATTTATGGCATTGTATTTTGCCGTACCCGAGCGGAAACCAAAGAGGTTGCTGATAAACTTATTAAGGACGGATATAATGCTGATGCATTGCATGGTGATCTTTCCCAGGCACAACGTGACCATGTGATGAAGCGTTTCAGAGAGAGGACCTTACAAATGCTTGTAGCAACTGATGTAGCAGCCCGGGGCATTGATGTAAATGATATTTCTCATGTGATTAACTATAATTTGCCTGAAGAGCTGGAGATATATACTCACAGAAGTGGACGTACAGGGCGCGCGGGTAAATCAGGTATTTCAATAGCAATTGCAAACTACAGGGAAATACATAAGATCCCTCAGATTGAAAAGAAAATTCGGAAGAAGTTTGAAAAATTGCCTGTGCCAAACGGAACAGAAATCTGCGAGAAACAATTATTCAAGCTGATTGACCGAATGGAAAATGTTCAGGTAGATGAAGATCAAATTGCTCCATTCATGGAAACAGTCAACAAAAAACTTGATTGGCTAAGTAAAGAGCAGATCATAAAACACTTTATATCATTGGAGTTTAATCGCTTTCTTGAATATTATAAAAATGCTCCGGATCTCAATGAAAAAGCTGACTCGAGAAAGAAAATAACGGAGAGAAGAAGTGATTCACGAGGTGACGGAAGAAGTGGCGAAGGCAGAGGCAGCAGAGGTGGTGAAGGCAGAGGCAGTAGAGGTGGTGAAGGCAGAGGCAGTAGAGGTGGTAGCTTTACAAGGTTTTTCATCAATGTTGGCAAAAAAGATGGTGTGATTCCAAAGAATATTATTGGAATGATAAATGATAATGCCCAGGATCGCGATATCAACATCGGTGCAATTGATCTGAAAGATAGCTTTTCGTTTTTTGAAGTAGGAGAAAAACATGCAGCCAAAGTCCTCAATTCTTTTTATAATACCACTTTCAAAGGCCATCGCGTAAAAGTTGAAATTGCTGAGAAGGATGTTGGAGGCAGAAAGAAAGGAAAACCAAGAAAGAAATAGTTCATACCCCTAATATTGAGCTATGAAGGCTAAGATCATAATTATTACAATAGTACTTGCTCTTGTATATGCATTATCAGCCTATTTTGGTTTCCAAACTTACCAGAGCTCAAAAGCCTATCTGAGTGTTGAGAATGAACACATCGATCAGCAAATCTATAAGTCGAGATTGCTGAGTCCAAAAGAGTGGTTTCCTAAAATCTCTCCGAGACAAGATGTAAGCAAAAAAACAAGTCGTTTAGAATCGGAATCTGCATTTCATAAGAAGACGCTTGAACGAAATGCCTTTTTTGCCTCAATATCTATGTTGGCCTTTCTAGTTCTTGCTCTTTTCTTCGTCAAATTTTTCAAGCTCAGACCGGAGTACAATATTTTGATAGTTTCACTCGGATCATTTCTATTGCTGATAATTGGATTGGTCAGTCCCCTTTTGGAAATTTTGGCTTATGAAGAAAACCTGACAATACCGGTAAACATTCCCCTTTTCAGGGATAAAGTGTTTTACGGTAAGATGTACTTTTATTACCAAAACAAATCAATCCTCAGCCTGATCGGATTTTTATTCAACAGTAAAAACTGGATTGTAGCTATCCCAATATTAATTGCCTCTGTGATTCTGCCTTTGGTCAAACTTACTTTAATCACGCTCATTTCAGTTTTCAAAATATCCAAAAACTGGATAGAGTCATTCCTGGCCATAATCAGCCCATGGTCAATGTTAGATATTTTCACTGTTTCTATTCTATTGGCGTTTTTAGGTTTGTCAGACATGAATATGGGAGTTGAAACCAAAACTCTGATTGGTCCAGGATTTTGGTTTTTCCTGGCCTATTGCGTATTAAGCATTATGAATTTTCATTGGTATAAAACAAAATTTTCGAATCAAACTCAATTGCTTCGAAATTAGCACTATAGAACATTCACATTGTAGGTAGACCCACATGGATATTCGCCTTTAGTCTCCCCAAAAAAATCTATAAATACTTTTTTTTGACGAATGAATTAGGATTGTTCAAAACAAATCTGCTTTTTTATTCTCATTATCCAAACTCATCCACCTAGGATGGATAATAATTATATAATGCCTATAAGAATAATAATTGCAGATGATCATCAACTATTCCGCGAAGGTGTTGTCAATCTATTATCCAACGCTCCGAATATAGATATCGTAGGACAAGCAGAAAACGGAAAAGAGGCCATTTCTCTGGCTGCAAGACTAAAGCCTGACATTATCATCATGGACATAGGGATGCCAGAGATAAGTGGGATAGATGCAACTCGTATACTAAAAGAACAATATCCATCTGTAAAAGTGCTTGCTCTGTCGATGCATGCTGACAAGCATTATATAAAAGGAATCCTGGAGGCTGGAGGCTGGGGGTATCTATTGAAGAACTGCACTTATAATCAACTAATTGAAGGCATTACCACTGTTTATAATGGAAAAAAGTATCTGGATGGTGATACTACAGAAGTGTTAATAGAATCTTACATTAAACCTGATAAAGAAGAAATCGGTGATCCGAATTTATCTGACCGGGAAAATGAGATTCTGAAACTGATTGCAGAAGGGAAGTCCAACAGAGAAATTGCAGACACGCTATTCATCAGTATTAAGACAGTTGGAACACATAAGCAACATATTTTGGAGAAGCTAGAATTAAGCACTACAGGGGATCTGATAAGGTACTGCCTGAAGAAAGGGATCATAACTCTCTAGAGATCACATTTATCAAAAAAATGAGAACTTCCTTTTTAGTTATTAAGGAATATCGTACTTTATACGCGTGAGAGGCTCAAAATACATAGTACTGTTGTTATTTTTCATTTTGTCCAGTCAGATAGGCAGAAGCCAGGGGATCAGTCAGGCTGAGATTCCCATTACTTTGAGGATCCCTGAAGTAGCCTTAATAGATTTCGAAGGAAGTACAAGATTGATAAGTTTTGAATCTTCCCCGCAACAATCTAATCAGATTGATCAGATCGTGACTCCCTCAACAATGGATAAAACCTGGATTAATTACTCCTCAATTATAAAGGAAGGAAGGACTAATACAATTTCGGTATATATAAGTTCAGGTAAGTTGCCACCTTATACATCAATTGAATTGGATATTGGTGGTGACGTAGGAGCTGGAGCAGGATCATTAGGAAATTCTTCAGCACCGATCATCCTATCTCAGTATCCACAAAATATTATTACCAATATTGGAAGCTGTTATACGGGGAAAGGTATTAATAAAGGTCATCAGTTATCTTACTCCTGGATTCGTCATGACGGTCCCGACAATCATATTCTTACTGAAGATTCTTTCTCAATTGTAGTCACATTTACCATTTCTTCCACTGATAGCTAGCTCACCTTTGAGTTTGCAATGTTCTAAGCGCCATTCAGGAAAAATTGCAATATCAGCCTTTTACACCCAAAAATCAGCAATTTCCTTATAGTATTCAGGTATACTGTGAGTGTATCTTTACGCTTATCTATGAACTCAAATATTAACAGTTCAATTTTGAATAGCAATAAATCGTTTCTGATGATGCTTGCTGTGATCCTTTGTTTCTCATTTACCGAACATGTCAAGACTCAGGATTATACAGCTGGAGACATTGTAACGTTACAAGTAAATGACTTTTCCCTTATTGAATCGAATCATGCTCCTGTATCTTTAAACCTATCAGCTACAGTAGCAGGAGCAGCTGTAACAGAGGTAAGTAATTCAGATATGTTTCTTAAAATCTCATCAATTGTCCCTGGTGGTACAAACAGAGAAATCACTGCCCGTATCGCATCCGGCGTTATTCCTACTGGTACCTACCTGAAGCTCCAGGCAGCCCCTTGTACCACAGCAAATAGTGGAGGGCGTCTGGGAGAAACAATACCCACTCCCATTTTACTATCTGATTTAGATCAGGATTTGGTTCTTAATATTGGCAGTTGTTATACAGGTACCGGATATAATGACGGCTACCAGTTAACTTTCATCTGGGGACCGGATATACCTGAGACAAACTACCATCTGATTGAAGCCACCGAGTCTCCTACGGCCATTACAGTAGTCTTTACCATTACTGCTCATGACGGAAACTAATCCTTTCTTTCCGGATATGAATTAAGAATTGTTCTGATAGAAAATCAGCCATTTGCCTACTAAAATCAGAAATTGTCTTATATGCCAATAAGTATTTGTTCTACACTTTTGTCTTCCTGCAAAACATTCACAATTAATAATTAACAATACGATTATGAAAAAAAATGCTTTAAAAGTCTGCCTTATCAGTATCTGTATTGGTATGACAATGAATCTAAATGCACAGGTTAATGTTGCATCTCATGGTTTGACCTTAGGATTACCGGAGGTCTCACTTCTTGCCACTCAAAGTGCAGGAGTAAACTTAACACTTAGTTCTGCCACTACAGCTGGTGAAGCAGTATTATCAGAAATTGCTGACTCAAGTGCTTATGTTCAGTTCTCTTCAGTTATTTCTGATGGCTCCCCACGAAACCTAAGTGTAAAATATACCGGCAGCATGCCTGGAGGTACATCACTAAAGGCAAAAGCACAGGATCCAAATGCAAACTCAGCGGGTGACTTTGGCACTCTTGTATCAACTGATGTAACTCTTAGTACAACTGACAATACATTAATTTCAGACATTGGTAGTTGCTATTCTGGCACAAGTGCAGATGATGGATATCGCATCAAGTATACCTGGGGTCTGAATGATCCAGAATCCAACTATGCCGACATCAGGGCAACTGCATCTGCTTCCATTACTGTTGTTCTAACATTAACTGCAGCTCTCTAGCTCTGCAATTCATAAACATAATTATTTGTTATGCATATAAAAAAGGTTGTAAATTGGGCTTTATTCCTTTTGCTACTCTCGGTTTCATGCCATGCTTCAGTAGAGGTTATCGGGAGTTTAAAGCACTTATACAAGGGGATGCCCGGTGAAGTTTATACTGGTGAAATAAAGCTCCAGAATAGCGGTGATACAGACCAGGAAGTCAGGGTATACCAAACAAATTTATTGTACAATTTTGAGGAGTTCACGTACTATGAAGAATCATCCTCACATCCGAGATCAAATAAGGGATGGATCAATTTTAGTCCAAAAACTTTAGTTATAAAAGCAAAGGAAGTCAGGTATATTCAATATGAAATTACTATTCCTGATTCTAGCTCCATTTTAGGTACATACTGGAGTGTAATTATGGTTGAAGGAGTTAATCAAATTGATCCGAATCAGGAAGGTGAATTAAAAATTAATACAGTTACACGGTATGCCATTCAAATGGTTACCGAGATCAATGATCCTGGTGAAGGTTCACTAAAGTTTTTGAAACCCACACTGGTCACAGAGGGAGAAAAACTATTCCTGGCAATTGATCTGGTTAACACCGGGGAACATTACATAGCTCCTGAACTATCTATGGAGCTATTTGATGAATCCGGAGTATCAGTTAAGGTATTGAAAGCTCGAAAAAAAGGACTCTTTCCCACAACTTCAGCAAGGTTTCGCCTTGATTTGCAGGATCTGCAAAGTGAAAAAACCTACGAGTGCCTGATAATAGCAGCTGGGGATAATGATGATGTTTTTGGTCTTGAATACACATTATTCTTTTAAACTGTTTCTTGCCCTGTGGATCAGTTTAATGTTATTCGGGAAAGGGTTTGGGCAGAACTCAGATTGTGCAATAGAATTAGTTAGTGATGAACCCAAACAATTATCTCCGGGAACCGCTTCTAATGTAGTGATTCGATTGATTAACAATTCGAATACAAGCAAAGAATTTAGCCTTAAAATCCAAACTCCGACTGGATGGAATCAACTAACTGATTATTCCTCTGTTCTGTTACGAATCAATGAGAGGAAACTGAAGGTTCTAAGTTTTCATATTTATGAGTCAACCCCTGTGGGTGACTATAACATTCAGGTTCAAGCTTTTGATAAATCCAATGACTCCTTAATTGGGGCAGTCAAGATTCCTGTTTACGTTAAGCCCCGATATGAAGTATTGATAAAAACACTACAAGCGCCAAAATATGTGGTTTCAGGCGATAGCCTCACAGTAGGCTTTCTCATTCACAATTTGTCAAATGTAAACGCTTCAATGAGGGCAACAATAATAAATGGGAGTAAAACCTGGGTTCAGAATCTAAGTCTGGAGGCTGATTCATCAGAAATGCTCAATATCTCACTGTTGACAATAGCTAATTTGCAGCGCTCAGCTCGACAAGCAGTCAGTTTAAGTGTTAATTTTAAAGATGCACCGGAAATCAGTAGCACCAACTCTTATCTTTTCGACATTTTACCTAACAAATTATTAAACTTTGATGTCTACAGGAGAGTCCCGATAAAAGCCACAGGCTTGTTTGTATCAGATCAATCCGGAACAAAACAGAAATATGGTGCTATGTTCGACATCAGGGGATCGGCCTCGCTTTCCTCTGATAATCAGCATAACCTTGAATTTCATTTCAGAGGTCCAAACAGAAACGGCAATCCTCTATTGGGTTTAAATGACAAGTATTTTGCAAGCTATAGCTCCCCAAAAACCAGAATAATTCTGGGTGATTATAATTACCGTTTGAGTGACCTGACTGAGTCATCCCGTAACGGAATAGGGGTTCTGATTGAACGAGATATTGGGAATCTTTCAACAGGGGCATTCCTGAATTATCCCAGGTATTATCCAAAAATCCGACGTCTGGCCTCGGGCTGGTTGAGTTTCGAAAAGGAAAAAAAATACACGCTTCTGACAGGGTATCTCAATAAACAATATGAAACAGGAAAGTCAGCACATTTATTAACAGTTTCAGGCAATGCATTCCTGAAATCCTGGGGACAGATAAATGTTGAATTGGCAGCTGGTAAGCGTGACAACTTGCTCGGATATGCAATGAAAACCAGGGTATATGCTAAAAATCAATGGGTCAGAGCTTATGTCAACTACACCCTTGCAGATCACGATTTTCCTGGTTACTTCTCAAACACCAGTTACTTTTCTAGCGGTGTTGGGACAAAAATCAAAAAAAGCATTGATTTAGCTGCCAACTATGACTTCAATCATTCAAACATAGCCCTTGATACTCTGTATTCAAATGCCCCATTGAGCCAAAATGCTTCATTGACTGCTAATTACAGAATAAAATCAAATAATATAATAGGGCTGGCATTATATATGCGCTCACGAGAAGATCGCTCGGAGCCTAAATTATTTGACTATGCTGAGCAATCAGCCCGTCTTACAATCCAGAACAAATTCAAATCCTTAGGAATAAGCTCATATGGTGAAATTGGAAAGGTCAAGAACTTTCTGACATTAAATGAAGGGGAGACGACTCGGGTTTTCAAAGCGAATGTGTCAGTAATATACAAATTGAATTCTATCCTCTTTATAGAAAGTTTTATTAATTACCAGGGCGGTAAAAAATACTTATTGGATGACTTTAATAGATTCTATTATGGAACTTCGGTAAATTTAAATTGGCAAAAAGGCCCGCAGATAAGACTTAGCTATCAAAACAACTATGAGATTGAAGAATACTATCGTGACCGAAGTTTATTGTCGTTAAGTGCCAGGTACAGAATACATCATAAACATGAAATAGGATTAGGAACCCACTATAACCTGGTAAAGAACTCACTTAACAAAAAAGAATTTAATGCATTTATTCGCTACACATATATCATTGATGTGCCTGTTGCCAAGAAGAATAATCTGGGAAGTCTTAAAGGCAAAGTAAATAATCTGGGTGTTCGCTCTGTTGAGGGAATAGTATTCTCTCTTAGTGGAAATATTGCCATTTGTAATAAAAGTGGTGAATTTAGTTTTCCGGCTGTTCTTCCCGGGGTCTATTATTTGTTGATTAATTATTCGAATCTGGGAATTAATTCTATTGCAGATCAACCCGGGCCATATCAGATTATTATTGAACCGGGAATGGAGAAGAATTTCACTATTTCAATGACCAAGTCTGCCACAATCAAAGGACGGATTGTTTTGCAATCAGATGCTAACAAGAATAATAAAGGATATGTACAAGTTAAAGAAACCTTGGGTAAACTTATTATTGAAGCAAAAAACAAAGAGGAAATATTCAGGGTGTTAACTAAAGAAAACGGAACATTCGAATTTCTGGATCTCAGACCAGGTTTCTGGAATATAAAAGTCTACAAAACCGGTATTCCTCAAGGCTATACCCTCATTACTGAACAAGTGAATATTGATCTTGCATCTGGACAAGTGCATAATCTGGATGTGCTAATCAAGAAAAAATCAATACAAATTAAATTCCAGAAGAAACTGTAATTCTGATAGGCAACTACAATGAGGCAAAGACTTTCTAAATATTATCTCCTACTATTTGCTCTGATTTCAATCAGCCACACTATCATTGCACAAAATCGTTTATCAGTATCCCGAGGTGGTTCAATTGCCATTGATATTAATCAGCTTCTTTTAAATAATCAGCTGGGGAATTTGGTTGCTGACAGCACTATATGGCTAAATTACACCACTTTAGTTCGTGAAGAACAACCCGATTTCTCCATAACTATAGAATTGGCTTCAGGCAGCATTCCTGAAGGAGTGGAGCTCTTAGTGGAAGCAAAGCCATACAACGGAATCAGTCAGGGAAGACATGGTCATTCAACCGGTTTGATGCCAATATCTCAAATACCCAGAGTTATAATAGATCAAATCGGCACCTCCTACACAGGCAACGGCATATATGTTGGTCATCAGCTTATCTTTTCATTCAGAGTTACAGACTTTGGACTTATTGAGCCTGGTATTCATTCCATTTTCGTTCAATTCACTCTTTCACAATAAGCATATGGCTGGTCGCAAAGAAACTCCCAGACAAAAAATGATATCCATGATGTATTTGGTACTAACTACCTTGTTAGCTCTAAACGTTTCTAAGGAAGTTCTTGAGGCTTTTGTTGTTGTTAATGAGGGGGTGATAAGAACCAACTTGTCATTCTCCAAAAAGATCAATGACAGCTATTCCAATTTTGAAAAAAGCTATCAAATCAATCAAACCAAAGTTCTGCCTTATTGGATAAAAGCACAAACAGTGCAGAAAATATCCCGTGAAATGATCACATATATTGGTAATATGCGTGATGAACTAATTGCTGTTACAGAAAGAATCTCCATCGATTCGGCCAGAGTATCTTCCCTCATGCATCTCACCAGAAAAGATGATAACAGTGTCACAACAAATTTCCTGATAGGATCATTAGAAGATGGATCGAACGGAAAAGCCAGAGAATTAAAGAATAAGATCATTGAATACCGGGAACAGCTATTAAATTTGATCGATCCGGAGTTAAGAAAAGAACTGACACTTGGTCTCATTACTGATGGTGACTATTATAATGCCGATGGACAAAAACAATCATGGGAGATTTATCATTTCTTTGACACTATTCTTGCTGCTGATGTTACCATTCTAAATAAACTTATCACTGAAGTATATATAGCAGAATTTGACGTGATCAATCATTTACTAAATGCCATTGGAGCTGAGGATTTCCAATACGATAAAATCGCAGCAAAAGTATTGCCGATGAGCAATTACGTTTTCCTTGGTGAACAGTATAATGCTGAAATCATCGTCGCCGCTTATGATACAACCCAGAGTCCGGAAGTACTCCTTATGCCAGGAGTAGATTCACTCAAAGAAAGTTTGATGGATCAGGCCCATCTGATTAACAGCAATGGGGGACAAGTCAAATTTAGTCTGCCGGCCAACAGAGAGGGAATACATCGCTATGCTGGTTTAGTAAGAGTTAGAAATGCTGCAGGAACACCGAATGATTATCACTTTTCCAATAATTATACTGTTGTTTCCCCAACACTTACCGTTTCTGCAACAAAAATGAATGTATTCTATATTGGTGTTGACAATACTGTATCCATCTCTGTTTCAGGAATACCAAAGGAGAACCTTCGTGTATCAATCTCGTGTGGCAGTCTTCACCAGGATCCTGTGAACCAGGTATGGATAGCCCAGGTTCCATCTGGATACCCTGAAACCACAGTGTCTGTATCTGGAATTATCGATGGAAAAATACGCCGTATGGGTTCAGAGCGATTCAGAATTAAACAAATCCCGGATCCGGTTGCCAGAATTGCGAACAAAAGAGAAGGATATATAGACAAAGAAATTATAATTGCAACTGGTTCAATAATTCCGGAAATGCCATCAGATTTTGAATTCTATTATAATTTCAGAATTAAATCTTTTCAGTTAAGCTTGCAAAGAGGATTTAAAAGTTATCAGTTTACAGCTGAAAGCGGCCAACTTACTCAGGAAATGGTTTCTCAAATCGAGCGGACTAACAGAGGACAGCAAATTGTTTTCGATCAGATTATTGCTATTGGTCCCGATAATGACGAACGATACCTATCCCCAATCATTTTGACAATCAACTAACATAGCAAATAACAGCTGCTCGTATCATACCGGCTTGTACGTGGCTTCATACCGGAACCCTTATTTGCACCTTTGTATATTCATCTGTCGCTGATTCAATAATAATAGACCCTTGCAGTGTCTCAATCCTTTCCTGAATAGAGAATAAGCCAAAACCATCTGTTGTTTCATTTCTGGTTAAAGGGTTACCATCGACTCCTTGTCCATTATCAAAAACAGACAATATAATCTCATTATTTTCGCAAATCACTTCAACTTCAACAAGCTCACCACCAGAATGCTTGAGGACGTTTAGTAATAATTCACTGATTGTTCTGTACAAAAATATTCTCAAATCGTATTCAATTTCCGGTATTTCCCCTGTAACAAATAACTGAGACCTCATACGACTCTGTTTTTCCATCTGTTCCAGTTTCCACTTTATGGCTGGAATTAGTCCCAATTCATACAAAATGGGTGGACACAATTCATAGGTAAGACTTCGTGAATCCTTTATAGCATCTAATATTAAACCAGTAGAGTCTTTGATGACATCGATTACCTTTTCAGGCAGATCATCTTGAAATATTGAAGATAATTTTAAATTGGCAATGGCCAAAGTAGCTCCCAAGCCGTCGTGCAAATACTCCGAAATCCTTCTTCTTTCCTTTTCCTCAGCAATGTTCAACGCAGAATGCAAGTTTTTCAACTTGATCTGTGAACTCTTTATTTTCTCCTGACTTCGAGTCAGATCTCTTTCAATCTCTTTCCTTTTAGTAATATCATGACTAATACCACGATATCCATCAAATCTATTCCCTGAATTGATCAATGGGAATCCACTCATTGACATCCACACCGGATGGCCTGTTTTGTGGCGGATAAGATATTCCACATCCTTGAAACTATATTGATTCTTCAAATCACGAATCAAAACCTGCTTCAATCTGTCCATTTCAGTGGATAGCTCGAATAATGAGAAATACTTACGACCAATGAGCTCACTTAAAGAATAGCCCAGTATTATTTCAGCACCACGGCTTAGATAAACGATACTTCCTGATTGATCAGTTTCCCAAAAGAATAAGCGATCATGTTCGGAAATCTGCGCATACCTATCTTCATGATCATGAAATTCTTTGGTTTTCTCCAGCAGATGTTTTGTGAGAGACTCATTCTGCTGTCGTAATATTTCCTCAGCATGACTAATTCGCAGCATTACCTTAACCAATCCAACAAACTCAAAACGATCAAAAGGCTTCGTCACAAAACCATCGGCGCCTGACTTCAGGGCTTTAACTCTGACACCAGCATCATACCCAAGAGCTGAGATCATCAATATAGGAGTACTGCCAATTTGATCATTGGCCTTCAATTCCTTACAAAATTCGAGTCCATTGTGATCAGGCAGAGCGATATCTAAGATGATAGTATCTGGTTTTTCTGCAATTGCAAGCTCCAGACCTCGGGTAGCCGTTTCAGCCATCAGTATCTTATACTCAGGTAAAGCTTTCATGAGTATGGTCTGGATTAAATCCAGGGCCGGCCTTCCATCATCTATGACCAAAATCTTTCCCATCCTTGTAAAATTAGCTCTAAATACCTGGAACCCATTATACGTTAGTCAAAAAATGAAAAGTATTAAGCAAAAAAAAGGGCCTTGAAGCCCTTTTTTAAATCTATCCTACAAATATCTTAGATGGAGATCTTTTATCATCATATGATAATATTATTTCTTCTTTACGCTACCAAGGCTTGAAACAGTCTTATCGAGTTTTGGATTACCGTAATAGGTTATATCTCCTACGCTACTCGCTATAGCCCGCAATTTGTCAGAAACCCTGACAGTGATATTGGCTGAACTGGATGAGATCACCTCCGCTTCCTTTACTTCAAGTTTTCCGGCTTTCAGATCACCTGCACTACTGGCAGTTCCCTTTAATACAACTGCCTTACCAGATAATATTATATCACCAGCGCTACTGCATTCTGCAATTACTTTCTTTGCTTTCAGGTCGAGTTTTATGTCACCAGCACTACTTGCATTAAGATACAATTCGCCAGCTTCAATAGTATTCTCTCCTAAAACATCACCAGCACTCGACGCATGGATTGTTTCTATCTTTCCCATTGTAACATGAACCTTGTGAGTTTTTGAATCTTTAAAACTTACCTTTTTGTAAACATGAAGTGTTCCATCTTTGACTTCAGTTTTAACATATTCATGCAGGTTTTCCTCAGTTTCAACAGTAACACTTATTCCATTACCCTGAGTAAGATAAACATCTAATCCAGCCGACACTTCGATGCTGGTAAAATCGTTCATCGAACGTTCTTTGGTAACAACAGGGCCTTCGGCCTTAACTTTTTTGCTTTTTTGGGCTGAGACCGAGATGGTAGCAGCTAAACACAATAATAAAACAGCAATTTTCTTCATGGCAAATGATTTTAAATTATTTTATTTACTACAAAGACGTAAAAAAATGTCAAGTGCTACAAAAAAAATGATCAGGACTCCTGAATAATCCTATTCCTTATCCAGGTCTCCATACCCCAATAATTTTTCCATCCTGCTTAAAACATATGAAAAGCCTTGTACCCGATCACTTTTATTGCCTTCAATTGTGTACAACATTCCATCCTTAACCTGAAAAACGAAACCAACATGTCCTTTCCAGCCAGCCAGTCTCTCACGCCACCAAACGACAATATCGCCGGGTTTAGGCACATAGGAACTACCAGGCGGATGGGTTTTTCCTGATTCCTTTAATTGCCTGAGCATATCACGAGCTCCCAGCGTGTAAGAAAAAGGCATTTCGCCATCAACCTGAGAAAAACACCAGCTAACTAAAGCAGCACACCAAGAGCTACCAGCAGGAGCTATGCTGTTGAGATATTTCTCCACATAAGGGCCCTGATTGTTGCCTCCAATCTCACGGGCCCCGGCATTCATCTCACTGATAGCTAACTCCAGGGCCTTTCGTCCCAGGTCACTCCCTCCTTCTTCTATTGCTGGCATCTGAGTAAAATCTACCGGAACAGGTAGCTCAATGAATACTTTTGCGTGATTCAGACTCCACCATGTTAATGGCCCCACTTTACCGTCAACTACCAGAGGCTGACCATGCTGATCCAGGTTTTGTGCCTGAAAAGCTCTTACCGCCCGGTAAGTTTGATTTCCAAAATCACCATCAACTACCACAGGATAACCTTTCTCAATCAACAATTCCTGAAGCTGCCTGACCTCTTGTCCAACAGCACCTTTCTTTAATGAATCTGGCATAACATAAGGTTTTTAATTTGTTCGTATAAAGGTTTTATCTCGGTTAAACTCCTTACCAATGCAGTCATTATCCTCGCCCATCCGGCAGGTCCCGTAACTAAATTGATAATAACCCATATGAAATGACTAAACATTTCCGTACTTATTCTGAATGCTACCGAAAGATTCCCCATGCTTTCAAGTGCTTTGCGTATATGTGTTTCTTCAGCCTCCGGATGAATCACTATACAGGTGTCAAAATCTCCTTTGAATAAAATTTGCACTTTGCCTCCCCCACCATCCGGCAGGTGACCCTTTGAATAAACTGCCAGCGAATAAACGAGACAGTTAAGAGCTTTGCTAATCATTTTAAAGGATTTTGAGGCATAGCGGAAAAACGCTCTGAAAATATTCTCTTCAATAAAGTCCAGAACCTGATGCCCCAGCCTTTTTATCCATTGCCAGATTCTCTTCAAACCGTCCCAAAGTCTCATACCCCTATTCTGGATATAATTCCACGCCTCCTCCATTTTGATCGGATCTTCCAATCTTTTTAATACCTCTGCGCTGGCATCCTGACTTTGCATTTCATCATTCATTTTCTGGCCGACAGGAATAGAATCTTTCTGATAAGTCTGATTGAGTGAAATAAAAAAATCAGGCCTGATCGAATGCGCCATTTTATTAGTTTGCTGCCTGTTTAAACCTTCGAAATTCTTATAATACCTTCGCAGTGCCTTACTTAACTTTGGATTGTCGCCTCTCTCATCGCCTAAAGAATAATCGTTGCGTCCATTGATTTCCACATCAAAACCCAGAAGCCACAATTCAATTTTGGCCATATTAACAATAAAACGATTGGCCAGACGATGCTGATAATTCATTTTCTCAGAAGCAGAAAAATGAATAATAAAATTTTCTCCTCCCGGATGATTTCTTTGGGCAAGCATATTAATCATGTGCTTCTGAGAAAATAAGAGATTAATAGTTTCAGGAGCCATGATTTGGGGGATTGGCTTATCAGCCAGATGAAACAGATTCACTACCCTGATGAAAGGGTGCAAATCCTCATGTTTCAATCCCCTGAAAAGGTAACCGGGTCTTTTATCAGCCAGACCAAGTGCGAAAAGGCGTAGTTGCACAGCCCTTTGCATAACTTTTAATGGCTTATTATTCACAAAAAAGTCCTGAGCTGAAAAGTCAGCCTCAAAACTCACTAATCGCTCCAGGGCAAACCATGTATGTTCCCCCACCCAACCATCTGCTTTGATAGCAGCATCTCTCTGAAAACGTTTCACAGCCAGGTGGATGACACGAGTATCGGTAAAAGTCTTTATGATCTGAGATGGTCGTATCTTTTTTTTCAAATAGCCGAGATTCCACAAGCGTGAAGCGACTGTCTGAATTTGTACTTTTTGTCGCTTTATATCCAGAGCTGTTGACATATCTGTCGCAAAATCACTTACCAAACCATGGTTTGTAAGCCCTTGTAAAACAGACTCAACAATACCAATCTGTTCAATGGGTTTTGCTTTCGGATCAAAATCCGGATAAGAATAAGGTGGAAAACTGGCCGGCATTATTTACTCCCTGACAGACTATTTGATGATAATGCCTTTAAACATATTGAGCAAAGCCATTCTGTTATTCAAGCCTGTTTCCACAGCACTTTTGTGTACCTCAAATGCCCGAAGTGGCGCATTTGCACTATCATTGGTAACAAAATTATAGGAGTCTCCATCAAATTTTACCAGGGCTTCAGCAACTAATTTGATGTCTCCGTTAGTTTTAGCAGCCTTTACTGTTTCTTCGATGTTAGCAAATCCTTTTTCAGCATCAACCTTGCTGCTAAGTGTACCGGTAAAGGTTTGGACATGCAGAGAAGTTAAATCCTTTACTGCAGCATCCAGCTTTTCAAGAGCGTCTTTGAGAGCCATGATTCTAGTTTTTAGTTTACAAAATGCTGCGTAGTTCCTCAAGTAAAGATACAAAAAAAGGAATAGCTAAGGAGCATATCATTTTCTAATTAAAGCCATTATATTTAGTCCTTACAAAAATATTACGCTATGAATCGCTTCATCATTTCAATTTTCATATTAGGTCTGATGTCAACAAATGCAATGACTCAGACTCCTCATTTTCTTTCATATCCGGCCTTATCTCCTGATGCTGCCAGTTTGGTTTTTAGTTTCGAGGGCGACTTGTGGCAATCTGACATGAATACAGGTAAAGCCATGCGTCTTACTGCAATGCAAGGTTATGAAACTGCCGCAAAATTTTCTCCGGATGGCAAATGGATTGCTTTTACAGGAAGACAATTTGGAAATGCTGATATTTTTGTCATCCCTGCCGGAGGGGGTGAAATCCGGCAGTTAACTTATCATGCTGCCAACGACGAAATGGAGAACTGGACCTGGGATTCAAAAGAAATTTTAATTCGCAGTTCACGAGAGAACAGTTCGAGCATTTATAAAATACCAGTAGACGGAGGCAATCCGCTTCGATTGTTTAATCATTACTTCAATGTTATTCATAATGTTGCTATACATCCGTCATCAGGGGAGATATTCTTCAATGACACATGGGAAAGTTTAAGAATGACCTCCCGAAAACGCTATCGTGGTGAATATGACCCGGATATTCAATCATATAATCCACAAACCGGCGACTTTAAAGTATATACTGATTGGAATGGGAAAGATATGTGGGCGACGATTGATAAGCATGGTAATATATATTATGTTTCTGATGAGCAGAATGGAGAATACAATCTATATACCCTGTCTGAGGGACAGCCCAAAGCCTTGACAAAATTTAAAACTTCTGTAATTCATCCTTCAGTTTGTGCAAATGGCTCTCTGCTTGTTTTTGAGAAAGATTATCAGCTGTTCACTTATAACCCACTGACGAAGAAAGTTCTGAAACTCGAATTCAGAATGATCCGAAATAATTTGCTTCCTACAGAGCAATCATTTAAGGTCGATTCCAAAATAAGCCATTTCGATGTATCTCCTGATAATAAGAAAATTGCTTTCATCTCACGAGGAGAGCTTTTCGTATGTGATATTAAAGGGAAATTTATTCGCAACATTGAGCGCCCCGGCACATTTGAAAGGGCCCATGAAATAAAATGGATGAGTGATAACAAGACCTTGCTTTTTAATCAAACATGGAAAGGCTATCTCAATTTGTTTAGTATACAGGCTGACGGGGGCGGTGAAATGAAACAGCTTACCAGGGATCTCAGAAATAATCGTTCACTCAGGCTTGATAAAAAAAGAACAAAAGCAGCTTACTTAAGCGGACGAGATGAGATACGATTAATTGAATTAGAAAAATATCAATCTGAGACTATTGTGAGAGATGAGTTTTGGGGTTTTCAAAATTCTAAAGCAGATTTCTCTCCGGATGGTAAATGGCTCACATACTCCGCAAAACATGATTTTGAGGACGACATCTTTGTTATAAATCTTGAAAGTAAAAAGATCACGAATCTTACTAATACCGGAATATCAGAGTCGGCACCGGTGTGGAGTTTGGATGGCAAGTACATGTATATGGTCACCAATCAACTCAGACCCTCATTTCCAAGAGGGGCAGGCGATGTTCACCTCTACCGCATGGCACTTGATAATTTTGACAAGGATTACAAACTTGATCAATTCGATGAATTATTTAATCAGGATACCAGTAAAAAGAAAAAAGATCCGATTATCAATATTAGTATCAATACTGATCGCATTTGGGAAAGAATGGAGCGCATCAGTCCGGGATTCGGTTCTCAGGGAGGCGCGACAGCCATCCGGCAGGGGAAAAAAGAAATTGTTTATTATTCATCAAACCATGATAAGGGTGCTTCGGCTTTGTGGAAAACAAGTTTGGAAGTCTTTGAGAAAGCTAAGACAGAAAAGGTTGTCGGACTGACGGGGAGGGCTAATGTTCTGGTTAATGGTACTCAGGTATATGCTTTGTCGGGAGGAAATCTGTACACAGTGAATGTTAGCACAAATAAAGCCACTAAAATAGCTGTCTCACACGCTTTTACAAGAAATCTCTCTGAGGAGTTCAAGCAGATGTTCGCCCAAACCTGGGCTAATGTAGAGGAGAATTTCTACCATGAAGAATTGCACGGAGAAGACTGGGCAGCTCACAAAAAGTATTACAAGCAATTCCTGCCATTTCTGAATAACCGTGGAGATTTACGCACCTTACTGAATGATTTACTCGGTGAAATGAATTCATCTCATATGGGATTTAACACAAGTGGAACTGAGGAGCAAACCGCCTTGAGATATGTCAGTCTTGAGCCGGGTATTTTGTATAAAGATGATCAACCTTTCATTGTAGACCGTGTTCTTGCCAGGAGTGCTGCAGATAAAAAGGGAATAGATATTCAGCAGGGCGATGAGTTGGTAGCGGTAAATGGGAAACGGCTTAATCCAGACATGCCAAGAGATTACTATTTCTATCGACCGGCTATGGAACTGGAATTACTGCTAACATTTAAACGTGAAGGAGTCGAAAAAGAGGTTAAAATTCATCCGGGAGGATCGCTTTCAAGAAACTTATATGATGAATGGATTGATGAAAACAGCGATCGTGTAAAAAGCTTGAGCAAAGATAAAATAGCTTATGCGCATATGAAAAATATGGGTGGTGGTGAGATCAATAAATTCATTATGACCATGACGCGTGAGCTCAACGGAAAGGAAGGATTGATCCTTGACCTTCGCTATAATACTGGAGGAAATGTTCATGACGAGCTAATACGTTTTCTACAGCAACGTACTTATTTACAATGGAAATCACGTGGAGGCACACTCAGCAATCAGTCAAATTTTGCTCCATCTGACTACCCTATTGTACTGCTTATTAATGAGCAATCATTGAGTGATGCTGAGATGACAGCCGCTGGTTTTAAGGAATTAGGACTTGGCACAATAATAGGAACTGAGACTTACAGATGGATTATTTTCACAAGCTCCATGCGGCTGGTAGATGGATCCTCACACAGGATGCCTGGTTGGGGATGCTACACATTGGATGGCAGAAACCTTGAACAAGAAGGAGTTGGCCCTGACGTTTATGTTAAACAAACTTTTGTAGATCGATTGCAAGGCAAAGATCCGCAAATAGAAAAAGCTGTCGAGCATATTTTAAAATAGCAGGTGTCAGGAGATTTTTTAGTCCTCAATTCTCATTTTTTGAAGGTACTCAGTCCCTTTCATGGTTCTTGGTTCGCCATCCATCTCGATGACCCTGAAGTTATACTTTATTTGTGCCTTATCATCCTTTGACGTGCTTTTATCATCACGCTGTTCTACAAGATTTTTGAGTCTTTCAGGGGATAACTCAGAATCATGAGAAAAATAAACTGATACTTTAACCGGACAGGCAAACTCGGTTGTAATTCCAAGAATATTTGAATCGGCTGCAAGAATTTCTGCAAGACATTCTCCATCCAAAGGATCAAGAAAATTATCTACTCTCAGTGAATAATATGCAATTTGTGCATTGCTATCCGGTAGGTCACGAATAGGAATTGCCGATGGAGAAAATATCCACTTCTGAATTTCAATTGTATCAGTAATCTCTGAATCATACCAAATATTTGCTCGTTGGTCTTTCATAAATGTTGCCACCCCATAAATTCCTTCCATATCATACATATGACTGGCAAATACTATTGAGCTGCCATAACAAGTAATGGTTTTTAGGCCTTTTATGGAATATTCTTCCATTTCCTGCATATCTTCTTTAGAAGCCCATTGCTCATAAACTGTTGGTAATTCAAAGGAACGGCTAAACAACAGCCCTGCAATAATCAAAACAATAACAGCAAGCACCGGAAGCCACTTTTTTCCACGTCGATTAATAGTCAATGCTCCTTTTTCAGGACAAACCTGAATGCAGTCCCCACATAAATGACAATCTGCATCTCTCACTACATCTAATGAGGCCACCGGAATCGCCTGTGGACATGATTTTGCACATAGCTGACAACTGGTACAGGAGAATTCATCTCGGGTTATTTTGAATAATGGAAAGGTTTTATTCTTCAAACTGCGTAGTTCAAAAATGTATGCTAATACACATAGAATCGCCAGAGGCCAGATAAAACTTAACTCCATACCAAGAAATCGAATGAGGAAATAAGCAACGGTAATTCCTGCAAAAAGATAGAAGAAGCGGAAAATATTTGAAATTGCATTTATCGGGCAAAGATATTTACACCAAAAGAGTCGAAAGAAAATAGATCCTACTATTACAATTACCAGTGCAATTGTAGCCATGATAATATCTATATCCGGATTAAACCCGGATGTGATAGAGAAATAAGGACAAAACCACTTGCAAAACAGCTCGCTCGTAGTGACAGAAACGTAAAAAGTGATGAATAACAACACATACTTAAGCGAACGAAGAATTTTATCACTTAATCCAGAAATGGTTCTTCTTACTTTCCATTTATCGCCGAGCTTTCCAAGCCACTCTGATATTGAACCAACAGGACAAATAACCGAGCAAAACAGCTTGCTAAATACGACAACTGCTATAACCAGAAAAAGTCCCATGCTAATCTGAACGTTGGTCATGTTGCAAGCCAAAGAATTGTTAAAAAGGAAACTGGCATAGGCCTGTATTCCGCCAAATGGGCAATAAGCTTCAAAATCAGCAACATATTGATTGCTGATCAGTGTTCTGATTCCGGCATATATCAATAAAGCAATTATGGCTATTTGAGGAACTAAGCGATACGGGTTCGTTTTGAGCTTATTCATCCGTTTATATTTATTTCTATTTGTCGGATGGAGCTCGCACAACAAAAACAATCATCCGCGTGTGTGTTAAAAAAAAATTCCTTTCGTCATGCTCGGTTCATCAACTTGGAAGAGTTGGGATTAAAAAATAATCCCCGGCTGTTATGCAGTCAGGGATTATGATTCTATACTTGTGGGGAAGGCGAATTACTTCTTTTTGATCCTTTTCTTCTTTTTATCACTAATCGTCAAAGGCTTTTCAACTTTTCCCTTACTTTTCTCAGCTTTTTCTTTTTTTGCCTTAACAGCAGCTGCACTGGTACATTTGTCTAAAGTGGGACAAGCACTACATTTTTTTGAAACATCTTTCTTGACCATTTCGGTTTTGGCTTTGACATTTTTCTTGTCAGCCTTTGTCTTTTCTTGAGCAGCAACACTGATAACCATAAAGAAAGAAAGAAGGGTTATACTCGACAGTAAAATAATTTTCTTTTTCATAACTGAGTTTTTTTTAATAATTTGATGACAATGCAAACATATAGCTGATATTGATTCTTTCATGTTATGGAGGGGTTAATACAGGTTATAGCAAAGTTATATGATGTTATAGAGATGTTAAGAACGCTGTAAATAAAGCAAAGCTTTGTACTTTTGTATGCATGAAAAATAAACGTATCCAGTTGACATTGCTTTTGTTAGCACTAACATGTCTTGTAGCTTTAACAGGCATACAGATGAACTGGGTTTTGAGTGAAGCTAAGCATCAGAAGGAAGAATTTGACAAAAATGTAAAGCAAGCATTAAGAAGTATTGAGAAAAATACACAAACGGTTAAGGATTGTCCTGCTCCCAATAAAACTTCCGGCTCATGTAATCTGCTGCTAAAATCGATTAATGATGCCTTTGATCTTGATTCTTTGATAAAAAATGATCTCTCTAGACATGGGATAGATCTGGATTACGAATATGGCATTGTAAATGTTAATCTGGATAATTATCGAGGAGCAAAAAGTAGTAAAACTGTCACCGCAAACCTGGCGGAGAGCTTAAATGATTCAGGATATGAGCTATTAATAAATTTTCCGAAAAAGCGTGATTTCATCCAAGCCCAAATGGGAAATACTTTCATCAGCTCTATCATACTGATCATTCTGCTGATGGTTTCTTTTATCCTGATATTCCGGCTCTACAACAGAGAGAAAGAGTTTTCAAGGCAGATTAAGGATTTTGTGAATAACATGGCCCATGAGTTTAAAACCCCACTCACAAATATTTCATTTGCCACTAATATGGTAGCAAAAAATAATATTGTCAAAGCTGACGAAAAACTAAGCTCATTAACACAAATTATCAAAACCGAACAATCAAAACTACATGAACGACTGGAGAAAGTCCTTAGCTCTTTTGATCGGACAAAGGTCGATTCTGATGATTTGGTTTCAGCGAATCTGCGTACAATAACTGAAGCCGTAATTGGTATATACGAAGACCAGATAAAGGAAAAGAAGGGGCTACTGGATTACAGTTTTGATGGGCAAGATTTTAATTGTTTTTGCGATGAAGATTCTATCCATATCATTCTTAGCAATCTAATGGATAATGCTATTAAGTACTCCGGAGAAAATCCACAAATAGCCATAACAATACAGGCTACTGAGCAATTATTCTCATTAGAAGTTGCTGACCAGGGGCCGGGTATTCCTAAAAAACATCATAATAGGATTTTTGAGCAGTACTATCGTGTACCCAAAGGAGATATTTATGATGCAAAAGGCTTCGGTATTGGGCTCTATCATGTAAAGCAGATTGCCGATCAACTTGAGGGCAGTATAAAACTTATCAGCAGCCCAAACAGGGGGAGTCGCTTCATTGTTGAGTGGCCCAGGAAGGATATAGTATGAGCGATAAAAAGGATAAGCAAAAAATACTGTTAGTTGAGGACGATGTTAACCTTGGGTTCCTCCTTGTAGAATATTTAGAGAGCAACGGTTTTGATGTCAAATTATACATTGACGGGCAAGCTGGATTAAAAGGCTTTCAACAAGCAAATTTTGATATTTGCATTGTTGATATTATGCTACCCAAATTAGATGGATTCTCTCTTGTCAAAGAGATGAAAAGCATAAACCCTGAAATAGCCATTATTATTCTCTCTGCCAGATCAATGAAAGAAGACAAAATCAAAGGCTTCGGATTTGGAGTTGACGACTATATATCAAAGCCCTTTGATGAAGAAGAACTTCTTTGCAGGATCAAAGCCATTCTGAACAGACGTAATCTTCAAGCATCCAATTCTGATAAGCTGCTTGTTGCTGATAATGTATTAGGGGCGTACAAATTTGATCCGGAAAAGCAAGAACTAGTGCTTGACAAAACCACTCAAAGGCTCACTTTCAAGGAAAGCAAAATTCTTCAACAGCTCGCTCAGAGAAAGAATAAATTGGTTAAGAGAGAACAGATAATGATTGAAGTTTGGGGTGAGTCAGATTACTTCACAGGCAGGAGTCTGGATGTTTTTATTTCAAAGCTTCGAAGTTACCTGAAATCAGATCCCAATCTCTGCATAAAAACAATCCCTACGGTAGGATATATTTTAGAAGATTCCGGTTTAAAATAGAAGGCCATATTTTATGAGTAAAATTCAATAGCTTAGTGGCTATGAGAGCAGTGACATTATTTATCCTGATAGTCACATGCATATCTTGTAGATATCGCTGTGAGTTTTGTACGCCTGCAGATTACCGCGCCGAAATGCGAATTCTTGTTTCAGATATTTCATCCTATGCTAAACACAAGAACACAAACTTTATTATTGTTCCTCAAAATGGAATAGAATTGATCACAAATAATGGCCTGCCGGATGGAGAATTGAGCTATGAATATATAGAGGCCATTGACGGTCACGGTCAAGAAGATCTTCATTTCGGATATTATAAGGATGACGAAGCTACCCCCATGGAAGAACTAAACTATCTTTCAGCATTTCTGAACAGATCTTTAGACCTTGGTAAAACAATATTGGTAACTGATTATTGTGACGGAGACCTTCATGTGAATGAAGCATTTCGTCAATGCGAAGAAGCAGGTTTTATCCTGTTTGCCGCAGATGAAAGAGATCTTTCAAGCATTCCCTCTTTGCCCGGCAAGCCTTTCAGAGAAAATTCTGACAATATTCATGAGCTGAACCAGGTACATAATTTCCTGTATTTGCTTAACCAAAAAAACTATCCTTTAAAATCTGATTTTATCTCTGCTGTTACATCAAGCTCTTATGATCTGCTGATCATGGATCTGTTTGGTGAAGACGGCAGCACATACACTGCGCAAGAAGTGGAAGATTTAAAAGTAAAAGCCAATGGTGGCAGTCGCCTCATTTTATGTTACCTCTCAATTGGAGAAGCCGAAGACTACCGATATTACTGGAATTCGGATTGGAATGATGATGAACCCGAATGGCTTGGTGAAGAAAACCCGGATTGGGAGGGCAATTACAAAGTTAGATATTGGTATGATGAATGGAAAAACATTCTATACGGAACTTCATCTGCCTATTTAGATAAAATTATTTCATCAGGATTCGATGGTGTTTATTTGGATATCATTGATGCCTTTGAGTATTGGGAATAGAAATAATTTTGGGGAAAACAGGAATATTTCGTAACTTTTATCAAACAAGCTTAATCAAATATCGCCTAGTTTATGGACAAAACAATCTTATTGATCGATGATGATCAGGACTTAATAGACGCTTTTCAAATTGCGATTGAAAGTCAGGGTTACAACACTGAATCTGCTAACAATGGTTCAGATGGTTATCTCAAAATTAAATCTCATAATCCTGATCTGGTCATACTTGATGTAATGATGGACAATGACCTTGAAGGATATAATCTCTTGCATAAAATTAAAGAGGATCAGATCTATCATAATCTTCCAATCATTCAGTTAACCGGCATGGTAGATCAACTTGGTGTAAACCTGAGATCAGCTGTTGAAGAGCAGGATGAACTGCCAAATGTATATTTTGAGAATAAACCCATCGATCCGCTTAGATTGATCGAATTAATTAAAGAATTGCTGGAATAATCACACGAAGCAGAAATCTGCCTCGCTCTTTGCCCATTTTCTACATCCGGCACTAAAAAAAAGGATACGCAATGGTATTCAGATTGAAACCAGCTCATGTTACATTTGCCCGATGGTTTATCCGAATTCGCTGGATAGCTGTTGGGATGCTGATATTTGCAACTTTTATAACAAAAAACGTGTTTGGAGTATCAGTTCAGGATACTCAAATATACATTTTGTCAGGATTGCTGTTGATGACTAATGTCTTTCATGTTGTAATGATAAACAGGATTGTCAAATCTGCCGGAATTCATGTAGTTAAGCTGGTTAAAAGAGAATTACATGTCCAGATTACTCTTGATTTATTCATTCTAACATGCATTCTTCATTTTTCAGGAGGAATAGAGAATCCACTTATAATTTTCTTCTTCATTCATATGGTGATTGCAAGCTCCATATTCAGCAAGTTTAAAACCTATATCCATACTGTCTCAGCCATTATTCTACTTGTTGCCCTAGGTTGGTCAGAGTACAAAGAAATCATTCCTCACTATCCACTTGATGGTTTTATTGAACACAGTTTCTATCAAAACAAAGAGATAATTCTCGGTGCAGGTTCATTTTTCATTTTCACAGCAATTCTCATTGTCCGTCTCACCCAAATGGTAATAAGTCGTGCTTTGAAAGTTGAAGATGCCTATGTTCAGACAAATATTCAACTTGTAAAAAAGGATGTTCTTCAAAGCAAATATGTACTGCGGGTAACTCATAACATTAAAGGCCATCTTGCTGCTATCATGAGTAATCTACGTGTGGTACAAGCCAATATGGTCGGGGATTTAAATACAAAACAACAAGAGCTGGTCGACCGGTCATATAACCGAAGTGAGTTGTTGGAGAATTTCGTTACCGAACTTCTGAGCTTACACAGAAAAAGGCTAAAACAAGAACCAGAATTTGAAGAAGTTTCACTTGTTGATATTACCAGCAAACTGATATCAATGACTAATACCCTGGCAAAGGAAAAGGGACAAATATTCACTTACCATATTGACAAAACCATCCCAAGTTTCAACGGCAATCCACTTACCCTGAACGAGTTGTTTGGTAATTTGCTTACTAACGCCGTTAAATACACCCCTCCTGGGGGAGATATTCGTATGACAATAACAAACACTGACAAGTATATTTTGTCAGAAATAAGCGACACTGGAGTAGGCATCCCCGAAGATGAAATAACGAAGGTATTTAACGAGTTCTACCGGGCCAGTAATGTCGAAAAAGGGGTGAAATCCGGATCTGGCCTGGGCCTGTCAATTGTAAAACAAATTGTAGAAAACCACAATGGTAAGATGCAGGTTGAAAGCCAGGTAGGAAAAGGAACAAAATTTTTAATAACGCTGCCGAAAAAATAAATCAATTAATTATAGAACTCCAATTTCATCTGTAAACAACCACGCTGCCTGTCCTCCTCTCGGATGATTAGCAGGCAGGATTCTGCAATTTGTGGCTTGAATTTTTATATATCGCAAACTTACAGGCTTAAAATCCAATTCGATTTTCTTTATGAATGCCTCGCGTTCGAGTATCGTTTTATTATTCTTTTCACCTAAAAAGATGTAGTTCTTATCATCTAATGATCCCCAGAACTCTACCTTTTGAGGAATCATAACACTTGTAGAACCAGTGTGCTGAAAAAATCTAATCCAGGCCATAGAAAGCACCTCCTCCTTAACCAAATCAACAATCACTTCAAAATCATCCTCCTTGAAACCCTGCCATCGACCATCATCACCTCTCTTTTCTGCCAGCTGAGCATCAGTAAGGGTCTCCTTTTCTCCTCCCGGATAAGATTTGTGCCACGAACTAACATATGTAACTTTCCGGCCTGTGGCCTTATTCATCAAATTTTCAAGTTTTAGTTCATAACCTGCCGGATGATGTTCTACAAAAGTGGACGCTCTTAAAGTCTCTCCTTCGTTCATAAGAATAGTTTGAGTAAACATCTTGCTGGTATTCTCCGGCTCTGTTCCATCCAGTGAAAATAAGATTGGATACTCATCCAATTCCGTTCTAAGTTCAATTTCAAGTTGACGTTCCTCCGGCAGGAGTCTGCCAGAATAATATGGAGTAAAAGCACTTTCAGAATACCGATAACCAAGGTGCTGATACCGTTTTAACTGAACCGACAATTTCTTTTTAAATCCATTCCAGTATTTCTTCTCAGGCTGAAGCCAGAGAGCCTCTGCCAGGGCACTATAGCGTGGCAGAATCATTCTCTCCACATGTTCAAAAGTTTCAATCTGTTCGGTCCAGAGATTAGCTTGTCCTCCGAGAATATGATGCCCTTTTGAATGATCAATTTCATCCGGCAGGGGATTAAAACCATAAACATCCTTCAATCGGTTTAATCCTCCCCATGCCTGGGGCTCCTTATCATGCCGGCCCTGGTAATGATCAAAATAGCATGGATATCCGGGCGACATAACCACATCGTGACCTGCATTTGCCGCTTCAATTCCTCCAATCATGCCACGCCACGACATCACAGTAGCCTCAGGTGCCAGTCCACCTTCAAGAATTTCATCCCAGCCAATAAGCTTTCGACCCTTAGAATTCAAAAATCTCTCTACTCTCTTCACAAAATATGATTGCAATTCATGTGCATCATTCAGACCTTCACTTTGCATTCTCGCCTTACAAGAAGGGCAATTTTCCCAGTGACTTTTTGACACTTCGTCACCACCAATATGAATAAATTCTGATGGGAATAATTCCATCACCTCGGTCAAAACAGTTTCGAGAAAAATGAAGCTTTCATCTTTCCCGGCACAATACACACCCGATGGATTCTCAGGATCACAGCTAAATTCGGGATAGCACCGGATAGCAGCTTCGGAATGCCCCGGCATTTCAATCTCAGGTACTATGGTAATAAACCTTTCAGCAGCATAACTAACTATCTCACGTATATCCTTTTTTGTATAGTATCCGCCGTATGCCGCTTCCCCATGCTCACTGGCCAATGTAAAATTCTCCCAAGGATTTCTAATGCTATCCTCAATCCGCCAGGCCCCCAATTCAGTCAACAAAGGATAAGCATCAATCTGGATTCTCCATCCAATACCATCCGTCAGGTGCCAATGAAAAGTATTTAGCTTATGGAAGGCCAGAATATCAATGAATTTCAGAATAAACTCCTTTTTGAAAAAATGTCGGGAAACATCCAGCATACCACCTCGCCATTGATAATTAGGATAGTCTGATATTTCCAAGCATGGTACTCTTACAGAATTTTGATCATCACCATCTGGTAATATATTATTCTCCCCCAGGAGATCCGGAATAAGCAATTGCTTTAGTGTTTGAATTCCATAAAACACTCCTGCTAAGCTCCTTCCCTTTATTTGTATCAGCTTTTGAGAGATACTCAATTCGTAAGCTTCTGCATTATCATCAGGGTTAATATCATCTTCGATCACCAACAACACTATATTTTTTGCACTTGCATCCTGACTCAGTCCGAGATCATTCGAAAGCTCAAGTGCCAGGTTTTCAAGAATCTCATCACCTCCTCTGGTTTCAACACTTATATCCCTGGTCAGATAAAAAAAGCCATTTTTCATTTCAATACTTTGTGGCTCAGGAATTATTGCATGGAGAAGACCAGGATCAGTGCCTCTTGAGCATGACAACATGAGGCTTAAACTAAATAAAAAGAGGGCGTGTTGATATTGCATCCTGATAAAGATTTGGCTATTGGATTTTCACTATTTTCCTCAGATGAGTCTCCTTACCTGCAGTAATAACTACAAAATAGCTACCCTCAGCAAAGCTCCGGAGGTCTATTTCTCCTGTTAATTCAGAAGAGCTTATCGGGTAATGTTTCTGATAGATTTCCTCCCCGAGATAATTATAAATAGCGATATCCACCTCAGTTTCCTTCACAAAACTAATCTCGAGAGATAACATATCAGAAACCGGATTAGGATACAAGACCAGCTTATCCAAAGTTTGTTCACCCAAATCAATTCCAGACCGATCTCCATCCTGTGATACCACAACATATTGGATGTTGTTTTCTGCATCAGGTGCTACAATCCTGACACTATCTTTTCGTGGAATACCCAAATTCGGCACTACAAACAATCTGATCTCTGTCTCATCATTCCCGTTTCGTGGGGAAACAGCAAACCAATCAGCTGAATAGTTTAGTTGCCAGCTTAAACTGAGTCCGCCCGGATTTGAGATCATAAAGCTTGTATCAATTGTTTCGTTAGCAGGCAAATCAAATAATATCGGATTCACATGCATATCGGCTTTGATAGGAACAATCGTAGGAATTCCAATATTATCAATATGGAAGCTAAGCTTGCCATCGAGCTCAAGCTTAATATCGAAAACTCCTGAACCCTTCATGCCCCCAATAGGAATTATGTACTCACCAGGGCCAGAAATATTAATAGTGTCTGAAAGTCCTGTTGCCAGGCTTGAGATAAATAAACTACCTGTATTCTGCACTGATACCACACCAAGAACAAGCTCGAGATTCAACCAATAACGCGACCAGACCGGAACATCTTTTTGTAATGTAAATTTTCTTACACCTGTTGGAGACATACTTTGAGGTATGCCTTCCTGATAGGCATTAATTGAGTCATTATAAATAACCTCCGGACCTACCAGCTGCCCAAATTCAAGGCTTTGGTCATCATCAGACCCTACCGAAAACCCAGCAGATTCAAATTCATTGCTTGGGTCAGTCGTATCATCCGGATCATCATATAATTCATCAATTTCTATTGTCCAGTCATTGTTGGTCTTCATTGGTAAAGAAGCTCCTCCTCTGTCATCGTTGTGAAATTCCACAGTAACAGGATAGCTCAGTCTGTTAGTAATCTTTTTCTTTGTACCACTATTGTTAACCCACATCCCCATTGTATAAAAACTACTTCCACTAACACGATCAAGTATACGAACTGTTGTATTGAAATTTCTTCCTTCCACGGCGGGATACCTGAGTGTCAGGGATTTACCAGGTGCCAGAACTCTGCGAAAAGACTGGCAATATTTGGAGAAAAATCCATTTGGAGAGGGCTCCGTGTGATCCGGATCAAAACTTTCGGAAACCACCATATCAATAGCGGCGTGACCTTGTTCGGGCAATAACCACATAGAATCTGCCCATATCAATGATGAATTGTGTTGTTTCAACTTGGTAGTGTCAGCACCTGATTGTTTCGTATCATCTTTGTAATAAAGATAGGTTTTGCCGTTCCGTGTATAAGTGCCCGAAACAGCTACAATATGTCCTTTTCCAGTTCCTGGATACACCATTCCCATTTCAACATCCTCATTCTCTTTAAGTTCATTGTATATCCAATCCTTATCAGGGTGACTGTCATCCGACTTATCCTTATCCTCTGCTTCACTCCTTCCAGTGCTGGATGGTAAATTTTTATTGATCTTTTTTGTTTGAAATTTAACTTTAATCGGGAGTTTATACATTTCAATAAAATCGAGCTTGCCACGAATAAAACCTTCAGAGGAAACTCCATTGCCTCTCTTTCCCATCAATGCAGAGAGATATAGCATAATTTGATTGAAGTCTCCCGGAAAATTAATCTCCTTATGTTTATCCCGAAGCCACATGAGTGAATTGGCAGCAGCTGCTGGTCCACATCCCTCCACCTGCCACGGATATGTTGCATAATCAATGTCACCATTTTTCATTTCACAACCTATGTAATGCTTATTTGTAATGGTATCTCCGAAGGCTTCTTTAGGAAAAAACTCGGTTAATGGGTAACCGTTATACACCCATCCGGGAGGATAACCCATAACACCCTGCTTTTCCAACTCAAAAATCCCTTCCCTCCAATCAGGATCAGGAATATCCATGATTAAAGTATCCGGATAAAGACTCAGAGCATATCCAAATTGCAAGTATTCAATTGGCTGACCCATATCATAACCAAGTAAGCCCAAATCAAAACTAACTGCCAGATTTTGCTGACGAGAAAACCAGCTGGCTTCAGGAATATAGAGATTTCTGATTATCCATTCCGGATCCTGTCCTTCGCCATTACGGGCCACTATATTTAAATACACAGCCGGTTCCCATGCTTTAAACCAAACCGTCATACTTCCGGTATATGGTACCAACTCCTGATGTGCATTATCTATTTCGAGAACGCTCCACTTAAAACTTAGATCCTCAGCCGGAATTGAATGTTGCTGTCTTAGCAGATAAGTAAAGGCTGGTATATCAGAATCTGGTGCTTGAAACAAAATCTCAGCCCGGCGACCTAAACCTTCATTTGCTGAATATTCAATTGTTATTGAACTAGCCCCTTCACCTTCGGCAGGGTCAATAGTTAGCCAGTCTGCTTCAGTCGTGACTGTCCAATAAGCTCCATCACCAGTAAATTCAAGACCTATTTCAGCACCACCTGTTTCGGATGATATATCCATCCAGGCTGGATCAAAAACAAACTGAGTTTGGCAATAGCTTTGATTTGAAGAGGAGCAAAGTCCCAGGAGGAATAATACCATGAATACTTTGAATAGACCTTTCATATTACTCATTTGATTGATTTTTAGGTGTCTATTCAAACATACAAAGAAAAAAGCTAATCAAAAAGTTGATATACAAAATCAAGTCTTAAGTCATTCTGGCTATTAACATTAATTAGTTCTGACCTTGAGGGAAGTACAAAACAGTAATGAGAACCTGGCTGTAGGCTTTCTGATGGAACAAATTGCCTTACAATTGCCGAAGGATATCTCCCATTCTTATATTGTGCTGGAATATGCTTCCCGTCTTCACCAACAAAATATGGAGATGCCTGGTCAAAACTATCCTGGCCTAATTCAGGATGTGTGATCAGATTCACCCCTCCGATTATCGGATCAAACTCAGCATGGACTGCTAATGACATACTTTGACCTGTTACAGAAGCATATAAAACTTCCCAATATTTAGCCGTAGCCTTTGCTGTACTAATTAGTCCGCCCGGTGCATCCATCATGTTGGCTGCTGCCCATGACATTTTTCTCTCCATCGACCTGCTGAAAAAAAACGAGGTCAATCTCAATCCAGTCATCAGAAAATGTTCAATTCTACTCCCTTTTTTGAAGTTCCTTTCAAACTCCTGGTGAGAAATATTCTGATCTCTGAAATATTCATAGCTGGAATAAACTCGTGTCAGATCTTCTACCGGATAATAGGAATCGACATGTAGCCTTCTGCCCATATGATGCCGCTGAATATTCATAACACCTATCTCCACATCCCCATTGATACTCTTATCTTTTGTAGCCAGATACTGTTGTAAAATTAAATCAAACCAATGATCCTGCATTACGTGTCCGAGGCTCCCAAAACAATGCGCCAACAACTCACTGTAATTGCTTTGCCTCTTTACATCATCCTCACGGAGATGAGCAAGATAAGCCTTACCGAATGGTATATGTTTATGATGATTCATCCCGGGCAGTTGTTTCCTCACAAACTTCTCCCAGTCGGGATACCAGCTACCTGCAAGAGCTTGTTTCTGATATCGCTGCATCAGGTCTTTCAGTGCGGGATCATCAATATACTGAATAGCCAATCGGGTAATCCAGGCATGGCTGATATCATCCCAGGCCTGTGCCTTAGCCCAAAAGCTCAACATAAATACAAACAGGTACAAAAGTTTCATTTGACTCCAATTTATGATAATCAAGGAAAACCAGTATCTTAACGCTTAAATCTCAAACTTAATATCAAATTCTGATCTAATGAAAACAAAACACTTTTTAATCGCCTTGCTCATACCATTTTTAATTGTCAACTGTAAACCTGACACTGATGAGGTCCTCTCCTCAGATCAGATTATGAAACAAGCAAACCGTACGGCTTTCTGGCAAGGAAAGAAGGTAATGGTTCTGTGGCATGCTTCATGGTGTGGCTGGTGCGACAGGATGGATAGTCTGATGAACCGACCAGAAGTGAAAGAGGCCTTTGACGATAACTATGTAATCAAACATTTGGTGGTTAAAGAAAGAGAATCACTAAAGCATCTTGAAAATCCCGGGGGAGATGTCATGCTCGCCAAATACCACGGCGATAAAGCCGGAATACCTTTTTGGGTTGTTCTTGATCGCAAAGGAAACTTGCTCGGCGATTCATTTATGAGAGAAGAAGGTGTTGGTATGGATGAACCCGGTAAGAATGCTGGTTGTCCGGCTAATAAAGATGAGGTGGATCATTTCATTAAGCTTCTGAAAGAAACCAGCAAAATGACTGATGAAGATCTGGATGCAGTAAGGGAGTTGTTCTTCATGAAAAGGTAGCCCATCTGCTATTCGGATATGATCAATTGACATTGTTGGTGCTTTGACCATGTTATTAATAACAGAGATTTTTCATCCAGATAACACGACAGTTACATGAATAAACATTTACTATCAACACTGATTTCCCTGCTGGTATTCATGACTGGCTTCACTCAGACTGCCAATCTTCTCGATCGACCATTGCAATTTGAGCGTAGTCGCTCGTACGATGCCCTGAATTACAAAATTGAATTGGCCGTTGATCTTGAGACCAAATCATTCACCGGAACCAATACAATCACTTTGGTACCCCTGAATTCAGGTCTGGAAGCTTGTTCTTTTGATCTGACTGAATTAAATATTACAGCTGTTTATGCCGCCGATAAGTCACCCCTGGAATATACTCAAACTCAGAAAGAGGTGGAGATTAAACTCGGTCAGTCATATTCTATTAATGATACGGTAAAATTAAGCATCCAATATTTTGCTGAGAATCCAAGCGATGGATTACTTTTTAATGATCAAACTGATCGATGGCCCCGGATGCTTACATCGAATTCCTGGCCCAATCATGCCAGATACTGGTTTCCCTGCTATGATTATCCCAATGACAAAGTCACCCAGGATGTTATAGTAACTGTAAAAGATGATCTCAAAGTACTTTCAAATGGGAAACTAATTGATGTTAAAAATAACCTGCCGGATGGTACCAAAACATGGCATTGGAGGCAAGTAAATCCACATAGTACGTATCTCTCCATGTTAGCAATTGGTCCATTCGTTGTTATTGAAGATTCATTGGGCCGTTTGCCAATTAATTATTGGGTATATGAACAGGATGAAACTGTGGCCAAAGAAATATTTTCAATCACGCCAAAAGCGATTGATTTCTTCAACAACTTATATGATTACCCCTATCCATGGGCCAAATATGATCAGGTCATTTGTCCACAACAAGGGGGAGGTGCTGAGGCAACCTCAGCAACTATACTGGGGCTGGGGGCTGTACGGCATAAGCGTCCCGATCAGGATGATAACTGGGAAAGAATTATAGCACATGAAGCTGCCCATCAATGGTGGGGCGATTTAATTACTTTGCGATCATGGGAGCATACATGGATGAACGAAAGTTTCGCCACCTACTCAGATTATTTGTACACCAAAGCAATGAAAGGTGAAAAAAAAGGAGCTATTGATCTTGAAGGAAAGAAAAACCAATACCTGCGTGAAGCACATAACAGATATATGCGCCCAATCGTCTATCAAAAATACAATCAGCCTCAAGATAATTTTGACTCACACACCTATCCCAAAGGAGCAATAGTTCTTCATATGCTTCGCTATCAACTGGGTGACGAAAGCTTCTTCAGAGTATTAAGCCATTTTCTGCATAAGCACGAATTCCAGGCAGTTGATACAAATGACTTCATGCTTGCAGTTAAAGAAGTTACAGGAAAAAATATGGACTGGTTTTTCGAACAGTTTATTTTCAAGCCAGGACATCCGGTATTCGATCTATCATACAGCTATTCTCTCGAAAAGAACTCTGTTGTCCTTACGGTAAAACAAATCCAGGACCAATCAATTGGAACACCAATTTATAAACTACCGGTTCAAATAGCCATTACCACATCCGAAGGAAAAAGAATTAAGGAATTATGGATAACAAAGAAAGAGGAAACTTTCTTTCTGTCATGTGATAAAGAACCTCTGTTGGTACGATTCGATGAAGGAAATTTTTTACTGAAAGAATGGACTTTTAAAAAGACTGAAAAAGAACTTATCTACCAATCAGAAAACGACGATATAATAGGTAAAAACTGGGCAAAAACTCAATTAGAAAAACTAAAAACTGATAACTGAAATTTACAGTCTGAAGCACGGCTGCCATCTCTAACAAATAGACATCCCTATGAAACAAATCTTCATAACACTTGCTTCTATCCTTATTGTAGCACTGACAAGCTCAGCGCAAGAATACCAAACTCATTTCCCTAAAGAAGAGTTTCAATCAAGATGGAATTTAGTTTTTGATCATATTGGAGATGAGGCCATTGCCATTGTTCAGGGTGCTGAAGATCCGGGTGGCTTTGTTTATCCTCGTCAAACCAATACTTTTTACTATTTGTGCGGGGTAGAAAACTCCTATGCTTATCTTTTATTGGACGGCAAAACCAGAACGGTGACTTTGTTTCTGGCACCCGGTCACTCTCAGGTACGGGAGAGAGTGCTATCTCTCAGCGATCCTGAAAAGGTTAAACAGCTAACGGGCGTACATGAGGTCAAATCGGTAAAGGACATGTTTAGCATAAGCGCTCCTAAGATTTTTACACCTTTTAGTCCTGGAGAGAAACAAGGTCAAAGTCGTGGTGAAATCATCAATCGTGACCGCCATATTGCTTCAGATTTTTGGGATGGCAGATTATCCAAAGAGATCCATTTTATTGCCCTGCTCAAATCACGAAATCCAAGATCTGAGGTATTAGACCTGAGCCCTTTTCTGGACGAGATGCGGAGTATAAAATCACCCCGGGAGATCGAGTTATTACGAAAGGCAGGTGAACTCTCAGCCAAGGCTATTATTGCTGCTATGAAACGATCACAACCCGGGGTATATGAGTATCAGCTTGATGCTGAAGCCCGGTATGTATTTCTGGATGGTGGAGCACGCCTCGAAGGGTACCGATCAATCACTGCCTCCGGAGTAAAAAATATTAGAGACGGACATTATTACTATAACTCTTCAAAGCTTTTAGATGGTGATTTAGTACTGATGGATTTTGCACCCGATTATGGGTATTACACCTCTGATATTGGCCGAATGTGGCCTGTCAACGGAAAATTTAAGCCCTGGCAAAGGGAGCTTTGTCAATGGATTTTGATATATCATAAAGAAATTATATCCCGAATTGAACCAGGTCGTACTCCAAAGGAAATCATGGATGAAGTGGAAGAGCTCTTAATGCCAAAAATTAACAATACAAAATTCTCAAAGGAGATCTATAAAAAGGCAGTTTCAAAAATGATTAAAACCGGAGGTGGAGTGTTTTCGCACACAGTTGGGATGGCCGTGCATGATGTGGGGCATTACCGTGAAGCACCATTGAAAGAAGGACAAGTTTTTGCTGTTGACCCACAGCTAAGAATAAAAGAAGAAGGCTTGTATATGCGCATTGAAGACACCGGCGTGGTAACAATAGATGGTTTTGAAAACTTTACAGCACTAGCCCCGATGGAACTTAAAGACATAGAGAAAATTATCGGATCAAAGTAATGAGGTCATCAAGATTAAACTGTAATAATGAATAAAGAAAAAATCGGATCGAACCATTTTAACTCAAATAAAAATTGTGCTCAATCAGTATTGATGACCTTCGCTGATGAAATTGGTATAAGTGCTGAGCAGGCTTTTAGTTTAGCGGCAGGCTTCGGAGGTGGAATAGCAGGCAATGGATCAGTTTGCGGGGCAGTCACTGGAGCGATAATGGTGCTTGGCCTCAAATATGGTCAGCCTGGAAAGGATCCTGATGCAGCCAAAGTCAGAACAGCTGAAAAAGTAAACGAATTCCTGGACGAGTTCAAAAAATTAAACAAAAGCATTAACTGCAGAGATATCATTCATGGCATAGACCTCAGATCACCAGATGGACCGAAGAAATGGACAAAACAAAACATGAACGAATTAGCCTGCACACCAGCAGTAATCTCAGCAATAAAAATAATCACAGAATAACCGAGTAACCGAATAAAACCTAAATGAAAAAACTAACATCCCTTATCTTTCTATTTGTCAGTTTGTCAACCTTGGCACAAAGCCCTTATTCTCCAAAGGTGCTAAGCACCAAAGACTACGCAAAGGCAGAACTAAGCATGCGAAACCACACCAACCCACTTGTTGTGAACGGAAGTATCCGTCCGGTTTGGATTGATAATGAACAATTCTGGTATACCCGAAGTGGTGAGGATGGTAATGAACGCATCCTGGTAAATGCAAAAAAACGCACCAAAACCTCCATGCCATCAGATGACACAAACACCAGTGGCAATATGCCTCGTTACAGAAGAGGTGGCAGCACTTCACCTGATGGCACAAAGATGGCTTTTATCCGCGATTATAACCTCTGGTTAAAGGACATTAATACAGATCAGGAAACACAATTGACTACAGATGGAATCAAAGATTTTGGCTATGCCACCAACAATGCAGGCTGGACAAAAAGTTCGAGTCCGGTACTATTGTGGTCACCTGACTCAAAAAAGATTGCCACCTTCCAACACGACGGGAGGGGAGTTGGTGACATGTATCTGGTAACTACAAACGTTGGTCATCCAAAGCTTGAATCCTGGAAATACCCCCTTCCCGAAGACAGTGTTATCTTCAGAATCCATCGTGTGATTATTCATGTTAATCAATCGAAAATAGTTCGATTAAAAATGAATCCTGATCAGCACCGTTCAAGCATTACAGACCACATTGCATCAGGAGGAAAACTCGCGGATGCAGAATGGAGTAAAGACGGCACACAATTGATGTTTTTATCGAATTCACGTGACCATAAGGTGGCCACCCTGCGTGTTGCAAATGCGACAACAGGTGAAGTGAGAACTGTTCTTGAGGAAAAAGTCGATACTTTTTATGAATCAGGATACAGTAGCATTAACTGGCGTTTTTTACCAGAAACCAACGAGTTTATATGGTTCTCTCAAAAATCAAACTGGGGGCATTTATACTTGTATGATCTGGCAAGTGGTAAACTGAAAAATGCCATTACAGGAGGCCACTGGAATGCCACTGAAATCCTGAGGATGGATCTGGATAAAAGGGCTATTTACATTACAGGACTTGGGCGAGAACCTGGTGATCCATATTTCCAGTATTTCTATAGCATAAACATGGATGGTTCAAATCTGAGATTACTAAGCCCCGACAGTGCTAACCATAGTATTTCTCTATCCCCGGACGGAAAATATTTTGTGGATACATATTCCACGCCCCAGATTCCTCCTGTTTATGTTCTGAGGAATATAAAAAATAACAAAAGTCTTGAGCTTGAAAGAGCAGATATCTCTAAACTGTTAGCTACGGGATGGGAACCTCCTGTAAGTTTCTCTACAAAAGCCAGAGATGGAAAAACTGACTGTTACGGCATGCTGTTTAAGCCGAAAAATTTGGATCCCAATAAAAAGTATCCAATAATTAACTCAATATATCCCGGCCCACAATCTGGTAGTGTTGGCAGTCGGAGTTTCTCAGCCTCCCGAGGAGATCGCCAGGCAATGGCAGAATTGGGATTCATTGTGATTACTCTTGATGCTATGGGCACACCAAAGCGGTCTAAATCATTCCATGAAGCCTATTACGGCAACATGGGTGACAATGGCCTGCCCGATCAGATAAGTGGAATGAAACAATTAGCCAAAAGATATCCCTGGATCGATTTGGATCGGGTTGGTATTTATGGTCATTCAGGTGGCGGATTTGCATCAACTGATGCAATACTACGCTATCCTGATTTTTTCGACGTAGCTGTTTCCGGTGCCGGTAACCATGACAACAGAAATTATGAGGATGATTGGGGTGAAAAATGGCAGGGCTTACTTGAAACCTATCCTGATGGGAAAACCAATTATGACAATCAGGCCAATCAGCTTCTAGCAAAAAACCTTAAAGGAAAACTTCTCCTTGCTCATGGAACGATGGACGGAAATGTACCGTACTACAATACACTGCTCGTTGTAAATGAATTAATTGCAGCTAACAAAGATTTCGACCTTATATTATTCCCGAATCGCGGACACGGTTTTGGCGGAGAGACATATATGATAAGAAGAAAGTGGGACTATTTCGTAAGACACCTCTTAGGAGCTGAACCACCGGTAGAATACGAGTTTGGAAAGTAACAGAAGCAATCACAACTGAAAACTGACATCTGATAACTGACAATCTGATAACTGATAACTGATAACTGATAACTATTATTCAATGACTGATAGAAAAATTATTTTCTCAATGGAAGGAGTTAGCAAGAGTTATCCTCCTTCGAAACAAGTGCTAAAAAATATCTGGCTCTCGTTTTTCTATGGAGCTAAAATTGGGGTTATTGGATTGAACGGATCAGGAAAATCCAGTCTCTTGAAAATAATTGCCGGATTGGATACCAATATTCAGGGTCGGGTAACCTTCGATAAAGAGTATAAGATTGGCTACTTGCCTCAGGAACCTGAGCTCGACGAAACAAAAACTGTCAGGCAAATTGTTGAGGAAGGTGTTCAGTCTACAGTTGATGTGATTAATGCATATGAAGCCATTTCAGCCAAGCTGGCTGAACCCATGGATGATGATGAGATGATGAAATTGGTTGACAAGCAGGGTGAATTGCTTGAACAAATGGATCAATTACAAGCCTGGGATTTAGATCATACTCTGGAAGTAGCAATGGATTCATTAAGATGCCCACCTGATGACTCTCCAGTTGATATTTTATCTGGAGGTGAGCGCCGCAGAGTAGCATTATGTCGTCTTTTGCTGAGCAAACCCGACATCTTGCTATTGGATGAGCCTACCAATCACCTCGATGCTGAAAGTGTTCATTGGTTAGAACAATTATTAAAGAATTTTCCAGGTACAGTCATCTCTGTAACCCACGACCGCTATTTCCTTGATAATGTCGCAGGATGGATCCTTGAGCTGGATCGCGGAGAAGGTATTCCCTGGGAAGGAAACTACAGCAGCTGGCTTGAGCAGAAATCCAATCGTTTAGCCAATGAACAAAAGGCTGAGTCAAAACGACAGAAAATTCTACAGAGAGAACTGGAATGGTCCCGACTGGCTCCGAAAGCCCGCCAGGCCAAAGGGAAAGCCAGGCTTAATGCATACGAAGCACTAAGTAGTACTGAAATAAAAGAAAAGGAAGCTAATCTTGAACTTTTTATTCCTCCAGGACCGCGCTTAGGCGATTCCGTTGTCGAAACAGAGAACCTCTCCAAAGGATTTGGTAAGCGTTTACTGATCGACAATCTGAATATCGACATTCCGAAAAATGCCATTATCGGAATTATCGGTCCGAATGGAGTAGGTAAAACCACCCTTTTCAGGATGCTAATGGGTGAAGAGCAGCCTGATAAGGGAAAAATCAACATGGGATCAACTGTTAAGCTTGCCTATGTTGATCAGTCCCATAAAGATCTCCTGCCGGATAAAACCATATATGAGGTAGTGAGTCAGGGAACTGAAACAATAAAAATTGGAAATGTAGAGATGAATGCCAGAGCCTATCTCAGCAAATTTAATTTTGCAGGTAGCGATCAGCAAAAGAAAGTTGGAATCCTATCCGGAGGAGAAAGAAATCGCTTGCATCTGGCCATCACTCTAAAAGAAGGAGGTAATGTATTGCTTTTGGATGAGCCAACTAACGATATTGACGTGAACACCCTTCGGGCTCTGGAGGAAGCAATTGAGAATTTTGCCGGTTGTGTGTTGGTCATATCTCACGACCGATGGTTTATTGATAGATTGGCAACTCATATTCTGGCTTTTGAAGACGAGGGAGAAATACGGTTTTTTGAGGGTAATTTTCAGGCATATGAGGTGAATAAGATTGAACGACTTGGGAATATTGCACCGAAGAGGCCGAGGTTTAAGGAGCTGTTGTAGGGTTTTATTGGTGAAGGCCGTCGTGGCCCAAGGTGACACCAAAAAGGCAAGGTGACACGAGACTCTGAAGCTAGCCTCCGGTTTGTGATTATTTTGGGACATCTCGATTTTGAAAAAATTGGCGGTTCCAAAATAACCACAAACCAGAGGCGGACGGAAGAAAAGGCCCGCCTTGACACCGGGTTTATGTAGTAGTAATTTTAATATGTTTTGTTTATGGGCTCAATTATCATTCGCTATTTTTCTTTTGAGTTTGGGGAGTTGGTTCTTGGATCATATGATGGGGAACTTTGCTTGTGTGATTGGCGTTATCGGAAAATGAGAACAGCGACTGATCGCAGGATGCAGGATGGACTGAATTCAGAATATGTTGAAGGAGATTCTCCTGTTATTCAGATGACTCAAAAGCAGCTTGGAGAATATGCTCAGGGGAATCGTGAAATTTTCACTATACCATTACGGATGGTAGGAACTGATTTTCAGAAACAAGTATGGCATGCTTTGATAAACATTCCATTCGGGCAAACAGAAACTTATCTGGGATTATCAAAGAAACTTGGGAATGCAAAAGCCATCCGGGCAATTGCTTCTGCCAATGGAGCCAATGCACTGGGTATAATAGTTCCATGTCATCGCGTTATTGGGAGTAAAGGAGAACTGGTTGGTTATGCTGGTGGATTGCCGGTAAAAAGAGATTTATTGAAACTTGAGAAAGTAGATTTGGATCCAAATCAGGGAAAATTATTTCCGATTTAAAAATATTTCTTCGAATTTCTTTGGTTTTTTAATAAATATTTTGAAATATTTGCCATGTGACACATCTGTCATATGACAATGGTGTCATGATAGTATTATACTCATGCCAAAGCAAACTTTTATAAATCTACCACAGGAGAAAAAAGATACAATTCTTCATGAAGCCATGCTGGAATTTGGACACTATGGGTTTGATCTGGCAAGTATTCAAAGAATAATCGAGCAGTCTGGAATTTCCAGAGGTAGTTTCTATCAGTATTTTGAAGACAAGACAGATATTTTTGGTGAAGTAATGCTGGAAATTAGTGCCAGAAAAATGAAATATCTTAATCCTGTTCTTGAAAAAAAAGAGGAATACGGTCTGTTTGAACTTCTAAAAGAGATGGTTAAAAAAGCTGTGCATTTTGGCTTAGAGGATCCGGTTGCCTTCCAAATCGGTAAAGACCTTATTTCAAGTAAAACTCTGGATATGAAAACATTTCTGGAGTCAATGAAAGAGGAAGTTTACAAACGGAATCACATCAGTCCGGAGAGTTTGTACGTGAAAGCAATTGAGAATTCTCTTGCGAGAGGTGAAATCAGCAATCAATATTCAGTAGAGGTAATACTATCATATACCATGGTTCTTGTCGATAAAATGAGCGAATTATATTGGATGCACATGACCAGGCAGACGAAACCTGATAAGGATGATTCTATTATTACTGAAATGTTATCAATATTAAGATACGGACTTAGTTCTTCAAATAAAACCAGTTAGGAGGTCATTACATTATGATTGACGTTAAAAATTTATTCTATTCCTATGAAAATGACGGTAATTACGCCGTTGAGGATGTTAGTTTTAAAATTGAAAGTGGAGAGATCTTCGGATTTCTCGGGCCAAGTGGAGCAGGGAAATCTACGACACAGGGGATTCTGGCGGGTCTCCTTGAACACCAAAAAGGTGAAATCATTATTGATGGTCAATCACGTCAGGGCATGCCTGACAAAGCTTTCTTTAACCGTATTGGTGTTGGTTTTGAGATTCCGAATGTATATAAGAAGCTTTCTGCATTGGACAATCTGGAATTTCATGCCAGATTATACGATGTTGAGACTGAAGATCCAATGAAGATTTTGGAATGGGTTGGCCTTGCAGACAGTGCAAAGCAGAAGGCAAGTTCATTTTCCAAAGGCATGAAACAAAGACTTGGTTTTGCAAGATCACTCGTTAATAAGCCCAATATATGGTTCCTTGATGAACCTACAATGGGGCTTGATCCAAATACGGCAAATAGCATTAAAAAACTGGTGCGAAATAAACAGACTGAAGGAACCACAATTTTCCTGACAACTCATAATATGTTTGTTGCCGATGAACTCTGCGATAGGATAGGTTTTATCGTTGATGGCAAAATTGCCGCTTTGGATACTCCGAAAAATCTCAAATTAAAGTACGGACAACTATCTGTTACAGTGGAATATGCAAAGGATGGAAAACTACAGTCTGAAACCTTTGGTATGTCCGGTGACGACAAAGCAAAATTGCAGCAATTCATTGGTGAGCATGATGTTAAAACTATTCACTCAGGAGAGCCCACATTAGAGGAGATATTTATCAAACTGACCGGTAGAGGTCTTGAATAGGAGGCTGCTATGAGTAAATTAAGTAATCTATATAAGAAGGATATAATCCTGGGATTCAAGGATGTCTGGATATTGCTGGAGTTCGGTGCTGCCATACTGATTACAGCAATGCTCATGTTTATAGTTCCAAAAGAGATCAAAAGGGAGTCATCCATTTTTATCCAGGATAATACAGGAGTATTTAAACATATGGTCGACCAGATGGGTGGTGAGGAAAGTGAAAAAGGAGGTCAACTATTCGTAGAAAGTCGTGAAGAGCTGATAGAGGGCATGAGAAAAAACAAAACCGCCTTCGGTATGATTATTAGTCCACGTGACAATAACAAATTCCATATCGAATTGATGACTCAACCCTATTCCAGTGATGCCGTGGTGGAATTCTTAGAAGTGCGAATGACTGATGTTTTTTCCATGATTGCAGTACCTGGAGGTTCTTATTCACCAGAGATATTCAACAAAGTAGAAGTAAAGGCCCTGAATGATCAGATTCATGATGATATTCCGTTCAATCAAAGAATGATTCCCCTGATTCTGATGTTTATTGTAGGATTTATGGGATTATTCACAATGATCTCCCTTATCGGACAGGAGAGGAGTGATCAAACTATCAGGGCTTACAAAGTAACTCCATCAAGCCTGTTAACTTTGTTGACCAGCAAGCATTTAATGCTACTCACAGTTGGTTTCATCACATTCTCAATTGTGTATCTGCCCAGCGTCGGGTTTAGTGGGTATTTACTGGCTCTGTTGGTAATCATACCTACAATTCTGATTGGTTCTTCATTGGGGGTTATGCTAGGTGCCTTTTTCGATAATCCCATGGGGGCTATTGGCTGGGTTTTCTTATTCATGATGATTTTTGGATTACCAGGAGTATCACTGTTCGCACCTGTTTTTTCACCCGAGTGGTTAAAGTTCATCCCATCCTATTATACATTGTTTGGTTTGGATGCTGCAATATTCCCAGATGGATACAGCAATGTTCTTTGGATCTCTGTAGGAGTTCTGTTTGGAATGTCGGCGGTGTTGCTACCTCTGTCAAGTTGGATATTTACAAATAAATTGAGAAAGGAGTTCTAATATGAAACAGATAATTCAAGTGTTTATCACAGACCTCCGCATGAATCTCAAACATTGGATGGGTGCTTATATGGTAATCGTACCGATGGCAATACTCATTATATTGAGATTTTTTATCCCAAGTATGGAGAGTACAAACTCAACTCTTGCCATTGTTACCGAGGGACCTAATGCGGTTAAACAGGAAATGGTAGAAATATTGAGCCCTTATGCTAAAATTAAAGAGATTTCAAGCATAGAGGCAATGGAGCAGAAACTACGGGGAATTGGCTCCGTGGAAGGATTATACTGGGATAATGATACTGAAAAGTATGTGAGCGTACTGGAGAAATCACCAAAGGGAAATTCTGTATATTCTGTGGCCAGTCAAATTATCCGGCAGCATTATTATCAGTTGGAGAATGGTGATTCTGAACCTATTGTTACTTTCAAAGCAGGAGTTCCTGAGGAATTGTCGGATCGTTCTGTCATTTCTCCTGTTGCTTCAACCGGAGGTTCCATTTTCTTTGTTTTCATGATAATTATATCGGGATTTATTATTGGACTAGGAATAGTGGATGATAAAGAGAATGGTACGGATAGGGCAATTCTGGTATCACCAGTAACAAAATCTGAATATTTCATTGGTAAAAGTATCTATCCTCTTATACTAATTCTGATTTATGCTATTATCGCTTTGCTGGTTTTGGGATTGATGGATGTCAATATTTTACAGGTGTATGTACTGGTAGTTGTTTCACTTGCTACAACTTTGCTTTTCGGACTGCTCTTAGGTGCTCTTGCTAATAACGAGAATGAGGCAATTGGAGTAGGCAAACTTCTCTCATGGGTTGTTATGCTTGCTATATTGGGAGGCACTTTGCTACCTGAAAACTGGCAATGGGCAGTTTGGTGGGCCCCATTCTATTGGATATTTGACATGATGGAAGGTGTTTTCACCAAGGATATTGAATGGATAGAAATAGTCTGGAAATCTGCGATAACTATTAGTTTGACAGCAGTTTTTACAGTCTTGCTACGCAAAAAAATCATCAAAGGATTATCATAACTTAATCAATAACAGGAGGATATTATGCTTTACTTAGGAATTGGATTGATCTTGTATGGATTGTTAGTATTTTGGATTACCATCGCAAAACCAGCAAAAATCTGGAACATGGGCAAGATTCAGGGTTTCGTAAAGATTCTTACTGAACTGGGAACCAGAATCTTCTTTTCAATCTGGGGAGCAGCAGCCCTCGGCTTTGGAATCTTTTTTCTGCTAAGAGCTTTGGCTGAATAAGCAGCAACAATTTTTCTGCATTTGGAACTGTGCAAGTTATATTGATAATCGGAGGGGCGAATCTCATGATACCGAGTTTGCCGGGTATGGAATTGGAGGAATGGCAAGAATAAGGGTCTATTTCTGATATTGAAGTTTTTGGATTAATCCTTTTGTAAGTAGTCCAGTCTAAGAATTAACATAATACAGGATGCTGGATCGCAATATGAAAAGAATTATAATCTCCTTCCTATCCCTTGTCTTCTCAGTAGCGATATTAGGGCAATCTCTACCAAAAAATCTTCTCTTTGATGAAACTCAACATCGTCTCAAACTGACTGGGGCAGTAAATACCGGTTTTTATGAGCAGTCAACTGTCGAACGTGTATATATTAATTTTTACGAGCCTGATTATTGGGAAAAGCTTAAGCAAAACTATAACAGTCAGCAATATGTTCTGGCCAGACTAAGCTATAATGGCGAGGTATATGATAGCGTAGGAGTACAGTTTAAAGGACAAACATCATATAGGAAACCAAGGGAAAGAGGACTTGACAAATTTTCGTTTGATATCAAACTCAGCCATATCATTGACGGACAAGATATAGACGGATACTCCACTTTAAATTTCAACAATGCCTGGGAGGATGCCTCATTTATGAAAGAAGTGGTGTATGGAAGTCTTGCAAAGAAACACATTCCAGCTGCCCAGGGTAATTTTATTCGTCTATATCTGAATGGAGCTAAATGGGGGCTCTATCCTAATATACAGCAAGTCAACAGCGACTTTTTGAAAGAATGGTTCATGACTAATGATGGTATAAGATGGCGAGCAGATATTCCCCTGGCATCAAGTCTAAAAAACACAGAGAATACAGGTCCAAACTGGGGCGATGGTACAGCAGCCCTTAATTACCTTGGCAACAATCAAACTGAATATAAAAAGTACTATACATTAAAATCATCAGGGCTTGACGATCCCTGGGATTATTTGATCAAAGTTTGTGATGTACTCAACAATACCCCTCTTGAATTCCTGCTCGATTCAATTAAGAATTATCTGAACGTTGATGCCACCCTCTGGTTCCTGGCGACAGAAATACTATTCTCTGATGATGATAGCTATGTACACAAAGGCAAAATGGATTATAGCCTGTATTTAGATGAAGAAACCGGATTAATGCACCCCCTTGAGATTGATGGTAATTCTGCAATGAAAAAGCAGTTATTTAATTGGGATGTTTTTTATCATGACGACAATGTGAATTATCCGCTACTTAATCGCTTATTAGAAATTCCTGAACTCAGACAGCGCTATATCGCTCATGTAAAAACCATTCTGGAGGATAGTTTTACTGAAGAAACTTTCGATGAGCTGATTGACCCACTGTCTGGGCTGATTGATATTGAAGTGAAAACGGATGTAAAAAAATTCCAATCCTATGGCAAATTTTTACTCAGTGTCAATGACTTAAGGCTTTTTATTGAGAAAAGGAAGGATTATTGCACTTCTCAAGCTGAATTACAAAGGCAATCACCCACTATCACATATTCAAGATATGTAGTGAATGATATTAACTGGGAGAATCCCGATCCGGGTGACCTGGTACAAATCAAGACAAGGGCCAGCCATCCGTCAGGGATCAAAGAAGTCAATATGTATTACAGTAAAGGATTCTTTGGGAATTTCACCATGATCAAAATGACTGGGAACACCAGAGAATATAAGGCTGTAATAGAAGGACTGCAAGCCGGAGATTTTGTCCGGTTCTATGTAGAAGCAGTTGCCAGTGATGGGTACGAAACCAGAGCATATTCACCTGCTGGTGCAGAGCATGATGTATACTATTTCAGAGTAAATATTGCTGAATCCATATCATCCGACGTGGTAATAAATGAAATCATGGCTTCAAACGATCATGTTATTGCTGATCAGGACGGTGAGTTTGATGATTGGATAGAGTTACACAATAATTCAGCTATTGACATACAACTTGATGGATATTTTTTAACCGATAATCCTGGCAAGCTGAATAAATGGCCCTTTCCTGAAGGCACAAGCATAAAGGCAAATGATTATTTATTTGTTTGGGCAGATAAAGATGAAGAACAAGATGGATTACATACCAACTTCAAGCTCTCCGCATCAGGTGAACAATTGTATTTAATAGACGATATTGGGCAAATTGCTGATCAGGTATATTTCCTCTCTCAAGAAAGTAACGAGAGTTACGGAAGACTTCCAAACGGATTGGGTGCTTTTCAGAAACTTCAACCCTCCCCTAACAACGAAAACAGTATTTTTCTTAGTACTGATAATCCAAAAGAACCAGAAAATAAATTACTTGTCTACCCTAATCCGGCGAGCCAATTCATTTATGTAACACAAGGAACCAATCAATCACAGACTCTCGTTATTCAAAACATTCTCGGTGAGGTAGTTCATAAGCAGTCTGAATCAGATGAATCTACTCAGCAAATCAATATCTCGAATTTAAAACCAGGCGTTTACATTGTAAGATCAGGAGCAAATACAACGATTTTCCAAAAACAGTAAACAAAACTTAAAACTTTTAACCTCGAACCCCGGACTTCGGACTTCGGACCACGGACCACGGACTTCGGACCCCTGACCCCGGACTTCCTCATATATTTCCTAACTTGCAATGGAAAACTAAATTCTCCATTCACCCGTCCATGAATACAGTTCAAGATTTTTTTGATCACTATCGCCTTGAGGAGTTTTATAACTGGCAACATACTCGAACTTCAGCACCAATTCGCCCATTTGAAAAATCCATCCACAAGAAATTCTCTTTTGGTATTATTCCCGGATACAGAAACTATGACCTATTTTACGAGCGCTATCTAAGTGCGGTACTAGTCATAAAGGAGGAAAAAATAATTCAGAATGGCACAAAAGTGCTGGACATTGGCACTGGTGATGGTTTTTTTAAATTCTTTTTTGATGCCACATTCGATGAAAAAATTCAATGGCAGGGAATAGAGGTTTGGAAAGAAAGAGCTGAATTTTGTCGTCATATTGGCTACGAGATTAGTGAAACCAACCTTGAGAATGGTGTTTTACCTTTCGATGATGAAAGCTTCGACATCGTTTTGGCATCCCACGTTATTGAGCACATTCCCAACCCCCATCAAATGGTAAGGGAGATGGGAAGAGTATTAAAAAAGGGAGGTGTTTTTCTTATTGCCACACCTACAAAACCACCCTTGATCGCTGAATTAGACAGTCTATATCATAAAATCAGTTCCCGAAAAACCGGAGAAACGCAACAAGCTTTTACACACTGGCAACTGCAGAGATTGACCTTGAGAGCCTTTAATCAGAAAAAGGATTCCATTGTGGATAAAAGAGGATTCAGAATATTATCAGGCAGGAAAAAGCTGCCGTTTGAAAACTGGAAATGGTTTTATAAAGCTTCGGTATTCTTGGGTAAGAGGTTTATGATATTAGTTCCTGAAATCAATATTATCATCAAAAAGAGTAAACTAAAAACTGATGAGTGAAAACTTCCCTACCAAATCTACCATTCTTGTATTGCTAACAGCACTGTTCTTGAGCTGCAATACTGAGTTGAACGAGGAAAATCCCAATATCATTCTGATTATGGGTGATGACATTGGCTACTCCGATATTGGATGTTATGGAAGTGAGATTCATACACCAAACCTGGATAAACTTGCAGAAGATGGAATTCAGTTCCAGACTTTTTACAATATGGCAAAGTGTAATCCCACTCGTTCGACCTTGCTTACCGGATTATACTGGGGAAATGACAGGGTAATTAATATGGCGTCTGTTCTGAAAGAGGCTGGTTATACAACCTTACACAGCGGTAAAGAACATTTCGACAATTGGGTGCCAGAATCATGTTATGCCAAAAATGTTTTCGATCAGAGCTTTACTTTTTGGGCAAGTACTGAGTATTTTATTCCACCCGACAGCACATTTGGCAGACCTTTCTTTCTGAATGGTAAAAAATTGAGCGCAACAGAACTGGCCATAGAATTCCCTGATTTCTATAAGACTGATGTAGTTACTGATTATGCACTGCGCTTTCTTGACTCAGCCATCCGGCAGGAGAAACCGTTTTTTCTATACCTGCCTTACCATGCAGCCCATTATCCGCTTCAGGCTAAGCCCGGGGACATCAGGAAATATGAGGGAGTTTACGAGAAAGGCTGGGATCAGATACGACAGGCTCGCTATGAGAAAATGATTGAGCTTGGAGTGATCGATGAAAAATATGCTCTGTCTGCTCCTTCAGACAATATCAATAAATTCAGGGGGCATCCAAAAGGAGATGATTTAATCAGGGCAAAAATCCCTCTGTATCGCCCATGGGATAGTCTTACCGAGACTGAAAAAACAGATTTGGAGCTTGAAATGACAGTTTTTGCTGCCATTATTGACTGCATGGATCAAAATATTGGTCGTGTAATTCAATGGCTGAAAGAACAGGGCGAATTTGACAATACACTGATCATGTACCTGACGGATAATGGATCCTGTCCTTATGATTCAAACCGTGATTTCGATCATCCCCCTGGTCCGGCCGATTCGTTTCGTACCCTGTCAGCTGCCTGGGCTAATGTGGGGAATACTCCATTCAGATATTTCAAACAGTTTGGACACGAGGGTGGAAGTAAAACGCAATTCATTGTACACTGGCCCGATCAGATTGAACCAGGACAGTTTACTCATCAGGTCGGACATCTGGTTGATATTTATCCAACACTTCTTGAGATAACAGGTGCTGTGTATCCTGACAGCATAAACGATGAGCCAAGCTTGCCATTGAATGGACATTCGCTATTACCTGTTTTTCAAGGCCAGGAGCGTGCTGAGCCCCCTTATTTAATCTCTGGTTACATGGAAAAATTCAGGATGTTCAGACAGGGTGACTGGAAAATTGTGAAAGCAAATAAGGGTCAGTGGCAACTGTATGACATGATCAATGATCCCTCAGAGATAAATAACCTGGCTGATTCCCTGCCGGATAAAACCGCGGAGATCGCAGAGATTTATCACATGGAAAAAAACAAGCTCAATAAGGATTTGGAATAAGGTTTTATACTAATTTTGGATAAGAAGAATCTAAACCAATAAAATATACCCAGTATTTATATTAGTCATTTTTTGATATGGAAAAAATTGCAATTTTTGTCGGCCTTTTACCCATTATTAGTGGGCTTATTTTATTTATTATTGGCAGTCTGCTGGCTGACCACTTCGAGTCATTATTACATCGGATCACCCATAAGCGAATGCCCGAGGAACTAAAAACAAATCCTGGCATAAAAAAGGTGAACAATTTGATTAGAACCCTTGGAATTCTAATCAAATTGATCGCTCTGTCCCTAATAATCTATGGAGTAGTGATAATTGCTATCAGTATTAGTCAGTTATTCTACTAGTCTATAATAAACATTCCTTCACGACTTAGTACATGATCCAGCATGGCGATGCCGTAAACCACAACAGCTGTAACCACTGCTGTATGCTCTTGGTATTCAGGAATTGACATGTTATATGTGTCGCGCTCAGTGTGCCAGATTTCACCATAGCTAAAATCATATCCTTTAGGGTCACCTGTACCAAATGACATCGTTGGAATCCCCTTCATAGCAAAATATGCATGATCAGATCCGCCTCCTCTGGTTGGAATACGGCGAGGTTGAGCTTTTCTGAGTGTAAATGGGAAATCAGAATTAATACTATTCAAAGGCTTGCAGATTTTTTCCATATCATCCCACATGCTTTCAGGCACACTCAGGCTGTTAGCAACAGTTGGTCCGCCATCACGATTGAAGTAATTGGCAATATTTGGCCACTTGTCTTCATTACTTAAAACCCAGTGCTTTGATCCTAACAAACCAAATTCTTCACCAGCCCAAAGACAACACAAAATAGTTCTTTTTGGTTTTCCTCCCGCTTCCATAATCAATCGTGCAGCCTCCATAGCAGGCGTAGTTCCAGAACCACAGTCAACACCACCAGTAGCAACATCAAAGGCATCCAGATGTCCGCCCATCATCACATACTCATCAGGAAATTCAGTTCCTTTGATTACACCAATCACATTGTGATATTTGACCGGTCCTAATTTGAAATGATTACGAATATCAAATTCAAGCTGGAAATATCTTCTTTCGACAGCCATCTGTTTAATAAGCTCATACTGATGCTCATCCAGTTTGATGTCGGGTACAGTAGGTAGGGTTTCCCAGGTCATATAACCACTATTCAGATTGTTGCGGTCATAAAGAACCCTGATCGGTGTACTCGTTGATTGTATAATTCCGAGGATTCCGGCATCAACCATTTCTCTATAAAACAAAGCTGGCATTTCAACATACTGGTGTAATTCTTTTGGATTGTTTCGGTTTTGCCAGTTGTACATGCGGATTTCCTGGTTCAGCTCATCGATTGAATCATTCTTAAAAATCACTCTGGCCCGAGATTTATCTCCAGCCGGAGAATAATCAATTGGCCACCCTCTGTTTGTTCCACCAATTAATACCCAGGATCCTTTCAGTTTACCTTTCATCTTCTCAAATTGAGCCCGGGTTTTGGGCTCGAGCATCACGTGACCTCTCTGAACCCCCTTTGTCCCGGCTGTATATGAAGGTGTGGCGAAATGCAATGACATACCTTCTTCGGCTAATAATTTACCAAACCAGGGGCCCCGGTTAAATCCGACAGGTAATTCTCCGGCCTCATCCATAATTACATCCATTCCCCATTTCTTGAAACTATATGCCGCCCAATCACAAGCATTATCATAAGCATCAGATCCAATTAATCGTCCGCCAATCCGGTTACTCAGATCATCCAGATGATTCATTGCCTGATTATCCGTTGTACCAATCTCAATAATTTTCTTGACAACTTTTTTATTCTGGGCAAATCCCAATCCGGAGGATAAGATTAACAGTGCAGAAACAAAAAGCAAAGCAGTTTTTTTCATGGTATTAGTATTTATAATTTTGGTATTACAAACTCAAATTTGAAATTGTTCTTCGATCTGCTGGCAATTTAAGCAATCAAACCGAAAATGCCCGTTCAGTATAATGTGTTTAGCAACAACCTTTGATTAACTAATTTCTGAATATCTCACCTACAAATAATCACCAGAAAACAAATCATAAGCAACTAATGTTACATTATTCACACTAAATTTTGCTTACCTTTATGTTAAAATATGTTAATTCACAATAACCTAAACTAAAAAAAGCATGCTATGGTTGATTCTGCAGCGGTCTTAAACGGCCAAACTATTGCGTATACCTGTTATACCATTGCCATCATTCTTGTGATGGGATGGTTTGCCATACGGGTAACAAAAAAAGGTAAGGGTAGTCGAGTGAAACCTGCTCTATTCTACACTTTTGTGGGAATGCTTGTTGTACTGGGCGTATCCCTTCACATTGTAACTTACAATACAATTCCCTGGACCGAAATGGATTTGCATCGAGGCGATTACACCCCGGATCGATCTTTCAACATCGTTGTTGAAAATCACGAGTTTAAGCTTCCTTCTGAACAGTTGGTTGCTGAGGTAGGTGAAATTGTTGAATTCGATGTGACATCAAATGATCTAACTTATGGATTTGGTTTATTCAGGGCAGATAACAGTATGGTGCTTCAAATGCAAGTGGTTCCTGGTCACCGGAACGATATACTATGGAAATTCCTGGAACCAGGAGTGTTTACAATAAGATCGACAGAGTATTCTGGTCCAAAGGGCATCGCTATGATTGTCAAGGATGCCGTTAAGATTGTCCCAAAAAAATCTGAATAATCCTAACCCAAAAATTAAACAAAACTACTATGAGTTTCTTCAAAACATTTATGAATGGAGAGCAGGGATTATTCAAAGCTAATTCCCTCACCCCAATGCAGAAAATGGTACTTCGATTCGTGGTTGTAGGCCTTGTATTTTATGCCTTTGCCGTAATCGAAGGAATGATCATGCGACTCTATGAAATAGGCCCGTTTGATGCCGTTAGTAACGATCAATTCTTTGCCATACTTACTGCACATCCCCTTGTAGGAATCTTTGGTTCTACCTATGCAACGGTATTCGGCGCATTTCTTTTTCTTGTACCATTTCTGATGAAAAAACCTCTCTGGAGCATCAAGATGGCTAACTGGACATGGATATTGATCGCAGTCGGAACCCTGACTTTCTGGCTGGCTGGTTTTATATCTCATTATTCACCACTATATACTCTGTACTGGCCATTACCTGCTGACTTTGAACAGTTCAGTGTATGGGGAGGCACAATATTTATTGCAGGGATTGCAATCGTAATGGTTGGATCCGGCCTCTTTGTATTTAACATCTTTAAAACAATCATGTATACTCCTGAAGGATGGGAAAAGCAGCCAGCAGGAAGACTACTTGGCTCAGCTCTTGGAACTTCTGGAATTGCCAATTTATTCCGTAAGAAGGATAAGAAAAGAGAACATCTTGTTCCTTTGCCTGTTGCAGCGATTGCACGTGGATCTGTTGACGTTGGATTGAATGTATTGATCATCCTGTTTACCGGAGTATTAATTCTGGTTTTTATGGTTGCTGCAATTATAGGTGCCGACCTAAAGGATACTGCAGTAGATGCCCTATTGTATAAAAATTGGTTCTGGTGGGGACTTGATCTTATTGCAGATGGATTAGTACTGATCTTTGTTGCTGGTACCTGGTATTTACTGGCTACAATGATTACAGGTAAGAAACTGTTTATGCAAAATATTGCCCGTGCTGCCCTTCTGGTTGAATTGGTTGTTTCCTGGACTGTTTGGTCGCATCATCTTCTTGCTGATCAGTCCCAACCTGCCATTCTCAAAGTGTTATCAGGAGAAATGGTAACCGCTTTTGAGTTGATTACCCAGGGCTTAGCATTCTTCATTGTTCTTGCTACACTTTGGGCTGCTCGTCCGCTTAAGATGACTAATCCATTGAAATTCTTATTGGGTGGATTATTAGGATTTGCCCTGGCAGTACCTGCCGGAATTATGCAAGCCGATGTTGGGTTGAACAGAATTCTTCACAACACACAATGGATTGTTGGACCTCATGTTCACGTAGCAATCCTGATTGGATTAACTATGACATTATATGCAGCTATTTACGTTCTATTCCCAATTGTGACAAACGGAGCAAAATTATATAGTCAAAAACTGGCAAATATACATTTCTGGCTCCACCTCCTTGGAGGAATTGGAATGGGTGCATTTATGGGTATGGCCGGATTAAAAGGTATGCTCAGAAGAACACTCTATTTGGAGGGCGAATTCGAAACCTTAATGATTCTCGCAGCTGTATCAGGTGCTATGCTCCTGATCGCCTTCCTGGTATTCTTCTATAATATTGTAATGAGTCTGGGGCTTAATGGAGTAATTGGAATATTCCAACCAGCAAAACTAAAAACTAAGGATCTGGTTCCTCAGGAATCATAAAGATTATTTAAAAGACACAAAGCTCACTAAGGAGGTGTTATGTTACACATCTGTATTAGTGAGCTTTGTATTTTCTTTTTATTTTTCTCGCTTAAGTGTAATTCTGCCACTTATTTAAGTTTTTGTATATTTGGATAGACGAATCTAATCCTGCAGAATATGAAAACTAAGCTATTTCTTTTTCTCGTTCTCCTATCATTCATCTCTTGCACCAGCAACTCTGACATTCAACCTCTAAGTGGAAGCAATTGGGGTGAAATAATGAATGGAGATGCTGAAAATGTGGTATCCTCAAATGTGATAAACTGGACATCAGATGGTGGGAACCAAGCAGCTACTCACATTTTCAGCAATGAAGCCAAAAAAGGAAATAAAAGTCTGACCATATTTTCCTATGCACCTAAACATGGCAGATGGTATACAAAAGTTAACGTAAAGCCCTGGTCAACTTACTCATTTTCAGGATGGATAAAAACAGAAGATCTGGTTCTCACAAAAGGAGATGGAGCTGGTTTTAATTTAGTGGCCCATGGTAGGGAGTTTGATATTCTTGAAGAATACGAGTACTATTCAGGTACGAATGATTGGAATAAAGTAGAAATAAAGTTTAATACAGATGATCAGGATTGCCTGATTCTTGAATGCTTATTAAATAAAGGAGGTTTGGCAAGCGGGAGGGTATGGTTTGACCACATGGAGCTTGAGCTAATACAATCAGATTCTTTCAAACCCAAGATTTCTATAGATATAAAGGACGAAAAAGAGGAAATGCCCGGGTACATCTACGGGCAGTTTATTGAACACCTGGGGAAATGTATTTATGGTGGAATCTGGGCTGAGATGCTGGAAGACAGGAAATTCTACAATGCTCCAAATGATCGGGATTCGCCATGGAGAACTATAGGAGAAAAAAGCGCTTTGCTTATGGATACAAATGACTCCTTCGTGGGAGATCAAACCCCTGTCCTGGTTGTGAGTAAAAAGAATCAAATAAGCCTGATCCAGTCAAATCTGGGTATTCGGGAAGAGACTAAGTATGAAGGTAGAATCGTACTAAAATCTCAAGGAATTCAGCAGGTGAAAGTAACATTGAGCTGGGGTGATGAAGAAGACCAACAGTTAGTATGCATCGTAAACGGGATCAATAGAAGTTATCAAACCTATCCAATAACATTTTCCTCAGAAATTTTCAATCAGAATGCCAGTCTGAAGATCGAGCCTGTGGGTGAAGGACAATTATGGATAGGAACTGTCTCGCTCATGCCAGGCAACAATATTGATGGCTTCAGGGCCGATGTCATTGATTTGCTAAAAGAACTTAATTCTCCGGTATACAGGTGGCCCGGAGGAAATTTTGTTAGTGGCTACAACTGGAGAGACGGTATTGGGAATCAGGATAAACGCCCTCCGCGAAAAAACCCTGCATGGACAGGCATTGAACATAACGATGTTGGAGTTCATGAGTTTCTAAGATTCTGTGAAATCCTGGAAACAGAAGCATATATTGCAGTTAATGCCGGTCTGGGAGGAGTTGAGGAGGCACGAAAAGAGGTAGAATATTGCATTGGAAGAATAGAAACCCCGATGGGCAAATTGAGGGCTGAGAACGGACATTCAAATCCATGGGAAGTAAACTGGTGGTCGATTGGTAATGAAATGTATGGTGGCTGGCAACTGGGTTTTATGTCGACTGAACAGTTTGTCGATAAACACAATGAATTTGCACAAGCAATGTGGAGCGTAAATCCTGATATCAATCTCGTGGCTGTTGGAAATCCAGGTCCATGGGATGAAATGGTTCTTAGTAATTGTGCTGATAATATGAATTACATCAGTGAACATTTTTATCGTCAGGATTGGCATGGCGGTGGATTATTGACTCATATCCGGCAAATTCCGGATGCGATTCGCAATCGTGCCGAAATCCATAGAAAATACAGGAAAGAAATCCCGGCCTTGAAGGGAAAAGATATTCGCATCTGCATGGATGAATGGAACTATTGGTATGGGCCACATATATATGGAGAACTGGGAGTTCGTTACTTTTTGCGTGATGCCTTGGGAGTTGCTGCCGGAATCAATGAATTTTCCAGGCAATCTGACATCATTTTCATGGCTAATTACGCTCAGACAGTGAATGTAATTGGTGCAATAAAAACCAATACAACCCATTCAACAATGGCTGCCACCGGCCAGGCTCTGAAGATGTACAGAAAATACTTTGGCATAATACCAGTTAAGGTAAGTGGTGAAACCCGGCCATTAGATATAGCTGCCACACTAACAAAAGACCGAAAAACTCTTGTTATCTCAGCAGTCAATCAAAGTTGGGAAAAACAGGAATTCACAGTTGATCTGAATGGTGTGAATTATAGCAATAATATTGAAAAAATTAGTCTCACCGGTCCTGATGATATGGCCTTTAATGAGCCGGGAAGAGATCCTCAGGTGAGTATAGAGGGTCCTGAAACTACTAATTTTAAGGGAAAGCTGACAATAAATCCATTTCAAGCCTGCCTGTACAGAATTAATCTTGAATAAGTCCTAAAACATATTAAGCGAATCCATTGTCATATATATGTACAGAATCAATAAATCTATTAAGTAAGGAGTTATGAACTGAGCATGACAAAAGGAGAAATACTTTAACACACACGCGGATGAAAAAAGTTCTTGACATTGATGACATTATGACCCGGGCAAAGATAGCATGTGAAATTTTCGGTCAGTATAATCAAGAAAAGGTTGACAAAATTGTGAGGGCTGTATATGAAGCTGGTTTCAATCAGCGAATTCAACTGGCCCGAATGGCATGTGAAGAAACCGGAATTGGAAAATGGGAGGACAAAACAGCAAAGAATATAATTGCCACCAGGTATTTATATCATGATATTAAGGATATAAAAACAGCTGGGATTATCAGCGAAAACAGCGGGCGACAGATAACTGAAGTAGCCAAACCAATCGGACCAATATTTGCCATTACTCCAATAACTAATCCAACGTCAACAGCTCTGTTTAAAATCCTCATCGCTCTGAAAACCAGAAATCCCATTATTATTCGTCCGCATGGAGCTGCAAAAAAATGCACAGTAGAAGCTGCACGCATTTGTTATGAAGCTGCTCTGAAGGCTGGTGCACCCGAGGATTGTATTCAATGGGTCAGACGATCAACACCTGATCAGACATTGGAGATGATGAGACACAAGCGAGTCGCTCTTGTTTTTGCAACTGGCTCAGTGAGTCTGGTTCGCGCAGCATATCAATCTGGGAATCCGGCAATTGGTGGTGGCCCTGGAAATGTTCCGGTTTATATTGGAAGAAGTGCTGATATCCCATTTGCTGTTGAGCAAATTATTCTTTCTAAAACCTTTGACTACGGTACTATTTGTGCCAGTGAGCAATCACTGATCGTCAGAGAATTAAAGGAAGAAGAATTAGTGAAGGAATTCACAAAAAGAAAGGCATGGTTTCTATCTGAGGAAGAAAAGAAAGCAGTTGAAAGAATTGCTTTCAACACCTCACAGAAGTCAATGGCGGTTGAAGTTATTGGGCAACCAGCCTGGAAAATTGCCGAAAAAGCTGGCTTCAGCATACCTAAAGACACATCAGTTCTGATTGGCCGTTATCAAAACAATCAGGTAGGGCCTGATTTTCCACTGTCTCTTGAAATACTTGCACCGATATTAGCTTTGTATGTTGTAAATAGTTTTGAAGAGGCCATATCTCAATGTAAAAAAATTGTCCACTTCGGTGGAATTGGTCATACAATCAGCATCTTTTCAAACGAGGAAAATAAGATTCTGCATTTTGCTGAAGTAACCAAAGCTGGTAGATTGTTAGTGAATCAACCTGCCTCACAGGGAGCTTTGGGTGGCACCTTTAACGGATTAAATCCCTCATTAACTCTGGCAACAGGAGCTGGTGGAAAAACTCTTACTACTGATAATATTACCGTACGTCATCTCATGAATATTCAGCGTCTGGCAAGACGCAAAGTAACACCTTGTGTGCCAGATTTTAATGACTTCTATTTAGATGAGAATAAGGGTCTTAAGGAAATTGAAGCCGACTGTAATCGTTTAATCTCTCAACAAAACCAAAAAAAATAATGAAAAAAACAATCCAGGTATTAACCCTATGTGTTCTCTGCCTTGCCTTAGTGAGCCAGACTTATTCTCAGGTTCAGCTTCCATCTCTATTTGCTGATCATATGGTATTGCAGCAAAATTTCGAGGCGCCTGTTTGGGGATGGGCAGCTCCAGGAACAAGCATAAATATTAGGGCTGATTGGACAGATAAAGCTATCCGGGTGAAAGCTGATAAGGAAGGGAAATGGATGACTAAAATTCAAACTCCTGAAGCTGGTGGTCCTTACACTCTGACAATAAACGAACACACTTTAGAAAATGTACTGATTGGAGAAGTCTGGATATGTTCAGGTCAATCCAACATGCAATGGGCATTAACACAATCTGAGAATTATCAGAATGAATTACGCTATGCCAATCAACCAGATATCAGGCTATTCTATGTGGCCAGGGACAATGCAGATGAACCAAGTCGTGATTGTTATGGTCAATGGGTAAGTTGTGACTCTACTTCAGCAAAAACATTCAGCGCCGTAGCCTACTATTTTGGCAAAGAATTACATTGGGAACTGGACATCCCAATTGGTCTGATTCATGTAAGTTGGGGAGGCTCCACCGCTCAGGCCTGGATTAACGAGCAGATATTAGCATCTGCTCCTGAAGGTCAATACTATATAGATCTTTTCAAAGAACAAATAGAAAATACCAGGCCTGGAGCCCTTCCCAGGAATCATCGCTCCCCTTCAGGTTTATATAATGCAATGCTTAAACCTCTCATCCCATTTGGTATTAAAGGTGCCATCTGGTATCAAGGTGAATCAAACCGTGACCGGCCCGATTATTATGAAGCTATTGTTTCTCTGCTTATTAAAAACTGGAGAACGGAATGGAATCAGGGAGATTTTCCATTTTATTTCGTTCAAATTGCCCCTTACAATTATAATGAAGAAGATATGGGTGGATTCACCCGTGATGCACAACGTAAAACACTAAAAGTGCCAAATACCGGAATGGCAGTTACTATGGATATTGGCAACCCGGATAACATACATCCAACTAACAAAAGAACTGTCGGAAAACGTCTGGCATTATGGGCACTCACTCAGGATTATGGATATAAAAACCTTAGCTACTCTGGTCCCCTATTCGAATCTCTTGAAATAAAAGGTGGAAAAGCTATCATTAGTTTCACTCATACAGATGGAGGTCTTCGCGCAGGAGGAAGTCCCTTAACTCATTTTGAGATAGCAGGAAAAGACCAGATCTTCTATCCGGCTCAGGCAAAAATCAAAGGAAAAAAGATTGTAGTTTCATCTAAAATGGTTCCCGAACCCTTAGCTGTACGATTTGCTTTTCACAACACAGATGAACCAAACCTGTTCAATAAAGCTGGTCTGCCTGCTTCTTCTTTCCGAACTGATGACTGGCCAATATTTGATGATCAGGAATAATTGCCAGGAAAGTAAAACCTTGAATTGCTATTCCTAATTATCCGGCAGGCCCAAAGGATTAAGTTCTACATTAAGTTCTACAGGCTGAAAGCCAGTAT